>Ga0207433_10009201_pt1 | contig 15790 bp, 19 predicted proteins | sample YelNatPaOPGAMG01_FD_187559 | JGI IMG/M metagenome (GOLD analysis project Ga0207433, IMG submission 187559) | Hot spring thermophilic microbial communities from Obsidian Pool, Yellowstone National Park, USA - OP-RAMG-01 (SPAdes) (version 3) | ecosystem: Environmental > Aquatic > Thermal springs... | reverse complement strand
AGCATTAAAAAGCCCTGCATAAAGAAGTGCAAAAAGTGAGATTGCAACAACAACTTCAAGGATTGTAAATCCCTTTTTATTTTTCATCTCCAACCTCCTGCCCATTTCCATAGTTTTATCCTCCCAGATTGCAATATAGATATTGCAAAGCCCTGTTTCCCTCCCTTATCCCTCATAAAAATTGCACCAGGATTAACAAGAGAACCATACCTTAATATATGTATCTCATTGTTCGGGAATGTGAAACCATCTGGTTCAGGAGAACCAGTTTCATCAGGCAAAGGGTCTACACGGGAAAGAGGGGCAAAAACAATCCTTCTATATGTATAATTAATAACCAAATCCTGATTTGAACCTGGATAGTCTATAAATGCCTGGAATGAATTATCACCTGTTCTTGTAATTATAACCTCTGCACCCTTTTCAATTGCAAACTCCCTTAAATCTTTTAAATCAGCAACAACATTGTTCGCTTCCTGGTCTACGAATCTTCTTCCCAATGTTATTGTTGAAGGGATAGCAAATCCTGCAATTATCCCTATAACAGCAATAACAACAACAAGCTCTGTTAAAGAAAATCCTTTCTTATCCATATTACACCTCCTCTTATTAATAAAAAAAATTTGTTCCTGAAATTTCTATATTGATTATCAATATAGTAAAATTTTTGCCTTATTATTTTGTGTAAATTTTTTCATACTTTGTTTCGGTTATGAAATATGTGAATTTCAAAGAATCCTTATCAGGAATGATATATACAAAGAGTTCTATCCATTTTATCCCTTTCATTTTTTCATTCTCTTTCACTAAATAACTTATCACAAATTTATCTTCTATTTTTTCAAAACTATGTAATCCTTTTTTCAGATATTCACTATCAAACGGTAAGGAATTTAAAAATCTTAATTTCTGGTATGCAATCTCTTTTGCATTCCTTAGATTGTTTATCTTTCTCGTTAACCTCAAATTATAAATTGAAAGACCTGAAAAACCAAGGAGTATAATGGAGATTATTGTTATTGAAATGATAAGTTCAATGATTGAGAAGCCTTTTGATTTAAACATCAACGCCTTCTAAAGAAACCTCCCCTTTTTTTATCCTCTTCTTCCTTCTTCTCCTCTTTTTTCTCCTCTTCTTGTTTTTCACCTGTTACCTTTAAAAGACCTGATGATATAAGACCATAAAGGGTCTTTGCAACAGTGAACTCATCAAGTGTAAGTGATTTTGCAATCTCTTTCAGACTCTTCTTTCCATCAACTGATGTGAGTATTTTCCATTCATCTGGTTTTAATTCTATCTTTGATATCTCCGGTTCTTCAACAAAATCCACTATTATATTCACGGATGGTATTATTTTTTTCATCTGCTTCCATTCATCAATCTGCCTTGCAGCCTCTATAATTACATTCTGTATTGGTAATTCAATTGTTACCTGTGATGTTGATTCACCTGGTCTGAATTCAAATGTCCCCTGCCTCAAAATTATTATCTTTCTCACCGCATCCATTCCCACTGCATCTTCTATCTCTGCATGTAAAAGCAATCCACCTTTGAAGAACATCAATGCCCTTCCTTTTGGGGTTCTTATATAAAGGACACCATCCTTATTTGATATATGTATCACCTGTAAGACATCCGTTATCTCAAAGTCTTCAAGGCTCCCTGATAATGGCATAATCACTCCTCAAAGAATCCCATCCTCCCAAATTTCTCAATCCTTCTCTTCACAAGTTCAGATGGTTCTAAATCCTTTAATTCATTGTATCCTTTCAATATAAATTCCTTTATCATCCTTGAAGCACCTTCATAATCCCTGTGTGCACCACCTTGTGGTTCAGGTATTATCTCATCAACAACACCAAGATTAAGCATATCCTGCGCTGTTATCTTCAAAGCCTCTGCTGCTTTGTCTTTAAATTTCTGGTCCCTCCATAATATTGATGCACATCCTTCTGGTGATATAACAGAATATACTGCGTTTTCCTGTATATAGACCTTATCACCAACACCAATACCAAGTGCACCACCACTTCCACCTTCACCTGTTATTATAACAATTATAGGGACAGGGAGAAAACCCATCTCTTTAATATTCACTGCAATAGCCATTGCCTGACCTCTCTCCTCTGCACCAATACCAGGGAATGCACCAGGTGTATCAATGAATGAAACAATAGGTTTCCCGAATTTTGCGCCTGTTTTCATCACCCTTAAAGCCTTCCTGTAACCTTCTGGGTGAGGCATACCAAAATTCCTTTTCAATTTCTCATCAACTGTCCTTCCCTTTTGTGTCCCAACGATTGTGAATGTGATTCCATCAATATCACCAAATCCTGTTACTATTGATTGGTCATCACCAAATAATCTATCACCATGGAGTTCTACCCAGTTTGTAAAAATATGTTTTATGTAATCAAGTGTGTAAGGTCTATCTGGATGCCTTGCTAAGAGAACCTTCTGCCATGGTGTTAGGTTCTGAAATATCTTTTTTCTCAATTCATTCAATTTCTTCTCAAGTGGTTTTATCTCTTCATCAAGTGAGACATTCTGCTCTATTGATAGTGCCTTAAGTTCCTCTATTTTTTTCTCAAGTTCCTCTATTGGTTTCTCAAAATCAAGATAGGTAGGCATCAGAATCTCCAGGATGTTTTTATATTTGAAGAGATATCTGAATTCTTCAATATAATGAAACCATATGAAAATCTTAACCTTCTTATTGATAAAGTGAGACCTGTTGAAAGACCCTCAAGATTATTCCTGAATTTTTTACCTATTGATAGGTCTATGAAACTATATTTAAAGTTTAAACCTGTATGGAATTCCGTCACATTATGCAATGGTTTAACAATATCAATACCTATACCAATCCTGTAATCATTAAATCCTTTTTCAATCCCATAACCAATCCTCCAGGTTAATGGTAGCCTGAATCTCATCTTCCCATAGTATTTTGGGCCAAGATTAAGTAATGATAAACCAAATCTTCCTTCACCTATTTCTTCTGTTAAACCTATGTCAAATCCATATGTTGAAATATCTTCTATAAATATTTTCTCTCTGAGATATTTTAATGTCACACCAAGAAGGATTTTTTTGAATCTATAGCCAGAACTTAAATATAATGCAAGGTCATAACCATTGTATGTTATATCTGATGTTCCAGGGATAGAATCGTGTAATTCCATCTCACCTGAGAATAATCCCTCAAAAACAAGTCCAAAATAGTATTTCCCTGATTTTTTCAAATAATTTATCTGATCAAGATATGAGTCTGCATAATGTGTTCTGTGGGAGAAAGAGAGGATACAATTATCATCCTGAACTAAAGGGTAGGAAGGATTTATATTCATAGAGAATTCAGGCTTAAAGAAATATACACCACCTGTTGAAGAGATTTCAGGGTCTTTGTCTATGTAAAGCATCTCAAACCCAACAGGTGAGCCTATCCTGTTGAACCATTCTATGATGTTTTTTATATCTTCATAAAAAAGGGAAAAAATTATTATTACCATCTCACACCTTCACCAAGTTTAAAACCCTCTTCAAGTGCAGCGATATTCATCTCCTCTGTTCCCTTTGGAATCCTTCTTAAAACCGCATTTTTCATACTTTCCTTCTTTATTATCCTGCTTAAAATTGTTATAACACCAAGTGATACTATGTTCGTCGTAACTTCTCTATTTGTAACCCTTATCGCTGTCTCACTTAAAGGGAGTGCAATTATCCTTTTATCATCTTTATTATAATCTTTCACATAGAAACTGTCAATCAAAATTATTCCATTTTCCTTCACATTTCCATTATATGCATTAAAAGATTCCTGATTCAATGCTAAAAGGATGTCTGCATTCCTCACCTTTATATAATTTATCTTCTGGTCAGATACAATAACCTCTGATTTGCTTATTTCACCCCTTGTTGCTGCGCCATAAAGTTGTGTCTGAACAACATTAAGTTTTTCATCTATACCCGCAGCCTCTGAAAATATGAGGCCTGCGAGTATGACACCCTGACCACCTGAACCAACAAATCTCAATTCATACTTCATATCTTACCCCCATTTCTTCCTCTTTCTGTCTGTAGACCTCTGTAAGTTCAGGTTTTATCTCTTCCTTCAATATACCCATAGGGAACTTCCCTTTCCTCTCTTCTTCACCCATCTGGTCATATTTTGATTTAGGAACAACGATATTTGATACGAATTTAAGGTTTTCATAAGGGTCCTGTGTTATCTTGTTCCTTCTCCCAAAGTTCACAGGGCAGGTTGTTATAACATCTATCAGTGCAAATCCCTTATGCTCTATCCCTTTCTTTATAAGATTATCAAGCATAGGGACATGATATGAAGAACCCCTTGCAACAAATGTTGCACCTGCACCTATGGCAAGTTGGGCAATATCAAATGGGTATTCAAATTGGCCATAAGGTGCTGTTGTTGCATAGTATCCCTGTCCTGTTGTTGGTGAGACCTGACCTCCTGTCATTCCATATATTGAGTTATTATAAACAATGGCAGTTATATCTATATTTCTCCTTGCAGAATGTATGAGATGATTTCCACCAATTGCTGCCGCATCACCATCGCCCATAACAACTATAACTGTTAGTTCAGGCCTTGCAATCTTAACACCTGTTGCAAATGTCAAAGCCCTTCCATGTGTTGTGTGCAATGTGAAGAAATCAACATAACCAGGTGTCCTTCCAGAGCAACCTATTCCTGATATGAGGACAACCTTGTTTTTATCAAGCCCTAACCTGTCCACAGACCTTAAAAGTGAACCCAATATAATTCCATGACCACATCCTGCACACCAGATGGAAGGGAATTTATCCTTTCTTAGATATTTTCTCGCTATTTCAGTTACCATTTAATCCCTCCATTATAACCTTTTCCATCTCTTCTGGTGTTATTATCTCACCATTTGATTTACCAAACCATCTTATTTTTTCAGTTTTAACAACCCTTCTTATTACATGTATTATCTGTCCATGATTCATCTCAAATACAAATACCCTTTTTGCATTATCACATACTCTTCTTATTTGGGTTTCAGGGAATGGGAATAAAACCCTTGGTCTTATAAGCCCTATGTTTATCCCTTTTTCTCTCAAATATTCGACAACTTCTGCTGCACCCCTTGATACACATCCAAGTGCAAAGACAAAATTCTCTGCATCAGGATAAAGAATTTCAATGTCTCCAATCTTATCCCTGTTCTTTGTTATCTTACCAGTTATTCTCAAAAGCAATTTCTCAACTTTCTCTGGATGATGAATAGGGAATCCTGTCTCGTCATGAGCAAGACCTGTTGTATGATACCTGTAAGGTGAACCATAATCAGGCATTGGTGGAACATCCCCAAATCTATCTGTGTAAGGGAGAAATTCTTCCGGTGGGACTTCTGGCTTTCTTCTTTGAACGATATGGACATTCTCAGGGAATTCAACAATCTCCCTTAAATGTGCAATTATCTCATCTGAGAGAAGAACAACAGGTGTTCTGTACACCTCAGCAAGATTGAATGCCTTCACAGTGAGTTCAAAACATTCCATCACTGAATTTGGATAGATCACTATTATCTCATGGTCTCCATGTGTTCCCCATCTTGCCTGAATAAGGTCCCCCTGTGCAGGAAATGTTGGAAGACCAGTTGAAGGTCCACCCCTCTGAACATCAACAATCACACAGGGTGCTTCAACCATTATACCGAAACCAATATTTTCAAGCATCAATGAGAATCCAGGACCACTTGTTGCTGTCATAGTTTTAAGCCCTGCAAGTGAAGCACCTATTATTGCACCCATAGATGCAATCTCATCCTCCATCTGTATGAATCTTCCACCATACTTTGGTAATTCCTTTGCAAGTATCTCCGCTATATCAGAGGATGGTGTTATTGGATAACCTGCATAAAATTTTAAACCTGCTTTAAGAGCACCTAATGCTATCGCTTCATTCCCTGATACAAGGCTCCTTCCCATCACACTCTCCTGTATTTTTCTATACCAATTTTTGAAAAATCGTTTCCGTTCGCATCTATTGTAACAATTAGAGGGAAATCCTCTACCTCAAGTCTCATAACCGCTTCAGGACCTAAATCTTCAAATGCTATAACATCTGCTTTTTTCACACATTTTGAGATGAACGCACCAGCACCACCTATTGCTGTGAAATAAACACCACGATACTTCACAATAGCATCTATCACATCCTTGTTTCTTTCACCTTTCCCAATCATACCTTTAAGACCAATTTCCAGTAATTTTGGTGTGTATTTGTCCATCCTGTAACTCGTTGTTGGTCCACAGGAACCTATCACATATCCTGGTTTTGGAGGTGTTGGACCAACATAGTAAATAACACTATTCTTTATATCAAAAGAAAGTTTTTCGCCCTTGTTTATGATCTCAATGAATCTCTTATGTGCTGCATCCCTTCCCGTGTAAATAATCCCTGAAAGAAGGACAAAATCACCTGCTTTTAAAACTTTTATTGTTCCTTCATCAAGTGGAGATTTTATCTTTATCATCTTTCCTCCTAAATCTCAATCTCTTTATGCCTTGCAGCATGGCATTGCATATTCACTGCAACAGGCATACTTGCAATATGACAGGGAAAATATTCAATATGAACTGCAAGTGCTGTTGTTCTTCCACCAAGACCCATAGGACCTACACCAAGTTTATTTATCTCATCAAGTAATTCATCCTCAAGTTTTGCATATCTTTCATCAGGGTTATGCTCGCCTATCTTTCTGAATAGGGCCTTCTTTGCAAGGTAAGCAACATAGTCAAATGTTCCCCCTATACCAACACCAACAATCACAGGAGGGCAGGGATTCCCACCTGATTTTTGAACCCTTTCTATCACAAACCTTTTTATACCTTCAACACCATCTGAGGGAACAAGCATCCTCACCTCACTCATATTTTCCGAACCACCACCTTTCGGTGCAAATTTTATTTTTATCCTGTCACCTTGAACAGGTTCAAAATGTATCACAGGTGGTGTGTTATCACCTGTATTCTTCCTTAAAAAAACAGGGTCGTTAACAATAGATTTCCTTAGATAACCTTCCTTATATCCTTTCCTTACACCTTCAAAGATAGCATCCCTTATTCTCCCATTTTTTATCTTCACATCTTCACCAACTTCAACGATGAAGAATGCAAAACCTGTATCCTGACAGACAGGGATCTTTTCTTCCTTTGCAATCCTGTAATTCTCTATAAGTACATTTAAAATATTCTTTGCAACATCTGATTCTTCTTTTTTTATAAATTCTTTCATCCTTTCTATCACATCATCAGGTTCATTATAATTTGCATCCATACAAATTTCTTTCACCTTTTCAACAATTAAATCATACTCTATTTCCCTCATTTCTCTCCCTTTGTTTCAACTGTTTCTTTTGGTTTTATGAATATTGCGAAATCAGGGCAATGATACTCACACATAAGGCAACCAGTGCATTTTTCTTCATCTATAACCTCTGCCTTTCTGTCATCTCCAATCCTTAAAATCTTAACAGGACAGAAGTAGACACATATTTCACACCCTTTGCACCATTTTTTATCAATCTCTACCTTATATTTTTTCATTTTTTACCCCTTTAATACCTCTTTTAATAATTTAACCACATCTTCAGGTATATCAGCAACAAGAACACCCGCATCCTTAAATGCTCTTATCTTTTCCTCCGCTGTCCCTGTTCCACCAGTAATTATAGCACCTGCATGCCCCATTTTTTTTCCTGGGGGAGCAGTCCTTCCAGCAATAATACCTAAAACAGGTTTCTGGAATTTTGTCTCAACAATGTACCTTGCTGCATCCTCTTCATCAGAACCACCAATCTCACCTATAATCACAACTGCTTCTGTCTCAGGGTCATCCCTGAAAAGTTCAAGCATATCAACGAATTTTGTTCCTATAACAGGGTCACCACCTATTCCAACAGCGGTTGATTCACCATAACCTGCCTCTGTTATATGGCTTGCAATCTCATATGTTAATGTTCCACTCCTTGACACTATTCCAACCCTTCCCTTTTTATAAAATCTTTCAGGTATTATACCAACCTTTGATTTACCCGGTGATATTATTCCAGGACAATTCGGTCCTATTAGTCTTACACCCCTTTCCTCAAGGTATCTCACACCTTTCACCATATCAATCACAGGTATACCTTCTGTTATTGTAACTATTAAAGATACGCCACTATCACCTGCTTCAAATATTGCATCAAGTGCAAACTTTGCGGGAACAAAAATACAGGATGTATTTGCACCTTCTTTTTCAACCGCTTCAATCACTGAATTAAAAACAGGTATACCATCAACAAATGTTCCACCTTTACCTGGTGTAACACCTGCAACCACTTTCGTTCCATACTCTTTCATTTTCTTTGCATGGAAAGAACCATCCCTTCCAGTTATACCTTGAACAACAACCCTTGTTCTTTCATCAACGAGAACGCTCATTAGAACCTCCAATTGATTTTATAGCCATCTTTGCACCTTCTGACATTGTGTTTGCAAATATTATTGGTAATTTGGAATCTTTAATGATCTCCTTCGCAAGTTCTTCATTAGTTCCAGTAATCCTTACCACGATTGGTATCTTTATTTCAATCCCTTTCATTGCCTCTACAAGACCTTTTGCAATATCATCACATCTTGTTATTCCGCCAAATATATTAAACCAGATAGATTTAACATTTTTATCTTTAAGAAGTATATTCATAGCATTCTTCACCTTTTCAGGGTTTGAAGAGCCTCCAACATCAAGAAAGTTTGCAGGTTCTCCACCAAAGTATTTTATCACATCCATTGTAGCCATAGCAAGACCTGCTCCATTAACCACGCATCCAATATTACCAGAAAGTTTTATAAAACTTAATCCTGCTTTTTTTGCATCTTCTTCTATCTTTTCATCTTCAGTTAGATCCTTCAGATTTTCGTATTCAGGGTGTCTGAACAATGCATTATCATCAAAATTTATCTTAGAATCAATTGCAAGTAATTCACCATTCTTTGTTAAAACAAATGGATTTATCTCAGCAATTGATGCATCTGTCTCTATAAAGAGTTTATAGAGCCTCATTATTATTTCCGCTGTCCTTATTATAAAATTAAAATCAACATTATCAAACAATCTCTGAGCAAGATTTCTTGCCTGATGCTGAAGCACACCATAAAGAGGGTCAATTGTCAATTTATATATTTTTTCAGGTGTCTTCTTTGCAACCTCTTCTATATCCACACCACCTGCAGGACTAACCATAATCACAGGTCTTTTCGTTCTCCTGTCAACAATTATCCCTATGTAGAACTCTTTTAAGATATCAACAGCCTCCATCACAAGGACACGCTTTACTTTAATACCTTTTATCTCCATATTAAGTATTTTTTCTCCTATCTCTCTTGCCTCATCAGGATTATTAGCGAGTTTAACACCCCCTGCTTTACCTCTTCCACCAACTTGAACCTGTGCCTTTATAACAACCCTTTTCCCAATCTTCTTCGCTATTTCATATACTTCATCTTTATTCTTTGCGACATCTGCAACTGGTGTTGGAATACCATATCTTATAAAAAATTCCCTTGCCTGATATTCATGTATTTTCACTTAACCTCCTTTTAGCAAGTTTTATGTATTCTTCTGCAGAACTTCTTATTTTTTGAATCACATCCTCTGATAGTGTTTTAATAATTTTTCCAGGGACACCTGCAACGAGTGAAAATGGTGGTATAACCTCTCTTTCTTTTACAACAGCACCTGCTGCAATGATGCAACCTTCTCCTATTTCAGCACCGCTTAAAATTATTGAACCCATACCTATAAGGACATTTGAACTGATTTTCGCACCATGTATAATAGCACTATGACCAACTGTAACATAAGAACCTATGATCGTAGGAAGGTCATAATCTACATGCACAACAACATTATCCTGAATATTCGTTCCATCACCAATTTCAATGTATGTTATATCACCTCTTAATACTGCATTGAACCATATATTCACATCTATACCTAAACGAACATCACCAATTATTCTTGCACCTTCTGCAATAAAGAGGGGTCTATTTTTATCCATTTCCATTTTATTTTAATCTACAATAACTTTTAATAATGTCAAGTAATATTATTAAAATTTTTATTTGACAGGAAAATTTTTTATTATTAATATTATAAAAATAAAAGGAATAATCTTTGAAGATAAAGGTTAAACCAGAGGATTTTATAGTTGAAGAGGTTGCAGATATATCTTTTAACCCTCAAGGTAAATGGACTATTTTAAAACTCACAAAGAGATACTGGAATACACTTGAACTCATTGATTACATTTCAAAAAAATATAGATTGAGAAAGGAATTTTTTTCAAGGGGCGGACTTAAAGACAGATATTCTTTATCATTCCAGTATCTATCATATAAAGGGGATATAAAAAAGAATATAAAAGAAAAAAATTTCACACTTGAAGTTCTTGGAAAATCTGACCATCCTGTAAATTTAAATAATGTGAAGGGAAATAGATTTGATATCACGATAAGGGATTTAGGTATTGATGATGTAAAAAAGATGGAAGATAATTATGATGACCTTTTAAAATACGGATTCCCTAATTATTTTGATGAACAAAGGTTTGGTTCTGCAAGCCATGGTATGGGTTTCTTTGGAAAGTTTCTCCTTTTAGGGCATTATAATGGTGCTTTAAAATCCTTATTTTATAAATATGATGAGGATAATAGAGAAATTAAGAGATTCAAAGAATTCTGTATTGAAAACTGGGGGAATTGGGATAAAATAAAAAAAATCTCACCTGAAAAATACAGAGGGATATTTGAATATCTCTCAAAAAATAAAAATGATTTTAAAGGTGCAATAAAACTTATTGATAGGGAATATTTAAATCTCTACCTTCTTGCTTACCAGTCCTACATTTTTAACGAGACAATAAAACTCATTGTTCTTGATTATGGTGAAGAGATTTTTATTCATCCTTATAAATATGGAGATTTTGTTTTTTACAAAAGATTAAGAGAATTTGAAAATTTAAAAGAAATAAATGTTCCCGTTGTTAATAATAAGGTATCTCTTGAAGGTTATACTGGAGAAAAAATAAAGGAGGTTTTAAAAAAAGAAGGTGTTAATATAAAGATGTTCTCATTGAATAAAATGAGGTTCAGGGGTGTTAGATTCAAAACATTTATGAGGAGATTTATTGTTTTCCCAGAAGAATTTTTCTATTCAACAGGTGATGATGATTTATATAAAGGAAAGAAGAAGGTAAATCTGAAATTCTTTCTCCCTTCAGGCTCCTATGCAACAATTCTTATAAAAAGATTATTTCACACTTGACAGAAATAATATTAATTTTATAATAATTTTATGGATATTGAATTTGAAAAACTATGGAGAATATCAAGAGAACTACATCTTTCTCTTGATTTAGATGATTCTCTTTGCAGGATACTTACAGCATTAACTGCTGGTGAAGGACTTGCCTTCAATTATGCAATCCTGATGGAAAAAAAAGAAGAGAGACTTAAACCAAGATTAAAAATAGGTCCAGAGACAAAGGATGAGGCTTTCAAGATATGGGCTGAGATGTCAAAGGTTTCTTCTGGTCTTGAAGAACTCCTTGATAGTTGTCAGACAAGGAGAGCAACTGCAAAGATAGAGACAGATGATTTTATTTATCTTTCGGAGATACCTGAACATCTTTTGAGTGATGGTTCTATAAAAATAGATGAACCAGCATCTCTCCCCTCATCTTTACAAAGGTTTATAAATTATTTTCCCTCTGTTATTGTGCCATTAAAGAGTGAAAGTGGACTATTAGGTCTCATCATTGCTGATAACAGATATACACATAATCCGATTACAGAGAAGGATTTAAAAACACTTGATCTCTATGCTGCAATAGCATCAAATGTTATAGAAAGGTCTATTTTATTTGAAAATGTGAAAAATAAACAGACAGAACTTGAAAATGCATTAAAAGAGTTAAAAGAATCACAGATGAGTCTTATGAGACTTGAAAAGTTTGCAACTATTGGTGAAATTGCATCAACATTTGCACACGAATTGAGAACACCTATCGCAATCATTGGAGGATATTCTGAAAAACTTTTAAAAAAGTTTGAACTCCCTCAGGATATTAAAAATTATATCCAGATAATTTCAAAGACTTCAAAACGGGTTGAACTTATAATACAGAATCTTTCAGATTATATTAGAAGCCCTGTTCCTGACTATAAGGAGTTTGAATTGAATAAATTTCTTGATAATATTGTTTCCTTCATTGATATAGAACTTGAAAAGAAAAAGATCCAGTTAAAAAAAGATTATAAAGAAGAGATAAATATTATAGCAGATAGTTCCCTACTTGAGCATGCCTTCCTTAATGTCCTGAGAAATAGTATAGATGCAATTGAGAATAATGGTGAAATAATTATTAAAAGTTATAGGGAGAATGGTCTTGCTGTTGTTGAGATTAAAGATAATGGCTCTGGAATACCTGAGGAGATAATGAAGAATCTTTTTATCCCATTTCATACATTGAAAACAGATGGCCTTGGTTTGGGACTTGCAATAACAAAAAAAATTATTATTTTACATAATGGGAAGATAGATGTTGAAAGTAAGGAAGGTGAAGGAACGATTGTAAGAATAAAAATACCATTAAGAAGGGAGGAAAATGGCAAAAAGAATTCTCTTAGTTGAAGATGAGGAAGATATCCTCTCACTTTATAAAGATGTTCTTGAAAGTGAAGGATACATTGTTGAGTGTGCAAGAACAGGTATTGAAGGTGTTGAAAAATTTAAGCATAGTGAATTTGACCTTGTGATACTTGATATAAGGATGCCTCAGATGGATGGGATTGAGGTGTTAGGAAGAATACTGAATGAGAAGAAAGATACAAAGATAATAATAAATTCTGCCTATGGTTCTTACAAGGATAATTTTCTCACCTGGGGTGCAGACGCATACCTTATTAAATCTTCATCTACTGAGACCTTGATAAATAAAGTGAAAGAGTTAATAGGATGATGAAGAATATATTGACATTCATACTTGCAGGCGGTAAGGGCGTAAGGCTCTATCCTCTCACAAAAAATAGGGCTAAACCAGCAGTTCCTTTTATGGGTGTTTACAGGATTATAGATTTTGTCCTTTCAAACGCAGTTAATACTGGATTGAGAAAGATTGTTCTTTTAACTCAGTATCTCTCGCTTTCCCTTGATAGACATATAAGACAGGGATGGGATCTTTTTAAATACGATGTTGATGGTTATTTATATCCTCTCCCTGCTCAACAGAGGTATGGGGAAAGATGGTATGAGGGAACTGCTGATGCAGTTTATCAGAATATATACACATTACAGATGGAAAGACCAGAACATCTCCTTATACTTTCAGGAGACCACATATACAAGATGGATTACAAGTTTTTAATAGAACAGCATATAAAGAAGGATGCTGATTTTACACTCGTTGCACTTCTTTATCCAAGAAGCGAATCCTCAAGGTTTGGAACACTTGAAATAAACAGAGAGAACAGGGTTACTGCATTTATTGAGAAACCTTCAAACCCTCCTCCATATAAGAAAGATGAAAGGTTTTCACTTGTGAATGCAGGTATCTACATTGCGAAGACAGAGACAATCGTGAAGGTTCTTATAGAAGATGCAAAAAATAACTATAGTTCACATGATTTTGGTAAGGATGTAATACCAAAGATGATAAGTGAAGGATACAAGATATATGCCTATGTTTTTGATGGATACTGGAAGGATATTGGAACACTTGATTCTTATTTTGAAACGAATTTTGACTTCCTTAATGATGAGGAAAAACCTATAAACCTGAAAGATCCTGATTTTCCCATAAGAACTTATTTCCCTCCACTCCCACCTGCACACATTAAAAAGGGTAGCGATGTTTTGAATTCTTATATTGCAAATGGTTCTGAGATTAATGGTGCAAGGGTTATTAACAGCATCATCTCACCACTTGTAAAGATTGAGAAAAACGCAAGTGTTGAAAATAGCATTATATTTGAGAGATGTGTTATAGGTGAAGGTGTGAGATTGAAAAATATTATTATTGATAAAGATAACTTTATAAAAGAGGTTGATATTTGTGAAAACTGGAAAAAATATGGTCTTGACCTGACTGAGAAAAATAGGGTTGTTGTAGCGAAAGGATGGTTCAAAAATGCCTGATTTAAGAAAAGACCCTGTTAGCGGAAGATGGGTTATTATTGCAACGGAAAGGGCTAAAAGGCCTGATGATTTTATCATTGAAAAGGCACAAAAGGTTGAGGGATTCTGCCCATTCTGTGAAGGTAATGAGAGTAAAACACCACCAGAGGTTTATGCTGTTCGTGATGGAAGTATGAAGGATACACCTAACTGGAAGATAAGGGTTGTTCCAAACAAGTTTCCAGCACTTTCTTCAGATGGTGAGATAAAATCCCAAAGGGATGGAATATACAGAAGTATGACAGGGATTGGAAGACACGAAGTTATAATAGAAACCCCTTCCCATACAAAGTTTCTTCATAATATGGATGAGAATGAAATAAGACTTATTCTTGAGACATACAAAATAAGATATAATAAATTAAAAGAAGATGTAAGATTGAGATATATACTTATATTTAAGAATTATGGATTTGAAGCAGGCGCTTCATTATCACATTCTCATTCTCAGATAATAGCAACACCAATAGTTCCGAAGAGGGTTTCAGAGGAACTTTACAGTGCAAGAAATTTTTATCTTGAGCATAGAAACTGCATTTTTTGCGAGATATTAAAGAAAGAGATTGATGAAAGGATAAGGATTGTTGATGAGAATGAACATTTCGTCTGTTTTGCACCTTTTGCTTCAAGGTTCCCTTTTGAACTGTGGGTTTTACCAAAAAAACATACTGCATTTTTTGAGGAAATAAAAGAAGATGAAATAAAATCGCTTGTTAAAATATTCTCTTCCATCTTCCCAAAATACTATAAAATTCTAAATGACCCATCTTACAATTATATTATTCATACTGCACCAGTTCAGATGTCTGGTAAATGGCCAACCATTGAATATGATTATCACTGGCACATAGAGATCATTCCAAAACTCACAAAGGTTGCAGGTTTTGAATGGGGAACTGGATTTTACATAAATCCTATGCCACCAGAAAAGGCAGCAGAATTCCTGATAAATGCCGGAGGGGGGACTTGAACCCCCACGGGAATCCCACACGCCCCTCAAACGTGCGCGTCTGCCAGTTCCGCCACCCCGGCTTTTGATTTAATATTACTTATAAAAGAAAAATTGTCAAGTGCTTTATGCCTGTTTTTTTAAAGATTCTATCTTTTTCTCAAGTTCCATAAGTTCTTTTTTCTTTGCCTCTATCCTTGCAGAAATGGTTATCTCTTCCCTTCTTTTTGCAACAATCCTCTGTGTTAGTTCAACCTCTTGCTTTTTTTTCTCCTCCAATCTTGCGTCTATATTATTTCCTATAAGATTTCCTAAAAGTGCTTCCTCCTCGTTTTCAACAGGAACCTTTTCTTTCATTTCTTTTATATTCTTTTCAAGATTTTCAAGTTCGCTCCTTTTATCTTCAAGTTTCACCTCAAGTGAAGCAAGTTCACTTTTTAAATTCTCAATCTCTTTTCTTTTCTCGGAAATATTGCTAAATTCAGCATTAATATTTTCAAGTTCTTTCTTCTTTGTTATTATCTCCTTCTCAATTGTCTCAATCTCTTTCTTTTTATCCTCTATA
>Ga0207433_10009199_pt1 | contig 15791 bp, 10 predicted proteins | sample YelNatPaOPGAMG01_FD_187559 | JGI IMG/M metagenome (GOLD analysis project Ga0207433, IMG submission 187559) | Hot spring thermophilic microbial communities from Obsidian Pool, Yellowstone National Park, USA - OP-RAMG-01 (SPAdes) (version 3) | ecosystem: Environmental > Aquatic > Thermal springs... | reverse complement strand
AAGCTATTCGATAACTACATGCATTAAGGATGAATGCAATGAGGAACATGCAAATTCTAAAATCAATAATTATAATGATAAACAAATGGATAAATGAAAAATTAAAGCAGAAGAATTCATAGATAAGACAATACCCATAATAAAAGTGATAAAACATGCTTAAGTTTACAAAGTGGATGAGTTGAACATAATAACTTAAGCTCATCTCTAAATGATTATAGTAGGATAAATTGCTTCTAGCATTTTATTGACTCTTAGGTCTTTTCATTCTTATTAATGGATCATCTTCTATCATATTGGAGAGGTTTTGCTCTTTATTAATGATGAGCTAACTCTATTACAAGACGACTTTTAAAGTAGTAGATTTATCTCTTTTGATATCCACATAAGCTATGAGGTCCTATATATGAAGACTGGCTTTTCTTCCAGATGAGCTTGCAGTTCTCCTAAGAACTAATATTCAAGTTAGAAGGCTGAGCCAAGAATTTAAGGTTAATCGAAACTTTGGTTATTTTAAGTGCTCTAAACTTTAATAAGCCCAATATTAAGCATGAGATAACACTAAACAAATTATATAACTTCCATTGGTTTGTTGCTATAGTATTTTATGGACCGGGCGGGATTTGAACCCGCGGCTTCGAGTCAACAATGTTGAACTCCCGCATGCCAAGCAGGCGCTCATTCCAAACTGAGCTACCGGCATCCCCCAATAGTCCGGAACCCAACCCAGTCCAAGTAGCTTTAAGTAATAGTAATATTTAAAGTTAATGATGCTGCCAGGAGACGTGGCAACTTAAGAAGTTAAATACAATGTGAGTTGTCTAGTGATTATCTCAAAGTTAATCGGTTAAATCATAGGATGTTTGTTGAAGATACATTCATACTTAAGAAATGGTATTTCTTAACTGTTAGTGAGAAGACTGCTAGGGTTGGGGAAGGCTAGGATTAGGAGATTAAGTATAAGTAAATTTATAAAGAGTCCATGATATAAACTTTAAAGGAAGCCTGGTTACTATGTTATATATGCAGAGCTAAAAAATTAAAGTTGAAGTATACCAAAACACATGACCAAGGCATGTCTAAAGCCACTAAAAATGAAGAAAGATTTGACTGGTTAAAAACTCAAGAGTTTTGAAAAAGCTTTAGTGTATTAAGTTTCCAAGCTGTCAAGCTCTTGCCAAGCTGGTATATAGTAAGTTTATGAAATTAAGGCTTAATAATACAAATTAAGAAATAAAATACGATGTGTTAAGTTACCATGTTTAAACCAATTTAAAAATAAAATTTTTAAATTAGTAGAATACTATAAGTTTCATGCCGGGGTGGCCGAGTGGTTAGGCGGCGGGCTGCAGACCCGCTATACAGGGGTTCAAATCCCTTCCCCGGCTTTGATGTAATCTCCATAATACATGTTAATTAAATGTGACGATTTAAGTCGATCTTCTTGTATAATGCGAGAGGTTTACAGTGATTTTAGTATTTTAATACTTTCACTCCTTAACATTTTATTGAATTAAATATGCTCTTTGCTGGATGATGAGTATACTTTTCACAAGACTTTTTCCCATCAACAATCTTATCATATATTCTTAGAGTTCCTAGTTAGTATCTAGTTTTGTTTAAACCTAATACTACTATCATATTAGGTCTTATCAAAGTTATAATTTCTATCTATGAGTATTTAATGGATTTATACTAATCCTCTCTAATATTAGAATCCATCACAAAGCTGTTTAGGTTTTTCTTTTAGTTCTTCCTATGAAGCTTCGTGAGCTTAATGATAGCATTCATCATAATAATACACTTAATAGTTTTACAATGAGTTCTTAATTAACCTGTTTATTAATTGGAGTATTATTGGTAGCTATCTATATACCATGAATGCTCTAGCAACTCCATAAAACCAGACTTCCATATATAAACCAAATAATTTTAATATCTATAGAAAATACTTTCTCAATACAACATTAAATAGGATATATCTAACTATTATTTAGCTTCTAATCAATTTATAATTGTATTTAAGACTAAGCTAATATAGATTTATGAATTGTTAGAGCACATTCACATTAAGCATAAGATTCGTATAACTCCTTTAAACTGTTCTCTCTTTAATTATACTCTAAAGTTTATATTTGTTTAAGCTATACTATATAGGGCTACTTTAAACAATATGTACATCAATACAAACAGCTCCTGCACTAAGGAGAAAGTCATAAAACGTTTAATTGAAGAAGGTATTCTGAAGTCACCACATGTAATTAAAGCTATGACAAAAGTTCCTAGAGAGCAGTTTGTTTTACAAGAATATAAAAAATACGCTTGGGTTGATACACCTCTTCCAACTTTTAAAGGTCAAACTATAAGTGCTATTCATATGGTTGCATGGATGAATGAACTATTAGACTTAAAGGTTGGGCATAAAGTTCTTGAAATTGGCACTGGAAGCGGATATCATGCAGCAACTATTGCTGAAATTGTTGCTCCTGAAGATGTGCCTGATAGTCTTAAAGGACATGTTTATACCGTTGAAATCATTGAAGAGCTCGTAGAACTTGCCAAGCAAAATCTTTCTCGTCTAAATTACAGTACCCGGGTTACCGTTATACATAGCGACGGCTCATTAGGATATCCTAAAGCAGCGCCATATGATAGGATTCTAGTTACTGCAGCAGCTCCTCAGATTCCTCCACCATTGCTTTCTCAATTAAAAATTGGCGGTAAAATGGTTATACCTCTGGGTACATGGAGTTTCTATCAAGAACTAACATTAATAGAAAAGAGATCAAATAATGATTTTAAAATTAAATCTGTTGGAGGATGTGTTTTTGTTCCTTTAAAGGGCGAGTATGGATTTAAAAATTAAGAATTTAATTGATTAATACGCATTGAAAGCTCCTACTATATTTAGGACATCTTTATTTGTTAAAGTCTTTTCGTGATACTATCAATTTATTAAGAGGGCGTATCCAACTGCTAAGTAGCAGTTTATCAGTTCTAAATCAGATTTAATTATAAAATTGCGAAAAGTTTATAGATATTTGGACACGCCCTTTATTAAGATAAAACCTAAAAGTTTACAAAATCTTAAAGAGAATTAAAGAAGATAAGTTAACTCCAAGCTTATAATGCATACTCAGTATTGAAGTAGTTATAGAATAACGATAGAATATGATAAGAAAAATCATTTCATAAGGTCTAATTTATTACTAGATGAATGCAATTTTACTCGCATTTATTTCTCAACACTCTTGAACATCAGAAAGTTAATGATTTATAGCTTCTAAAATTTTGTTTATAGTTTAATTATGTTTCACATATCCTGCTATTCTATATTGAATACTTAAATTTATAGCTAAAATACATATACTTAAAATTTAGAAGAAATTAAACCACAAACATTATTATTATCAGAATTTTACTACTAAATGCTTACATAAGCCTCTATATCATGCTTTTAAATTAAGGTTTATTTATATCAAACTTAATAGTTAGATTACTAGAGAGTATTCCATCTGTCTAGCCATTATGATGCTTATACTTTTAGAGATTTATATGATTTTGCGCTTTGTTAGTACCTATTATGGATTATGTTTAGGTACAATTAATATAGCTAAATTCTTAAATCATTATATATTGCATAGTAGGAACATACAATAACATTCTAACTCTGAGAGCATAATCCTAATGCTATACAAATAAGCTTATAAAACATCAATAAAATAGAATAATTAATATGCTTGAGCCTGATCCATATTGAGCCTAAACTATTACTTTAAAGTTATGTAGATGTAAAGCTCTATAATTAATAAGAGATAAATTCTATATTTCTTGTTGTTTTTTTCATTCGTGAAACTTTAATCAATCCATTTAACTCTAAATACATAAGTGCCTTATTAATTTCCCTTGAGGATACATCTTTATACATCATTCTTATAGCTTTAAGAAGTTCAGAATCTTTTATTGTTTTCTTTCGTCTTAATAATTCAATTATTACATCTTTTATATTGCTGGTTCTCCACATGCTTCGTATACTCATCACAGTTCACCTCATCACACTCTAATCCCTGTAATAATTTTAATAGTGTAACACACTATATATAAGTTGTACGGCTTTGTATAAATGTATTTTTTCGTAGCTTTTCTTCCCACATTTTATAGAATCTCAAAATATCTTCGGTCAATGTTGGTTTAACCTTTTTTAGTGCTCTTTCAAAATGTTTCATATTTACTTTGTGTACTTCCATATTTTCTCTTAATGCCGTAAAAGCTGCTTCTCTACATATAGCTTCTATATCTGCACCACTATATCCCTCAGTTATTTTTGCCAGATATTCTAAGTTAACATCATTACTAATTGGCATTTTTGCTGTATGAATCTGAAATATTTGTAATCTTTCACTAATATTTGGTGGAGGTACAAATATTAGCCTATCAAATCTTCCTGGTCTAAGAAGCGCCGGATCTAAAATATCTGGTCTATTAGTTGCTCCAAGAATAATAACTTCCTCTAACTTACTAATTCCATCAATTTCCACTAGAAGTTGTGCAGTAACCCTTTCATATATAGTACTTCCCCCCTCTAACCCTCTTATTGGAGTTATAGATTCAATTTCATCAAAGAATACAATACAAGGTGCAGCGATTCTTGCTTTTCTAAATATTTCTCTTATTGCTTTCTCACTTTCCCCAACCCACTTACTGAATATCTCTGGTCCTTTGATGCTGATGAAGTTAGCTCCACTTTCATTTGCTACTGCTTTAGCTAGTAGTGTTTTTCCACATCCTGGTGGGCCATAAAGCAATACTCCCTTAGGCGGGCTTATACCCATTTTCTCAAAAATGTCAGGGCGTTTTATCGGCCATTCAACAGTTTCTCTAAGTTCTTGTTTGACTTCATCAAGTCCTCCAACATCATCCCATTTTACAGAAGGTACTTCAACATATACTTCTCTCATAGCTGTTGGTGTTATCTCCCTATAAGCTTCAAGAAAATCTTTCATTGTAACCTCAAGTCTTTCTAAGATTCCCGGCTCTATTTTTTCTTGTTGTAAATCTATTTCAGGTAATATTCGTCGTAAAGCTCTCATTGCTGCTTCTCTACACAGGGCTGCCAAATCCGCACCAACATAGCCATGTGTTATTTCAGCTAAAATCTTTAAATCAACATCAATTGCTAATGGCATATTTCTTGTATGTATTTGTAGTATTTCAAATCTACTTTGTTTATCTGGTACTCCTATTTCAATTTCTCTATCAAATCTTCCTGGTCTTCTAAGCGCCGGATCTAAAACATTTGGTATATTTGTTGCACCAATAACTACTATTTGTCCTCTTGCTTCAAGACCATCCATTAGTGCTAAAAGCTGTGCTACAACTCTTTTTTCAACCTCGCCTGTTACTTCTTCACGTTTTGGTGCTATAGCATCTATTTCATCAATAAATATGATCGCTGGTGCATGTTGCTTAGCATCTTCAAATACTGTTCTAAGTCTCTGTTCAGATTCTCCATAGTACTTGCCCATTATTTCAGGACCATTGATTGCTATGAAATATGCATCAGTTTCATTTGCTACTGCTTTAGCTAGTAGTGTTTTTCCACATCCTGGTGGGCCATAAAGCAATACTCCCTTAGGCGGATCAATACCTAGTCTCTTAAATAACTCTGGATGTTTTAGAGGTAATTCTACCATTTCTCTGATTTTTTCAACAGCATCATGTAGTCCTCCAATATCCTCATATGTCACTCTGGGAAACTTAGATATTTCCGTTGGTTTTTCTAAAATTTGTAAATTAGTTTCCTCCATCACCACAACTATACCGTTTGGCTTTGTTGAAACAACTACAAATGTTATTGCTTGCCCTAGTACAGGAATATTTACAAAATCTCCATCACATATAGGATATCCTAGAAGTCTTTTTTTCTTTACAAATTCTATAAATGTCTGATCAACATTTATTGTAAATGATGATGGAGCAAGTTTAACTTGTACAGCAGGTTTAACATTTGCTTTCTTAATAACTACTTTTTCGCCAATACTGGCTCCAATATTCATTCTGATTGTACCATCTAGCCTAATAATCTCCTCATCCTCATCCTCCGGATATGCAGGCCAAGCCTTTGCTGCACTTTTTCTTTTTCCTTCTATTTCAATTATATCTCCAACCTTTATACCTAAAGTCTTCATTACTTTCTCACTTATCCTAGCTATTCCCTTATCTATATCTCTTTGTTTAGCTCCAGCAACAGTTAACAAAACTTCCTTCATACTCTAATCTCCACTTCAATTACTAAATATCTGATGTTCCAGTTAGAAATAAACTTTATTAATTTAAACTAAAGCCTTATGAACTTTATAGAAAATAAAAATTAGTCCTCTAAAGGATTTATATAGAATCTCATATAAAGAGTAAGCTGAGCTCACACATAAAGCCTATATTAAATGACTATTTTAAATTTATATTTAATCATTAGCTTGAACGTATGTGCCCATAAATAAAAAGTTCCTACATAATATGCTTGATATATTTAGAAGTGGTATTAAATAACTCCTACTCCCTCCATGTACAGCAGGTAAAAAAATCACTTCATCACCTTGCTTTAATATAGTGTCTAATCCATTAAGTACACCTATTTCTACTCCGTTAATAAATACTAATATATCTGAACTTAATAAATTATTAAATACAAACCTTTTATTAAATTCCTGATTACTCATTAAAACAATAATTTTTATCAGGTCCTTCAATTTAATTTCATTTATGTCAAATAGTATAATAGGCCTTAGTGCAGTTCTTTTAAGAATAGCCATAAACTTAACGACTATGAAATGTTTATAATATTTGCCCATAAATTAGCTCCTATAAATACTTAATTTTTAAATTTTAAAATATTACTTCCGAATATAAGTCTACGGGACTGTAGAGTATTAGAACTTGAGGAGAATTCAAGATTATACGCAAATTGTTGTGTTTCTGTTTAGTAATAATAATTTAAAATAAATTCAGAGAAGGTGCATTTCTTCATTGCTTATGCTCAGCGCAGATCAGTTTCAACATCAGATTTACAGTCATAATCTAACATTAATTCTTTTTCATTCTTTTAATGATTCTTACTATGTATCCAGCAACTTTGTTTCTGTTTCTTTTTGAAGGAAATACGCCTAATTCCTTTAGTAACTGTTTATTTTCTTCAAAGCTTGCTGTGAACTTATTTGGATACTTATTTATAAACTCTCCCGCTAACCCCTTAACCATGGTAGTTCTAATCTTTCCCATATCGATTTCATAACTTAACTAATATATAAAATTTTATATTTTTATATTGAACGTGGCAACTTAGGATGTTAGATGCGATATGTTAAGTTACCAGTCCTTTATATTGTTCTTTGTTACTTGAAATAACTTAACTTATATGATACTGTTAAGTTAAGCTTAAGATTTGTAGACTCACTACATGTTAAATTTGATGGCATGTTTTATAGAATACCAAGTGTATTTAAGAGCATTTTATTATAGTAACTAAGACTCTATCTATAGAATACCAGATATATTATTTGTTCTTGAGTATTTTAATAATACACCATGAAGATAACTCTTACATTTATAATAATAGCTTTGTGGTTTAATTCTTTTGGTTCGAATCCCCTCCTAGTTTTTAGCTGCTTGTCCTCAATTTAGTTTTGTAGGTTTATTAGTATGTTGTATATGTACGCTTTAGCCATCATCTCCTTAGTTATACTTCCACGCTTCTAGCCACTCATTATTCTCCATATAGGCGTTTAAACGTTGAGAATACTGTTTCAGCAGCTCCCTCCTACCATAATCCATCATTCTGCTCCATGCCTTCTCCCTAAGAGTTTTAAGAATCATGACTGATCTATGTCTCTCAGGAGGCCCATTATTCGCTCTAGTGTTTCTTCTCTAGGCTTAATGATGGGGTTTATACATACCTTCTTAAGTAGAGCATAGGTCTTAGATGAATCGCATGCTCCATCCATACATGCCTCAATGATAGTTCTACATCTTGAAGCATCCATTACTAGGCTTAGTAGAATCTCTGAGTCATACATGTCGTCTGTTGTTACACCCATCGCTAAATCTCCTTCATCCTAACATCAACCGTGAAGTGCATCTTAACATAATGCTTCTCCTCCCATACATTCTCTCAACCTGCCACACTTACAGATACTAACAATGCTTGAATCAACAGCTATAACCATGGGTTATTATAGCTTTTTAGGATTTGTATGGGCTTAAATCAAGCCTAAGTATACCCCCTAACTCATGAGTAGTCAACTGATGAGAGCTTAGGGATAAGCCTATTCAAAGCCCTAGTAAGCTCTTCAAGTTGCTATAAGGCATAGAAAATAGATAATGCACAACAGCGAGAAACTCAACATATCCATCTGTAATCTTGAATGAATGCTCAACCTTACAATCATTTCCATAATCCTCAAGAAGTCTAAGTTGAGAAGGAACTCACCATGCCTAATAAGCCTCTCATCAACACACTCTCATAAGGGGAAAGTCTAAACAGAAAAATTAATTCAACACTCACATTTAAGATTCTAGCTATATAATCTAAAATATTTTCGCTAGAGAGCATTTACACTTTTTCTAAGAAGCTTGCTTTAACCTTTATTTGTATAAGGATAGCTGTGATAAAATAGCAATATCATAATTCAAAACATAGTTACTTTAATGTATATATTATACTAATCTCTAAACATAGACGTAAGAGTAAAATATGAAAGTCTCTTTATGAAACATGGTTAAGCTACAAAGCTAAAGTACTTACTTCTCACATCTATACAATCTATGAAATAATTCTAAAACTTCTCAGACTTAATTGCTAAAATTAACAATTCACTTAGTTGAAATGTGGTAAATTAGATGTTCAAGAAGCTTATGATGCTTAATTATTAGACTCTAAGGATCAAACTAATATTTCTTACACAATTCTATAATTAAAATTTAAAAAAACAATAGTATTGATGCACTGGTGGATCATTAAATAAATGATAATAAATACAATATACAAAGTTTCATAGTTTTAAGTTACTACATTCCTGAAATTCTGTATAATTTGATAAAATTTATATATTTTTGTTTGTGTTTTTCTTGGGCCCGTCGTCTAGCGGTAGGACTTAATCTTAAAACCTGCCTGACAATAATGAGGCAGGAAGCGCAGGAGGTCAGGGGTTCAAATCCCCTCGGGCCCATTTAAATTATATTTAAAGTTAACCTATAAGGGCCCGTAGCTCAGCACGGTAGAGCGCTCGACAATAGAGCGAAGCTCTTAACCGAGTGGCCGTGGGTTCAAATCCCACCGGGCCCGTCCTAATTAAGTGCAAATCTCTGATTCCACATTTAATTTTTTCGAGGAAACAATGCCTAATAAGAAAATAGTACATCGATATGAAAAATCCTTGAGGATAAGTGTGTTTAAACACTAACTTAAGAACTTTACTAAAGTTCGCCCAATTACTAGTGAAGTTACATTAAGAGGCTTAGTAAAGCATGTGTACCTATTAAAACAGACCCTAGGGAATTGCTAGATTAAGTAAGAAGAGATTTGATAGGTTTCAAAATTCTTTAGAAGTCTTGTTGCTAGACCTGAAGAAAATAGAAATCCTTTAGACTACACTTAAGGATTTTTGTAAACTTAAGACTCAACTATAGTATTTCGCTAAAGTTCTTTCCACCATTGTTTTCCATGTTTAAGTATTTGCTTTATGTTGAATTTGTAGTTTCTCAATCCTCAAGCAGATCAATCATAACATATACTCAAGAAACCAGTAGGAAAAAGTTATGCGAAATACTATAGTCGATCATCAATTAACAACAATTAGCAACAAGCATACTTTATGAAGTTTTATAATAAGTTTATGAATACCTTCCTGATCCCCCAGTCCAGTATGATGTTGTTTAAGCTTAGGTAAGGCCCAAGACCCCGAATCAATCATAGACTCAGTCATACCTCCTATTAAACATTACTTTCTTTCTCACATATTGCTGAAATACTAAGCAGTTCTTTAGACAAATGTAAGATGATAAGGCCTCGTCTTATAGCCTCTGACCTAATGCACGCCGCTAAGAAGCATATTGTCAATTCAACTGTAATGTAGATTTCCACTCACTCGGTCAAAATAACATGTTTGAGTAGCCTCTGAATATGATTCCGCCGACACAGCTTAAAATAGTTATAAAGTTAGTGCTCCGGCCGGGATTTGAACCCGGGTCTGGGGCTCGAGAGGCCCCTATACTTGACCGGACTTTCTGCCAAAGCCTAAGGGCTTATGTATACTACCGGAGCTATTTATGATTACTTCAATGTAGTATATAAATCTTCATTATAATTACAGTCGTGTTTGGTTAAGGTGCATTGGATATTGCTTTTGATTATGTTTTTGAATTTAGCTATTCTGTTGTCTTTATTGGTATTGAGTTTTCTATTGGTTATGTGTCTGAAGTGGTTATAGTAGGCTGTATATGTTTAAAAGTTCTTTATATGCTTTTTCTTAAGACATCTAGAAGCTTATGTCAAATACCTTAATTAATCTTTTACTGTTTCAATAATTCTCTTATAACTTAATACATTATGTGTCTAAGTCTCAATTGGCTTATAGCCTACGAATACTATGAGTTGTCATCAATATATATTGTGCAAACACAGTTCTTAACCTAACCCTAAGTCTCTTAACCAGTATGCTGCCAAACATCCTACAGCACCAATTTCCGAGCATAAAGCATAGAACCGTTCTCCACGAATATCGTAGACTATCAGGGCTGTCATGTTTCTCATTGCATTCATCCTTAATGCATGTAGTTATCGAATAGCTTAGTTCTATCCCTAAATCTATTATTCTCTTCATTAGGTTTCTAACTTCAAAAATATACACTCCATGCCTTAAGTTAAGAATTCTGCATGAAGCTTTACAGTATGGAGTGCTATCGGTTAATAAGTTATGTTGAACCACAAATAGCCTTAATCTCCTTAATGAATATTAAGATTCTAATATGTTAGCAACATCAAAACCATCATGTATATAATCTTTCTTAAATAGGGCTTGAAGGCAATGTATAAAACCCCTCTCAGAACCTATCTTAATCCTAGTATCATCAACTAATAATATCCTAGCATCCCTACAAATACCTCCATCAGGAAATAGAAAACCTAAAGACCATGATAGAATAAAGCTTAAGTTTACAAGGCATTTATACTTAGAGTTAAACTTAAAAAGGGTGATCTAATATCTTTATTAGGCGAATATTATGGAGGGTATTGGAGGAGCTACAACTGTAGGTCTTGTATGTAGGGACGGTGTTATTCTGGCTTCCGAGAAGAAAATGACGTATGGATATACTGTTGTAAGTAGGACTGCAAGAAAAATATTTCAAGTAACAAAGAACATCGGAATCGCATGTGCAGGTCTAGTTTCAGATATGCAAGCCATAGCAAGGATACTTTCTGCAAATGCTGAATTATTATCTCTTGAACTTAAGAGACCTGTCTCAGTATTAAATGTTGCTAAACTTCTATCATCTCTAATGTTTGGACGAAGACTAATGCCATACTTTACTGAAGTTATAGTTGCTGGACTAACAGAATCTACTCCTAAATTATATGTTCTTGACCCTCTGGGCTCATTACTTGAGGAAAAATATGCTGCATTAGGAAGTGGAGGAGCAATAGCTATTGGAGTAATTGAATCAAAATATAGAGATGACATTAGTGTTGAGAACGGTGAAAAATTGGTGTTAGAAGCTATAAGAGCAGCCATTATGAGGGATGCTGCGAGTGGAGAAGGAATCGACCTCATGATAATTACCAAGGAAGGAATTAGTGAAAAAACTTTACTCATTTAATGTAAAGCATAATACTAGATTATTTAGTAAAATAGGGTATTATGCATTATCTTCCCAGATATATGATATCTTAATAGGGGATTCATATTAACTCACTTGAAGCATCTAAAAGAGTATCAGAAAATCTTCAAGATATATGGGTAACCAGTTCTCAACAATTATTTAAATTAGGAATTAAGAAATCTTTTTTTAGACAAATACCTAAAGTAGGACGTCCACACCCAATATTTGAACTTACACAGAGACTAAGAGAGTTGTTTCTTCGCTTTGGTTTTAATGAAGTTATAAATCCCTACATTATCGAAGATACTGATATGCATAAACAATATGGTGCTGAAGCTCCAGCAATTCTCGATAGATGTTATTATCTAGCTGTACTTCCAAGACCTGATGTAGGAATGAGTAAAGAAAAGATCGATAAACTTAAAAGTATAGTTCCGCTAGTCGCTATGAAGGAAATCAATGATTTAAAGAAGGTACTTCATAATTATAAAAAGGGTAAGATTTCATCTGATGACTTGGTAGGTGAAATAGCAGGTGCTCTTAATGTTGACGAAGTCACAGCCTTAAAAGTATTTGAATATGTATTCCCGGAGTTCAAGGAGTTAAAACCTGAGCCTACAAATTTAATTCTTAGAAGTCATATGACTAGTTCATGGTTTCATACAATATCAGCTTTACAATACAAATTACCGCTACCAATAAAGCTTTTTTCAGTTGATATAAGATTTAGAAGAGAGCAAAAAGAAGATGAAAAACATTTAAGTATTCACAGAGTTGCGTCATGCGTTATGGCGGATGAAGTTCTATCAATTGAGGAAGCCCTATTATTTACTAAAGCCCTCCTTAGAGAGTTGGGATTTACTGATGTTTATTTTATTAAAAAATCACAAACTTCATCATATTATGCTCTTAACTCAAACTATGAAGTCTTTATAAAACATCAAGGCAATAATGTTGAGGTTGCTGAGCTTGGCTTATACAATCCTGTGGTTTTAAATAAATATGGTATAGCCTATCCAGTAATTAATATAGGTTTTGGAGTTGAAAGGATTGCTATGATTATGTACAATGAGCAAGATATAAGAAGTCTTGTTTATCCACAATTTTATGATATATGGATGTTAACAGATGAGGATATAGCTTCAGCAATAGGTTTAGATAAAATCCCGAATACTGTAGACTCTTGGCTTATATTTGAGAGATTAGTTGAAACTAGCAAAGCCAATAAAGATGTGCAAAGTCCCTGCGCTATTAAGGCTTATGAAGGGTCCTTTATGAATAGATATGTAACTATTGAATTTTATGAAAATGATCCAAACGTTAAATTATTAGGTCCTGCAGCATTTAATAGAATTTATGTTTATAAAGGTAATATATTAGCTATACCTGAAGAAGGTTTTGAAAATGTAGAGTATGTAACTGAAGCCCGAGCTAGTGGAGCTAGAACTAATATACGGCTTATCGATGCTGCTGTTTGTCTATTTCTATACCAGCTAGAACAAGCAATATTTATTGGTGCTGAGGAGGTAAATTTAAGAATTAAAATGGTTAAACAGCCAAGCGATATAAATATAAAAATTCCTCCAAATATCTATCATTACATAACTAGTAAAAATCTTAAGATAGACATTAGAGGACCAGTATTTATAGGAATACATGCAAGAATAACGAAGTAAGTAGCATACTAAATTTCTTTATCCTTAACTTTGTGGTTTAATTATTTTTTGTTGGACCTCTTTTCTGTGTTTATTTTCTATTTTAAGGTTGTTATGTTATATATGTATGCTTACTGTAAGCTTCTCTCTGTATTTTGCTATGAAAATTCTTTGTGTAGATGTTTTGAATACTAGAATGCTATTTCAACAGTTCCTTTTCAATAACTTCTCCTATCTCGCTCTTTATTATCTATCTATTAGTATTACTGTCATGCATCTCTACCAGCTCTAGCATTACATCTAAAAATAATAACAGGATTTATGTCTATATGTATTGCATGTTTGTCTGTTATGCTTTAAAGATAAGCCTATACTTTTGAATTCAATATTAACATCATAGAACCCCTAAATTATAAACATCATCTGTATAGCCTCTACGGCCTAGTTCAACTCTTAAAGACCTTAAATTCCATTAACCAAGACATGAATTCTTAAAAACATTCTATATCAACTCAAATTATACTTATATACTTAGCAACAATACCATCAATATCTACCTTTGATAAAAACAACATCATTATACATCAATCCAATCCTTTCCTTTCAATAGTAGGATATGAATCTTAACTCCTAGTATCTCATTTACAGCCAGTGAAAAGTATATAAGGAATTACCATTAGTAAGATTCTATCATCTGTTAATGTTTCTTCATTATGTTTCATCTCCCAGGAATAGGAATCACTTTATAAAAGACCATATATTCTCACAACTTTCTGAAAGAAATTTAGACGTGGTAACTTAAATATTAAATATAATGTGTCAAGTCATTAGGCTTAGAGATTTTAAGCAGGACTTAAGTTTACAAAGTCAGTTACGCTTTTATCTGGAGTTTATGCCTTTAGCAAACTCGGCATAAACAATAACTATGACATCGAAAAATATTGAAAAGGTTAAGTCAATAAAAATTACATTACTTAGATTTGGAAATGGTTATAGCTAAGTATTAATTAATGTTGAAAACGAAGGTGAAGATGAGATCTTATCAGTAATGATTTCGGCAGTAGCGTCTTAATATTTCCTCAATTATAGCGCTTGTACTGCAAAATTTATATTTCTCATATAGTTCATGTAGCCTTATAATTTGTACATGCCTAAACCCTTCTTGATCTAATCTCCTCCTAATTTCACACTCTGAGATAGGCTGATTTGGGCCTAATAATATTATATCTGGTTTAATATTAAATACTATCTTTATTAAGTCTTCACCTTCATATCCAAGAATAGCCTCATCGACTTGTTTTAAACTTCTAACAACCATTAACCTCTGATCTTCTGGTATTACTGGCTCTCTTCCCTTTATTCTTTTAACAGTTGAATCTCTTGCAACAACAACTATAACTTGACCAATTTCTTTTGCCTTGCTGAGGAGTGCTATATGCCCTGGATGTATTATGTCCCAAGTTCCAGCGACAAGAACTTTCTTCACTAAATCCCCCTCATCATATTATGATTTGATTTTACTAGTAATAATAGCTCTAACTTATTAATTTTATATGATGATCAGGAAGACTACAAGCCTATTACTTAAATTTTTGCTTGAATTAGCTTTAAAATCTTAAGTTTATTTCTAGTCAATTACACTAGTACTAATTAATAAAGAATAGAAATAGTAAAGGTGGTAATAATCTTAAGTTTACAAAGTCAGTTAATTAGCGGTAATTATAATTTTGTTTTCTGTTTTAACATAGCAACCTAATAGATAAGATGTGATAAGTTTTTATACTCTTATTCAGACGTGGCAACTTAAGGTTTATATGTCTTCTTGTTTGGAGTTTCGACTTAGTCTTCTATATTTGGTTTTCAAGTTTTAGAAGTCTGCTAGATCAATATCTAAGGTTTATAAGGCTTCTAAGATAGCTATATTGAAGAATTAGAGGTTTAGTGAAAAGGGTTGATGTCGACCTTTCTATAATTTCTAGAGGTTTATATCCCTGATAAGGCATGCACTAGAGTTAATAGCTTTAAATATGGGTTATTTTATAGATACTGAGGTGGTTTTAAAATATTTAAGTTTATCATATTCCATATCTCATATGTATTATTATGTATGTGAATGTTATGATTGCTGGAGCATTATGGCTATTCTTCATATCTTATTATTGCTTTTCTGAATGTTTAGGCTATGGGTTGAATTTCTCTATGGCTGATCTCATTACTTTATATTCCTCCTCATCGTATGTTATCTGCCTCCTCCCATTTCTA
>Ga0207433_10009197_pt1 | contig 15794 bp, 10 predicted proteins | sample YelNatPaOPGAMG01_FD_187559 | JGI IMG/M metagenome (GOLD analysis project Ga0207433, IMG submission 187559) | Hot spring thermophilic microbial communities from Obsidian Pool, Yellowstone National Park, USA - OP-RAMG-01 (SPAdes) (version 3) | ecosystem: Environmental > Aquatic > Thermal springs... | reverse complement strand
TGAATCTTTACTTTCAACCAGCGTTCGGGAGATATTTATTGTAATCTCACCCGGTGGTCGATTGTGTGCGCAATGGATTATTACTAAAGACAAAAAGCAAAGTGAGATGATTGGTAAATTTAAAATAATCTTCTCCATCTTCTTTCTGATTTTGTCTGTAAAACTTATGATAAGGGCAGACAACTGGAAATAATCAAACTTATCACCCATAATTACCCCTTTTTAATTATACTTTAATTATAATCATGTTTTTTTCTTTTTGTCAATACCCAAGATGCACACTTTCTTACCACCTTTTTCTTTGGTGGCAAGTAGCGAGAAAAAATAGGAGCAGAGACTTTAGTCTCCAAGTTAAGACAGGGGATTGCTTCGTCGCTTCGCTCCTCGCAATGACGATAAAAAGTTCAGGGAATAAATTCCCTACTTGATACAGGATGCATGATACACGATGCAAGATACAGGATGAACGATACAATATCGGCACTGGAAGTGATTTCTACAAGCAAGGGTTATCAGGGGTGATAAAGGGTCTCTTTACTTTCGCATTCATGGTTAATGGTTCACGGTTAACGTTACAAGTCTCTTCTTTCACACTATTCGCCATACCTCTTCAACTTCAAAAAAGGACGTCCAAAAGGCGCATAAAAAGTAAGGAGCAATTATGGATTGCTTGACTTTTCAGGAAAAGTTTATAAAATAAAATTTTATAAAGTTTAAAAAGGAGGTTTATGGAATATTTTCTGACTGAAGAAGAAAAGGCATTAAAAGAAAAGGTTCGCCAAGTTGCCGAAGAGGTGATTTTACCGGTGCGTGACGAACTTGATAAAAATGCTGAATTCCCGCGCATGATAATTGAGAGAATGGCAAAAGAAGGATTATTGAGAATATTCATACCAAAAGAATATGGCGGAACTGGTGCCAGGATTATGGATATGTGTATTGCCTGCGAAGAGGTTGCAAGGGTCTGCGCAGGGGTTGCCACTGCATATGCGGTGGGCGCACTGGGCTCGGGACCGATAGTTTACTTTGCCTCTGAAGAACAGAAAAGGAAGTATCTGCCAAAGATCGCCAGTGGTGAATTGTTATGTGCATTCGGACTCACTGAAGCACAGGCAGGGAGTGATGTGGCAAACATCCAAACCACTGCACGTAGAGAGGGTGATTATTATGTCCTCAATGGTGTTAAACAATTCATTTCCAATGGTAGTATTGCTGATGTCTATGTAGTACTTGCCTCAACTGATAAATCACGGGGTGCCCGGGGAATATCTGCATTCATTGTGGAGAAGGGTATGCCTGGTTTTGATTTTGGTAAGCATGAGAATAAACTTGGAATAAGGACATCTACTACAACCGAATTGGTCTTTTCAGATTGTAAGGTTCCGAAGGAAAATCTTATGGGAAAAGAAGGAATGGGTTTCATATACACAATGCGGAACTTTGACCGTGCAAGGCCTGGTGTGGGTGCGATCGGACTTGGAATTGCCCAAGGTGCTTATGAGGAGGTTTTAAAATTTGCTGCTAAAAACAACCTCTTGAATAATCAATACATTCAGCGGAAGATTGCGGATATGGCAACTGAGATTGAAGCTGCCCGTGCCCTTATCTATGCTTCGGCAAGGACAATAGATGCGGGAATATTGAATACAACAAAACCTGCCTCATTCTCAAAACTCTTCCCTTCAGATATTGCAATGAAGATCACCCTGGATGCAATTGAGATTATGGGACCTTATGGAATATTGAGAGAATATAATGTAGAGAAGATGCTCCGCGACGCAAAGATCACCCAGATATACGAAGGGACGAACCAGATCCAGCGTGGGCAGATCGCCCTTGAGATTATCAGGGAAATCGGATATAAAAAGGAGTAAAGATGGACTTGAATAAAGAAGCACAGTTGTTACAGAATGAAATAAGAAAGTTTGCAAAAGATATTATTGAGGAGAAGGCGGATGAATTCGATAAGAAGGGTCTCTTCCCTCTGGAAAACATTAAAAAAATTGCTGAGATGGGAATACTTGGTGCGACAATTCCAGAAAGTTATGGTGGGTTTACCCTTGATACAGTTTCATTGCTCGTAACTTTAGAAGAGATTAGTAAGGTATGTCCTTCAACTGCCTTGATTATTTTTGTTCATAACATCCTCTTCTCTTATCCCATTGTCCGCTTTGGCAGCGAAGAACAGAAGAAGAAATACCTTGGAAGGCTTGCTACCGGAGAAATCATTGGCGGATATGCTGAAGTCTTAACCAATGAGATAAGTGTTATGGAAGATAATGATTCCTATAAAATTTCAGGAAGGAACCATATCCTCCTCAACGGCACTGCAAATGGGCCATTTATTATGTTCATTGAATCTAATAACAAAACTATTCCACTCATTGTTGATGAAAATCTTTTAGGTGTAAAGAGAAGTAAAAAAGACAATATCATCGGAATGAATGCCAGTGGTATCAATGAGGTTATTTTTGATAAATGTAGTATTCCCAAGAGTAGCCGCCTTGGTGAAGATAGCAAAATCGTCCTTGAGGAAATTAAAGGTCTTGCCAATTTAGGACTTTCTGCAATAAATCTTGGTATTGCTGAAGCCAGTGCTGAGAGCGCGGTAAAATATGCAAAAGAGAGGGTTCAGTTCGACCAGCCCATAATCAATTTCGGGATGGTTCGGGAAATGATTGTGGATATGATTACTGAAATTGAAGGAATGCGCCAGCTTATCTATGATGCGGGAATGCTTCGAGATAATAACAAAGATTTTATTCGTGCATCTGCAATTGCCCGATATTTCAGCAACCAGGCTGTGGCAAAGATCACAACCAATGCAATACAGGTGTATGGTGGCTATGGATATATGAAGGATTATCCAGTTGAGAGGTATTTCCGTGATGCCCAGGTCTCAAGGGTTCTCTGCACCCAGGGTATTGAACTAAAAGAGTTAATAATCCAGAAGACCATATAAATTTATACAAAAATTAGATTAAAAGATGGATATTGCCTATCTGGGTATTCTTCATCCCGTGTTCTTCAGCAATCTTTAATGCCATGTCTGCCTGCCTTCGTGTTGTTTTAGGCAGGTCACTGAAGTAGAAATGTGGATAAAAACCCAAAAATGACCAGGGGATTTCAGTATTGATTGCACTTAAGAATCTTGCCATCCCTTCAATCTCATATTCATCAATATACCCAGGAATGAGAAGGGTACTCACAACCAGAACCGGCGGTTTTTCCCTCTTTTTCATATAATTTGCAACGAGTTTTATATTCTCTTTTGTATTTTTATTTGATACACCGCATAATGAAATATTTAACTCTTCAGAAAAGGCCTTAAAATCAATTTTTATACAACCATTCGTCTCCAGAGCAAGTTTAACCCATTCTTCCATCAATTTTGGAGCAACTGTCCCATTCGTCTCCCAGCAGACCCGAAATTTTTTGTATCTCTTTCGCTCAAGGATTTCTTGTGCGGTGGCAATGCTATGACGGGCAAATGGTGTTGGGTCACCACCAAAAAAACAGATACAACTGGTAAGTGGGTCTGCATACTGGGCAATATCGTTTACCGTTGCTTTATGCCTCCTCTCTTTGAATTGCCAGTTCTGACAGAAGAGACAATTGTATGTGCACCCTTCGTAAAAAACCGCAAGATTTTTATATCCGTAATCCCTGTTCCCTTCACACACCCAGTCCGCAACGCAGTTCGTTGGCAACGGATCATGATACCAATCCACATAGGCATAATCTTCTTCGGGTTCAAGTGATTTATTATCCACATTCCTCCGCACACCACAATAACCGACTCTCCCTTCACCAATACGGCAATTATTCACACACCTTCCACAAAGAATACCCACTTCATCTTCTGGGATATTCTCAGGAAGCCTGAATTCTCTTCTTGTGATTCGGTGAATGTTTTGAATCTCCGGAAGTAATTTTTCAAAGTTCTTCCTGATACATTCAGGGCAGTAGGGAAGGATTTTTGAAAGGGTATATTCCTTTTTACATATTTTACAATTCACAAATCAACTATATCTTTCATAAACAAAGACTTCATTAAATTCTTTTCTACCCCTGTCCTTTGGCTCTTCAGCAGGATAACCAATCGGGGTTAGGGCAACCACCCGAACATCCTCAGGGATACCGAGTATCTCCTTTACCTTTTTCTCCTCAAATGCTCCAATCCAGCATGTTCCGAGCCCTTCATTTGCTGCCGCAAGGATGATATGATCCATTGCTATTGCCAGATCAACCGCAAAAGAACTCATATATCCACCCATCCTCCCCCAGGCAATCTTCTCCAGAGCACATCCGCAGACAATGACATCTGCATCTGCCATCCAGAGTTGTCCACGGCAGGCCTCTGCTACCCTTTTTTTATTCTCTGGCTCCCTGATCACGATAAATTTCCAGGGCTGGATGTTTTTTGCTGATGGTGCAATCCTTCCTGCCTCAAGTATTCTTCTCAAAACATCATCCGGTATCGGGTCAGATTTATATTTCCTAACACTCCTTCTCTTTCTTATAACCTCATAGAATTCCATTCTGCCTCCTTTTCATCAACCAACGCGCCCGAGGTGATTTGAACACCTAACCTGCGGAGCCGGAGTCCGCCGTTCTATCCAATTGAACTACGGGCGCAGACTATTCAGTATAATTAATTTTTTCAAGGCGTCAATATCCTGACTTAACTTGAAAAGGCCTTGATTATCACCAGGGAGGTAAATATAATAATCAATGCCAAGGAATCTGATTAAAGTAAAAGGTATTGTCCAGGGTGTAGGATTCAGACCCTTTGTTTACCGACTGGCAAAGAGTTTGAACCTCACTGGTTTTGTGCGCAATACTTCTTTTGGGGTGGAGATTGAAATAGAAGGGGGGAGTGCAGGATTAAAAGAATTTGAAAGAAGACTTTTGTCAGAAAAACCAAAGGCATCAATTATTGAAGAGATAGTCATAAAGAGTATCCCACCTAAAAATGAAAATGATTTTGTTATAAGGGAGAGTAAACTTGCCGAAGGTTTTACTCAGATCTCTCCGGATATTGCAACCTGTGATGATTGTCTAAAAGAGTTCTTTAATCCCGAAGACCGCAGATTCCGATTTCCATTTATTAACTGCACGAATTGTGGTCCAAGATATTCAATAATCTACAACACTCCTTATGACCGAAGCCAAACTTCAATGAGGAGATTCAAAATGTGCCCTGAATGCAATAATGAATTTGAAGATGTCTATAACCGAAGGTTCCATGCCCAGCCAGATTGTTGTTTTATATGCGGTCCTGAATTTTCCCTCTACAAAATTGATGGCACAAAAATCAAAACCAATAAGCCTATTGATGAGGCAATAAGATTATTAAAAAAGGGTAATATAATTGCAATTAAAGGGATTGGTGGATTTCATATTGCCTGTGATGCAACAAATTGTAGTGCAGTAAGAAGATTGAGAATCTTAAAGAATAGACCCACAAAGCCCTTTGCCCTTATGGTGGACAGGAAGAATTTAAAAAAAATTGTAAAGATAAGTCCTAAGGAGGAGGAGATTATCAAGTCTCCAGTCGCACCAATTCTGCTCCTTGAAAAGAAGGATAGCATAATTTGTGAAAATGTTGCTCCGAATAATCCATACCTCGGTGTGATGTTACCATATGCACCCATCCATTACCTACTATTGGAAAAAATACCGTATCTTGTGATGACCAGTGCAAATATCGCTGATGAACCGCTGGTAAAAGAGGATAAAGAGGTGAGAACAAAGTTAAAAAAGTTTGTTTCCTATTATCTAACCCATAATCGCGAAATCATAAACAGGTGTGATGATTCAGTAGGATTTTATCTAAAGGACTATGGATTCTCAATAATCCGTCGCTCACGCGGATATGTTCCGGTTCCTGTTGAATTACCTTTCAGTGTCCATCCCACACTGGCAGTCGGTCCTTATCTGAAGAATACATTCACCCTTGCTGATAAAAATAGTGCCTATGTATCACCCCATATCGGAGACCTTGATAATCTTGAAACCCTGAAATTTTTTAATGAGATGGTTGAGAAATACAAAAAGTGGTTCAAGATTGAACCCGATTTGATTATCCATGACCTCCACCCGGATTATCTTTCAACAAAGATTGCGTATCAATACCTTAATCAAGAATTTTTAAAAAGTAAAAGGCAAACAGGAAAAAGCAAACGAATCATTGGTGTCCAGCATCACATCGCCCATGTCATCTCCTGCCTTGGTGAAAATAGAATCTATGATAAGGCAATTGGGATTGCCTTTGATGGTACAGGGTATGGTCTTGATAAAAATATCTGGGGCAGTGAATTCTTCATCGGTAGCCTTAAAGATCTCAAACGGGTTGCACACCTTGAGTATCTTCCATTGCCTGGAGGTGAAGAGAGTATAAAGAAGCCTTATCGGATTACTATCGCTTATCTCTATAAACTCTTCGGCCCTGCATTTTTTAAGATTTGCAAAAAAGGGATTTTACCCCTTAATGCCAGTGCCCAGGAGGTTTATTCAATTCAAAGGATGATTGATAGCAATTATAACCTTGCCTATACATCAAGTATGGGCAGGCTATTTGATTGTGTATCAGCAATGCTGGGAGTTACACAGGAGATAACCTATGAGGCAGAGGCAGCGATAAACCTTGAATATATCGCGTCAAAAAATATTAAAGACTTCTATTCATATGAAATCGTTGAAGGCGCAAATGAGCAAATCATCTGTATTTCAAAAATCCTCCAGGGCATAATCAATGATATGGAAAAAAAGGTGGGTAAGGAGATAATCTCAGCGAGGTTTCATAATACCATTGTCCAGTTTTCACTTGACATCGCAAAGAAACTGCGTAAAATTTATGGTGTGAAGAAGGTTGCCTTGTCTGGTGGTGTGTTCCAAAATCGTTATCTTTTGGGCTTAATGATAAAAAGATTAAAAGAGAATAACTTTGAGGTCTATGTCCATCATAAATTGCCTACTAATGATGGCTGTATCTCCTATGGACAGGTGATATATGGAAATATCATATCAAAATCGTAAACCATCCACAGGATGGTTAAATTTATATTTTAAACTCAGGAAAGTGAGGCAATCTTGTGCTTAGGAGTTGTGGGTAAAATAGAAAGGATTGATGGTGATATGGCAATCGCTGAAATTATGGGTGTACGCCGGGAAATTTCTATTGTCCTCACACCTGAGGTAAAGGTTGGTGACTATGTTATGATCCATGCCGGCTTTGCCATAAATACAATAGATGAAAAAGAGGCAAAGGAGACCGAGAATCTCCTCAGAGAAATAGCGAAATATTCCTGAGTTAGGAAATTCTTGTCTTTGTAATTTTTAAGATGCTACAAAATTAAACGGCTGTTCAATTAGTCTGTGTTGATAATAGGAATGGCTCCTGGGATATTTATGGCGCAGCAGTTGATTTAAATGGCACATTGTAAGATAACAAAACAAATCCATCAAGATGTTTTAAATAATTTAAAAGATAAATTGCCCTGAGATTAAAACCCTTCCTTTGTTCAAAACGCAATATCTTTATCCTTAAAAATAAAAATCGGGGCGATCCGATTTGAACGGACGACCCCCAGCACCCCAAGCTGGTGCGCTAAACCAACTGCGCCACGCCCCGATGATAAATTATATATAAAATTAAAATTGAGTCAAGTTAGATCAATGATGCAATTTTGATGCCTGCTGGAATTTTTTTAATTGGCGTTTAAAGAACTCATTATCAGGCTCAATCTTCAATGCCTTTCCTTCCCATTCTATTGCATTCTTATAATCACCACTTGCATAATATGCCTCAGCCAGAGTGTCCATAATATTGGGGTCATCAGGTGCGAGTTGATTTGCCCTTTTTGCTGCCTCAAGGGCTTTTTCTGGAAATTTCTTCCGCAACGCAAATTCCCATGCAAGGTTGTTATAGACTTCAGGGTCTTTTAGACCACTTGCCATTGCCTTTTCAAGTAGTAACAGGGCCCTCTTGAGAAAATGCTCTGCTTTATCTTTTTCTTCATCACTCAATCTCATATAGGCTGGGGCAAGGAAGGTATATTGCCATATCTCATATTCTCTACGCAATTCCTTCACTGGTTCTGGATTATCAACGACCTTCAATTCTACAAGCCGGTCATCAACACCCTGATAACCACCTCTCTTTCTCAAGATTATAATTGCTGCAGACTGTTTTCCCCTTCTGTCACCACCTGCAGCCTCTCCAGCCTCAAGTGCGGATAAAAGGCGTTCAGCAAGGATGCCTCTTGAATTTTGAAAGACTTTGAGCATTGTATCAATCACCTCAGGACCGGTTAAAAGATTCCCCTGGACCGAGACATATTCTGCAGTCTTATGGCCTGCCCAAGCATTGGTATTCTTACCTGTGAATGCCGCTGCCCTTCCATTTTTATCAACCACTCCGACCTGTCGGTCTTCAGCAAGGGTGTCCTGCTTAAGAGCCTGCTTTAGCGCCTCCTCTGCACTTTTTCCCTGGCTCATTGCATCAAGTATGAGCGGTCCGAGATAGGGATTAGAATAAGCCTGGCTTGCACAGGCACCTACGCCTGCTTTTATCCAAGGCACAATGTACCCAACATCAGGAACACGTGATGCAACTGCCACACCAAACTCCTCGGTTTCAGGGTCTATCGCCACAATGGAGAATGTGCTATTAGAATTAAACCCGAACAGGAAAATCAAAACTGCACCAATCATAATACCTCCTATGTTGAATTGTGGGCATTCGGAAATTGAGGCAAATGCCAAATAAACAACTTATGGACAAATACCCAGTGCCAGCACAATCTCAGATCTTATCAATCAAAAACTAATCCCAAACGACCTTGCCCTAAAAATCTTCCATAACCTCATTGCCCAACTCTTCATTATTGCCCGTATCAACAAGATTGAAATCGCCTGTAATGGCACCATCTTGTCACCGAGAATGTTTATCTTGACAGAAATGGATATTTGTGTTCTCTTGGTGAGATAATAGCTCGTCGGATTTTGCAGGTAAGGGAGGCAAAAGTTGCGGTGCGTTTGCGGAAGCGTTCAGTTGCCTGAAAAGTGCTGTTAGCAAATTCCGATTTTAAAATAATTTTGTGGGGATGGGATTCTGCGTTATGGCAAGAAAGATTGTATAAGTAGCCGTGGGCAATAGGGACGCTGGATTATCTACCTGCCTGTGCCGAAGGCAGACTGGTTTGTGCTCGATTTCGTCTGAATTTTCTCAAGGTCGGGCGATGTAATCAAAATTAAGTTGTCAAAGAACAATCCCCCAAAGGGGAATGACCTAAAAATTACCTATTTTCCGAACACCCACAATAGATTTATTCTATCCAAAAATTGGCAACTGGCAATATCCAAGAGATAATTTTTAATGGATTATTATCTTAAAAGGATTGCCTTTTCTGTTGATTTGAAAATATCAGATTCCAACCTTACAAAATATACACCTGAAGGTAATCTGCGGCCTGAATCATCAGTGCCATTCCAGAGGATTTGGTCTGAAAGTCTGAGAATCTCATAGCCCCATTCTTTGACTAATCTGCCACTTATGTCAAAGATCTTTATGCTGGCTATTCCCTTCTCTGGAATTTTGAATCTGATTAAGAGGTTTTTTCTAAATGGATTGGGATGGATATAAAAGAATTGTCTGGGAGACGGAGTATTTTGAGAATCGGCCTCAGATATGGAATAAAGATATTCTACACAGACATCATCAATATAAAAACCCTCACCCGTATGACCATCATTATCACTGATAAAGACAAAACGAATCTGGATTGTATCACCTGCAGAATAATCCTTTAGCCGATACTTCTCGCAGAACCAATCGCTCTGGATCTCCCTCTTCTTCAAGGCACCACCGGTGCCAATAAAATCAAGCGTATCCTCATTACCATTATGAATGACAATCACGTATATTCCATCCCTTCCATAGATTGGGACATTGAACCAGCGATAGAACTTAAACAACGAATTTTTTTGAATCATAAATGGTATGGACTGGATGTAGCAGTTCATATTATCTATATACTGAGCGGTCGTCTCATTACCGCAATACCAGGAATGATTTAAAGAAAAAGACCTGCGTTCAGAGATATGCCATAGGTTGTTCAATCCCCCGGTCGTCCAGTAGTTTGTCTGTGATTCCATATCATCATAAAATCCCGTTTCACCAACCAGTATTAAAACGGTATCTGTGAATTGATAGTTCTCTGAATAAATTTTTAATAAGAGATGCGCCTGATGGGGAACCGGACAGAAGGGGCTGATGTATAAGACGAAGGGAAGGGAATCAATCTTTGATGTCCCTGGTGGAATTTCTCCATATTGAAGAGTATCAACCAGAATAAAGAGATAGGGGTCTATGGAAGATAAAATTCCGTAAACTGAATGGCCAGCACCATACCCTGTATTCTTTAACTCTATAAATAGTGATTCCACCTGTCCGGGTAATACTGGCGGGGTCGTGATATTCAACTGGGCATTGTGTATGACCGGGGTTCCGATAATCATACACGGATTAAAGAGCAATGTTTGGTTATTAAAGGTTGAAGAAAGATTAAACCGGATAAAGTTACCATTCACAGCACTATCTTTTATTCTTATTGCAAAGGCATCATTTATGGTTATTGAATCATTAGAAAGGAGTGAGTCCATCAATGCAATACTATCAAGGATGACGACAATTGTATCATTCGTTGATAGTCCTAACTGGATATCCCTTGCGGTAGAACTCCCAGAGTTCAAAATCTTGGTGGGCAGGAGGATGTTCTCACCGGGATTTGGTATCTGATCATTGTTGCCAAAAATGTCATTTATCTGCCACCCGCAATAATTAACATAGGGCCCATTAACTACAGGAATGGTTATCTCCAATGGTATATAATTATGGGCACTTATTGTAAGGTCATAATATCCTGAATCTGTGGTTCGGGCATCCAGGAATATAGAACCAGTTGCATCCGTATATCCTGCAGAATATGACTCATTCCCTTTCATCAGGCAGACGAGAGCATCCTTTATTGGAAGATTTGTAACCTTATCCTGGACGGTTATTAGGACCCGTGCGCTTCCCAGAGGAATGAACTGCGGATAAGATACAAGAAGGGTGTCAGGGATTTTCGTCCAGACTGGTAATTCCGGGTCGCCAAGCAGGTTTACCTGGTACTGGTGCCAGCGATACACATTCTCCTCCCGGGAGTAGGGGATGAAATATGCCTTTGCCAGAGCGAGCGCCTCACCAAGGTGGAAATTATCCTCTCTAAATAATGAATAAAAGAACCTAAAATCAAAGCGGTCTGAATAACCAAAACCAGGATTACCAGGAGAACCCCAGCCATAACTTGAGTTGCCGATATATGCGACACCGCCACCATTCGGACTGTTAACAAATGCCTCACCAACACAAGCGGAATCGAATGCGTTTGTCCAGCATCCGATTGAATAGAGGATTCCATATCTTGGACTATTTGTCATTGTATCAAAATCAATAGAATAAATTCTATGGGGCCAGCCACCAACCGAGATCAAATTTATCCAGCCATGCCCATCATGGTTTATCAGATTCTGCCCTTGCCTTATTGCTTGCATAACTGCCTCTTTTGTCTCATTCCCCAAACTTTGATACAACTTTGTGAGTTGATAATATGGAGGGAAGGATTCATTTCCAATCCTGTTCTTATGAATACTCTCGTCTGTATACGGGTCAGCCCAGAGAATTTCAGCAGCAAAAAGGGCATTATCAAGATAATTTAATTCAGGATTCTTCTCATATCTTAAAACCTTCTCAACAAAACGCTGGGCTTCAGCAATCGTCTTTACTGGAGCCCTTCCGACAAATAAATCTGGATACAAATCCACACTATCCTCTATCTCACCATAACTTTGGTCATTGTCAAAATCCCAATTACCCTGGAGGTCTCCATAATAGAGGTCGCAGGGCATCGTGTCCTCCCTCCCTGGAACAATGCCTGCGCTGCAGGTCATTGCGTAGGCGAATCTGCAGGGAATGATATTTACATCACCGCCGAGTAGAACATATCTGGTATTTGAATCCGATAGGGTTTTTAAATAGTTTCTTATCTTTGCAGGATTATCCTCGCCCGGGTAATGATTGAGAATCCAGTTTACACTCCTCACACCTGCGGGTATTCCCTTTTTATTCTTCCAATCTGCCAATCTCTTAAACACTGTATCCATTGGTTCTTCAGTTATGATGACATATTGTAATCCTTTCTGCTCAAGGATTTGCTCATCGGGTAATAAATCTGATCCATTTGAAACAATCTTCTTTAATATACCATTCTCTTTTGTCTCTTTGGGTTTTCCATCATAATATATTTCAAACCTTATAGACTTGAATGCAACAAGTTTCTTTAATAAAGGATAATACTGGAAAGGTATGCATATGAGTTCGCATATTTGAAAGTTTTTATACACACCATATCCTGCTACACGCAGGATCTCATCGGGGTAAGGCTTTGATGATTGATAAATAGCTGGCTTTGGCACAACTCTCTTTTCTAAAGAACCCTGTGATAATATCACCGGCGCCTGAGCATATGAGATATTTGATGATAATTCAAATTCCCTCTTTTCAGTTGATGCTATCCTGATATCCCTTATTCGTGCATTTAATGGCAATGCAATCTTTAATGCCTTACAGGGCAGCTCTGGTGCACCGGGTTCGTCAGTTAGTTCAAAATTTGGTAATCTTAACTTAATCAGTCCTTCACTCTGTATGAACTGTAGTTCATTGATATTGAATTCTATCTTGCCTTTATATAAACCAGCAATTAGAAAAAAGGCAAATGGATTCAATATTCCAGGCATAAAATATTTCCTAACAAATTCTTGGCAAACCTTCAGCCTCAAGTAATAGTAAAGGCCTCATCCCACCAATCTCTGTCTTTAACCAGACCCCTTTTAATCTTTTTGTAACCCCACCAATTATCCGTGCATTCCTTGTGAGTTTAAATTTTTTCAAAAATTTCAAAAGCGCATCTGCTGAGGATGGAGGAACAAAGGCAATGAATTTACCTTCATTGGCAATATATAAGGGATCAAGCCCGAGGATTTCACAGGCACCTTTCACCTCAGGTCTAATTGGAAGGCATGACTCTTCAAGCACAATTCCCAAATTACTTCCTTCTATTGCCTCATTCAGTATCCCCACGACCCCTCCCCTTGTTGGGTCACGCATAAAATGAATATCAAAGTCTCTCTCAAAGATCTTATTGGTCACGAGGTTCAACGGTGCACAATCACTCTTAAAATCTGCCTTTAAATTTAGATTCAAGCGCTCATTCATTATTGCAATACCATGCTCACCGATCGTTCCACTGATTATGATCAAATCATTGGGTTTTATGAATTCCTTTGCCAGTTTCTTCTTTATCGTTCCGATTCCTGAAGTTGTAATAAATATCTTATCCGCCTTGCCCTTTTCTACAACCTTTGTATCCCCACACACAATCCTTACCCCTGCTCTCTTTGCCACATTTGCTGATGATCTTAAAATTCTTTCCAATTCTATAAAATCAAGCCCTTCCTCTATGATTATTGAAAATGAGATATATTCAGGCACTGAACCCTTCACTGCAAGATCGTTTATCGTTCCACAAATTGCAAGTTTTCCAATATCACCTCCCGGAAAGAAGATTGGGTTTATCACATAGGAATCGGTAGTAAAGGCAACCCTTTTTTCTTTCATATTTAATTCAGCCGAATCTTCAAGTTTCTTCAACACTGGATCAGGGAAGTATTTCAGGATTAACTCCTTTATCAATTTGTTAGTTAAAAGACCTCCTGAACCGTGGCTAAGGGTAATAAAGTTGCCTTTCATAGAGTATTATATCAATTCCTTAAAGATTATCAAGATCAAGATTTTGTATAATACCTTTTAATACATTTAAAGACCGCTCTGCCAACATCTTATTCTTTAAGAATCTGCCCTTTACCTTCTTCTCAAGAGGCTGGAGGATTCCAAAATTGGCATTCATTGGTTGATAATTATCTTTTGGAACTAAGGTGGAGACATATGCACAAAGGGCACCGATCATCGTTGTCGGAGGAAGGGTGACCAATGGTTTACCTGTAGCAAGTCGTGCAGCATTCATACCCGCAATAATCCCGGTTGCTGCTGACTCTAAGTAACCTTCAACTCCTATTAATTGCCCGGCAAAGAAGAGCCTGCAGTCATTTACAAATTGGAGGGTTGGCTTTAAAAATTTTGGGGCATAAAAATAGGTATTTCGGTGCATCACCCCATAACGTGCAAATTCAGCATTTTCAAGGCCAGGAACCATCCTGAATATTCGTTTCTGCTCGGAAAATTTTAATCTGGTCTGGAAACCAACCATACTGTAAAGACTCTTTTGAAGATTCTCAGGCCTCAATTGGACGACTGCGTATGGTAATTTTTTGGTTCTGGGGTCTAAAAGTCCCACTGGTTTCATCGGTCCGAATCTCAGTGTATCAATTCCCCTCCTTGCCACTTCTTCTATCGGAAGGCAACCTTCAAAGAACCTCTCTTCACCCTCAAGGTGTGATTTTACACATTCACCTTTAATAAGTTCATTTACAAATCTTTCATACTCTTCCTTTGTAAAGGGGCAGTTCAAATATGCCTCTTCACCCTTTTTATAACGGGAGCCCGTGAAGATTTTATTAAAATCAATTGTATCTGCATAAACAATTGGTGAGACTGCATCGCAAAAATAAAGTGAGTCATTCTGTAATATTTCCCTTAGATGATTGAAAAAACTCATTGAGGTGAGCGGTCCAGTAGCGACGATAACGATTCCATCCACAGGGATTTCTTTAACCTCCTCACGGATGATGGTTACCATTGGATGTTTTTTTAAAATCTCCTCAATCCTCTTTGAGAATAACTCCCTGTCCACGGTGAGTGCTACACCAGCCGGGATTTTTGTCTCTTCAGCCACCTTTATGATTAAAGAATTGAGCATCTCCATCTCTTTTTTAAGAAGGCCTGAGGCATTTGTAAGTTCAACGGATTTAAATGAATTGCTGCAAACAAGTTCAGCAAGATAACCGGTTTTATGCACTGGACCCATTACAATTGGACGCATCTCATATATCTCAACCGGAATTTTATGTAAAGCGACCTGCCAGGCTGCTTCTACACCTGCAAGCCCACCACCGATTATCTTTATCTTCTTGTAACTCTGCATTCTTTATTAATTATACCGCTTTTTTCTTTGATTTCAATAAAAAAATAAACCCGGCGACGACCTACTCTCCCGTGCCGTTACCAGCACAGTACCATCGGCCCTGGTGGGCTTAACTTCTCTGTTCGGAATGGGAAGAGGTGTTTCCCCACCGGTATTGCCGCCGGGGCAAATTGCTTAAATTGTAAAAGGCGGAAGGGGTTCAAGTCGCACGACTGATTAGTACCACTCGGCTCAATGCATTACTGCACTTACACCTGTGGCCTATCAAACCGGTAGTCTACCGGTAGTCTTCAGGTCAATTCAGGGTTGCCCCTGAATTGAACGGGAGACCTAATCTTGAGGGGGGCTTCCCGCTTAGTTGCTTTCAGCGGTTATCCCTTCCGGACATGGCTACCGAGCGGTGCTGCTGGCGCAACAGCTCGTGGACCAGAGGTCCGTCCATCCCGGTCCTCTCGTACTAGGGACAGCTCCTCTCAAGTCTCCTACGCCCACGGTGGATAGAGTCCGAACTGTCTCACGACGTTCTGAACCCAGCTCACGTACCGCTTTAACGGGCGAACAGACCGACCCTTGGGACCTTGTCCAGCC
>Ga0207433_10009195_pt1 | contig 15797 bp, 10 predicted proteins | sample YelNatPaOPGAMG01_FD_187559 | JGI IMG/M metagenome (GOLD analysis project Ga0207433, IMG submission 187559) | Hot spring thermophilic microbial communities from Obsidian Pool, Yellowstone National Park, USA - OP-RAMG-01 (SPAdes) (version 3) | ecosystem: Environmental > Aquatic > Thermal springs... | reverse complement strand
CTTCAACAATCGACCGCAGCTCCGCCTCGGATTCGCCGGTCTTGAGATCAGCGAGAACCTCAACCATCATCGGCACCATTACATCCACCCACCCGGAGCGCAGCAGCGAAAGCGTGCCGTCAAAATCAAAAAGAACCACTTTCATCGCCTTGCCGACGGGGTGACTCCGGCATTCGATTTGGCAGTCCAATTTTGAAGTCTTCATCTCATGTTCAGCGTGTAAGTAAAAGAAGCGTATCAACAAACCAGCGGTAAAGTTACATTGCCGATCCGTTGTATTACCGTTCGCATGCGGGTCCTGTCTCGGCGAACTATTAGCCGTTTCACATTTGCATTCCTGCGCCGCACGTCTCATCGGCGCGTGCCTCCCTTACAAATGCTCATTCGCTGGGAATCGCCATACCTTCGGTAAATGAGGGTGGCGCATCATCTGGTTTGCTTCCCCACTCCTTGTTTGGGGTCGGCCCAAGCTTGAACCGAAGCGTTGCACCCTGACTGAGGACGTCATAGGGAATCCATGTATGTTCGTAGGGTTTGCCGTTAACTGTCAGACTTTGGACATAGGGATTCGAGGCAGAAGCGTTTCCGCCTTCAATCGTCACGACGCTGCCATTCCCCAAATGAAGAACGGCCTTCGCAAAAAGTGGGCTGTTCAGAGCAAATCCACCCACCCCAGGAATGGCCGGATACACTCCAAGCGCAGCAAAAACATACCAGGCTGACATGGCCCCAAGATCATCGTTGCCCGGCAGGCCGTCCGGTTTGTCCGTATATAACTGCGTTTCAACCCGCCGCGTCACCGCCTGTACACCCCACGGCGCCCCTGCAAAGTCATACGCCCAAGGCACGGCAAATACCGGTTCATTGCCAATCCAGAAATAAGGGCGGTTCGACCCGGCATTCAATTCGGTGAAGAAGGTATCGAGTCTCTTGACCACCGCTGCTTTTCCGCCCATCAGCTGAATCAAGGTTGCCATGTTGTATGGAACCATCCAGCTGTACTGCGCGGCGTTGCCCTCCACGTAGTACTTGCTTGATGCCGGGTCCACAGCAATAAACGAGCCATTCTTAAGGCGCGGCTCAATATATCCGGTTTTCGTATCGAATATGTTACGCCAGAATTGCGCTCTCTTCATGAAGATTTGGTAAGTGGCAGTGTCGCCCAACGCCTTGGCCATTTGGGCAATGGAGAAATCCGCCGTTGTGAACTCCAACGTCTGTGATGGACCGCTGTGTGATCCCGGTTTGTGGCCCTTGTCGTCAGGACCAAGGTATCCGTGCTTCAAGTAGCTGTCGAGGCTGTCCCATTCCTGGCACCCGTTGCAGTTTGCGCCGGGCTGGGTCGCACCTTTCAGCATGGCTTTCAGTGCAGCTTTCGCATCAAAATCACGGGCGCCAAAGGCATAGGCATCGGCAATGATGGGGCATGCCGGATTACCCACCATCTGGCAAGCCTCATGATTAGCGACTGGCCACATTGGCAGCCCGCCTCCCTGCTGTGTATCCGCCACGAGCGACCGAATCATGTCACTGGCTTCCTTGGGGTGTAATAGGGATATCAACTGCATCTCATCACGGTAGATGTCCCAACCGGAATAATTCGCGTACTGCGTGTAGCCCTTGGCCAGATGCACATGATCATCAAAACCCGCGTATTCCCCGTTAACGTCGCTGAAGATGTTCGGTGCAAGCAGGGCATGGTACAGAGCCGTGTAAAACACCCGGTCTTCTTCCTTAGTACCTCCGCTGACCGCAATCAGCCCAAGCTCGTGGTCCCAAGTGTCGTACGCCGCCTTCCGCACGGCATCGAAATCCCAGCCGGGAATCTCAGCGTCCAGATTCTTCCATGCGTTGGCGACACTCACATAAGAGATTGCAACCTTCATCTCCACTGTCCGGTTTTTTGTCGTATCGAATCCCACAAATCCGCCTGTTTCGGGCCCGCTCACAGAACGTCGGCCTTCTTTTACCGAAGAAGCTTTCCAGGTCCCGATTTTGGTAAACGGCCGGTTGAATTCGGCTACAAAATAGACCGTGTATTTGTTCGGGTAACTGCAGAACCCGCCGGTGGTCACGGTACCGGAGATGCGATTGTTGCCCGTAATTTCAATGGTGGCGGTGCGGACACCGTTGTGGTTCGCCGTCTGGCTCACCTTAAAAAGGACCTTGGCATCTGCTGACGAGGGAAACTCAAAACGGCCGATACCGGCCCGTGCGGTCACGGTCAGTTCAACCTTAACCCCATTGTCGAGTCCAACGGAATAAAATCCGGGCGAAGCGGCTTCGTTAGCATGAGAAAACTTCGCCGAATAGGACTTTATATCTTCCGCAGGTGAAGACGTGACGGCCCCCACCCAAGGCATGATGGGAACATCGCCCATGATCGGGCATCCCGGACCGCTCAGGTGATTAAGGCTGAATCCGCGAATGACGTCGTCGGTGTACACGTAACCCCCCGCATGTTCCTTGAAACCTGACGTGGGGCTCCATTGGATCATCCCAAAAGGCATGGTGGCACCAGGAAAAGTATTGCCGTCTGCTGAGGTTCCAACAAACGTGTTGACGTAATTCGCGGGTTGTGTAACAGGAGTCGCGGCGACTTCCGCCGGGCCGGTCTCTTTCCGGCAACCCACGGTCAGCAATACCAGCAGTAGGAAAGACAACAATAACAATGATCTCAAGGATTTGTTCATCTCAAGCTCCTTCGCCATTTGTGTGGCTCACAGCATATTCAAATAACGGCAAGTTGTTGCGATCGAACCCTCTCGAAAGTCATGGGACCTGTTACTTTCGGCAATTCTACTTGGGTCGACTCAATTTCGTGTTGCCCGGTCTAAATCGTAAGGCCCATCCCATGCGGTTTGAGCAAGAGAGGGTACTCCTTCGAAAATAACCGCAAGTTGCTGAATCTATGAGGTGCCGCCATTGGCTATTTTCATAGGTCGTTGTGACCGCGAAGGTCATGAGCGACTCCTCTCCTCATCTATCGCCAAGTTGGTCTGGGCAGCGACGGTCCCAACTCTGACCAATTGAATCGAACTTGGGTGACGCGTTGGGCAGCCATCCAGTCGGCCATCGACCGAAGGTCCCGCGTCATCGTGCCCCACGGACGTGTCTCCTGATGCAACTGGCCGTGGGGATCCATTCGCTGCACACAGGCTTCGACCGACTGCTTGTGGATATCCAAACCGGCGTAGCAAGGAAAAATACTGTCCATGATCGGCTCCTTTCATCCTGCGCCGGAGGACATCGAAAGGGGAAAACAATCTGCCCTGCGTGCTCCCCGATGAGCCGGGGGCGACGATTTGGGGTTCGGGGCGATGTCCAAGGCGGAGTCATTTGCGGGCTTGCCCGCTCCCAGAAAAGCCAGCTTTCGTCCCGCGCAGATTGAGGTCAAGGGTAAACTAATCTCGTACCCATTTTCATCCTTTGCGGGTGTCGCAAAGCGACATGAAGGACTGCTAAAGCGGGCAGGCAATTGATGGCCAGAATTATGTTTTCAGCTACAAAGGCCGAGGAAACGTGAAAGAACCGACATCGAGCGAGTATCATCGTTTCCCTTTCTCTTCGGTTTCAGGTTAAAGAGGATTTTCCCTTTGACAGAATTCATGCGCATGATCCATCGACAAACAACGCCAAAAAGTTGCTGTGGCTGCCTGAGGATCCTCACTCCTCACCTGTGCCGGACACAATGGTGGTTCCCCGAACGGCACATCCCCCGGCGCACGCTTTGAAACTGACAGCAACTCTACCAAGCTCGCCATTGACCTCACAGGAAGGCAGTTACACCTTCGAACTGTGTGCAACAGATCATGCAAAAGGGTTAACTGACCTCATACATGCACTCCCGTCTGGCACCGGTTTCATCGCCCTAACTTTTCGACGGGGGCCTCGCTCGATTTTTTCAGTCGCTCGAAGGCTTCCAGTTCGGAGCGGGCTTCCGCCTGCTGACCCACGGCCCGGTAAAGTTGGGCAAGCAGGAAGTGCACATCCGGATCACCGGGCGCGGTCTCCTTTGCGACCAGAAGAGTGTCAATCGCCTCCTGCTTCTTCCCCAGCGTTTGGAGAGCCTTGGCGAGGCCAATCCGCGTTGGCACTGCAGCAGGATCAAGTTGAAGCGAACGGTCGAATGCTTCTACGGCCTCGTTCATCCGGCCATGCTTGCGATAGGCTTCACCAATTTCATATTCTGCTTGAGCGCTTGCAGGATCGACTTTTAACTCTTCTTTCAACTCCGCAACTGCCTCCTGCCAGCTGTCGGGCTTATGCGAGTGGGTTAGCATCAGAATAGCGATTTGTAAATGTGCGTCTGGGAGTTCAGGATCAACACGGAGCGCCTGACGGTATGCGCCAATGGCGTCTTGCCAATCTCCGTTAGCAGCGGCCACCGACGCCATCACCTGATAGGTACGAGCCGAGTGCGGTGCTACCTTCGTCAGACGCATGTACGCTTCGTTCGAAAGCCGGCCATAGAGTTGGCCGGCAACGTAAAGGACATCGGGATCATTGGGATAATCAGCCTCGAGTCTTGCGACCAGCTCCACGGCGTCGGTGCTATCGCCGGTTTGCATTCGGCACCTGACCAGGCTCAGTCCTACCATCCTTCGCAATCTCTTGCTTGACGTAAAATCGAACTCCCGGCTAAGGTCGGACATCGCCTCCTTGCAATTTCCCGCCGCTGCGAGGCTTAAGGGCAGAAATGCCTTCGGGGTTTGCAAAGCTGGATCCTGCTTCAGTGCTGCGCGGAATTGCGAGATGGCCAGCTGATAATTGTGTTCAGCGTAGTAGGCCAACCCGAGGTTTGCGCGGACTTCCGCAAGGGTCGGGTCGATCTTAAGTGCGGCCTTGAAATGTTGCTCGGCTGCCGTGATATCTCCCTGCTTGAGGGCAAGAGCTCCGGCTTGGGCTTCACTGGCAGCGGTACGGTCCACTTGGTGGGGAAAAACTTGAGTAGCCACAAGCAAAAGGCTAAGGAGTAGACTCTTTGTAACGCGGGATTTCATCTCGTACTACTTTCGAGTATTCTAGCAAGCCGGGTAACGACAAGACAACACGCCGAGTCCGATTGTCTCTCCTCACCGTACCCCCCGAACGAGCCCCCGCTATAATTACTCACAACATGCCCGTGAGAATCACGGCATGGGAGATTGGGCATCGAATCTTCGTCAGCCTCGGCTCTCCTCCCCTCGGCAGGTGAGAGGAGGAGAAACCGGCAAGTTATGTTCCTGTCAGAAACTCAACCTGAGTCCAACTTGAATTTCGCGTTGAGTTGCTGCGCTGGTTATCCGGCCAAAGTTGCTGTCGGTTACCGTGGTATCAACCCCTGTAAATGATGGGTGGTTGAGCGCGTTGAAGAATTCGCCCCGCAATTGATAGCGTACGGTATGCCCCCACTTCTCCAAGATGTTTCCGTTTTTCATGAGGGCAAAGTCCACGTTGTCAAATCCCGGTCCTTCAATCAAATTGCGGGCAGCGGTACCGGCAAGGGTTGCCGAGGTGGGTTGATAAAAACAGGATGTGTTGAAGAACTGAGTAAAGGAACGGTTTCCGCGAGTGTCGCAGCCCGCCTTGACGAATGCGTACTCTGCTCCACCGATTGAGTTCACACCGTTACCCAACGGGTCGCCCTGAGCCGTTACACTGTGTGGAAAACCGCTTTGGAATGCTGCATCGCCCGAAAATTCCCACCCACCGAGCGATCTTCCGACAAGATTGTTGCTGCCTTTGAAGAACGGTAAGTCGTAAATCCAACTGAAAATTAAGTTGTGGGTCTGGTTGTATGAGGCCAAACCCCAGTTGTATTTAGGATCATACGTGTCCGTAGCAACGGAATAAATGCTATCTGCCATGTTAAACGCCTTCGAGTACGTATACGCAACATTATATTGCAGGCCGTTCGTGAAGCGTCGTTGCACACTTACCTGAAGCGAATCATACTGAGAATTCCCCTCCTGCAGGGTCGTCATTGCCCCGCCGATGCCCGGATAAGGCCGCAACGCAGCCTGAGCAATGCCCGCGTTGGCCGGATTATTGAAGGTTCCGATCGGAGGTTGGTTGAGGTCTGCATTGATCTGAAAATGCCTTCCTCTGTTACCAACGTAGGCCACGTCCACAAGAGTATTGTTGAAAAACAGATGCTGAATGCCGAAGTTCCACGAGTAAACCACCGGAGTGTAATTGACCAGATCCTGGCCGGTCATAGGAATGGGCAACTGGGCTCCAGTGGCCCCACCTGGGTTGTTGGCGTTACCGCTAAAGACTTCCTTAGCTAACTGGAATGGAGTATTACCTCCCATTAAGGTCACGTCGCTCAGGGTATTGTGGTTATAAAAAACCCCCCCACCGCCGCGGATCACTGTGTTGCCAGTCCCTGGCAGTTGATAGGCAAAGCCAAACCGCGGCTCAAAATTACCGAAGTGGCTTTCAAGGATTTGGGGTGAAAGGCCGCGCATCATGCCGTCATTCACAAGTTGCGCGTTGATCGCATCAATGTTTGACGATGTAAGAGGCTGTCCAAAGACAGAGAAGTGACCAATAGCGGAATTCGGCAGGCGAGAACAAGGCACCGCAATGCCGTTATACGGGTTGCCACCGATGATCTGTCCGGTTGTTGGGTCAACCACCTGTTTAATCCCCGGCACCTGCGAATAGAAAAGGGGGTCAAACATGGCCCAATTGCACCAGTTAGCAGAATAAGGTTGGAAGTAGTCCCAACGCAGGCCGCCCTGTACAGTTAACCGCCGAGTCGCCTTCCAACTGTCCTGCCCAAATACAGCCACCTGGTGAGCCCCCCACAGCGTTAAATCGCGGTAGCCGAGTTCGGAGTACGTGTCAAAATTACCCAGTAAAGCATCTCCCAAGGGCGAACCAGTGGTATTCGTGCCGGAACCATCGAACTGGAATTGGCCGTTCAGGTTGTTGCCGACACCCCCACCGGGGGTCACACGAACCTGATCAGCATCATTTTCTCCGTCATGCTCCCACCATATCCCCGCCTTAAGAGTGTGGTTTCCTTTTATTTTGGTCAGGATATCCTGCACAGTCCATATGTGCCCGGTGCTGTAAGAGGGATAGGGCAAGCCACTCACCGTATCAAACCCGCTCATGATGAATGTCGGTATCTTGCCAGGGATATCCTTACTGTTGGCAGGGATAAGGTAGGGGTACGTTATTCCTAAGGAGGCTCGATCTAGGCCGTTGCGACCGGGCAGACCAGGTAAGGGAACAGGGTTGTTGTAGTCTCGCCCCCCTGAAAAAGTGAAGTCATTCAACAAGGTCGGGCTAAAAGTCGTCGTCCAGTCGAACGATGCACTGCGGCTCGGGAATACGTAGCCAATCCCCAAAACACCTGAGCCCCCTCCACTTCCTCCGTAGAACGGGTTCTGTTGGGTTTTGTCAAACTGGTGCAGACTCACGTACATGCTGTTCTTTTCGTTCAAATCGTAATTGACCTTGACGTCATCAGATCGGGAATTCGACCAGCCGTTCCAGTTGAAAACCTCGTTCTGGCCGCCCTCATATGGATAAGCGGTGCCAGGCTGGGTTATCGTGTTGGGAAGAAGGTAGAGATTGTTGACCATGATCGCTCCCTGGTTGTTCAGTAGGTCAGGGGGAATTTGGTCGTTCGGAAAGGGCTGTCCGGCCACGAGCCCATCCACTCCGTTCAGATAAGCAGGAACTTTTGGGCAGCTCCGGGGGAAAATCGCACAGTAACCGCTCAGGTTACCCTGACGGTCTTGCAACGTCGGCACGGTGCCGCTCTCAGTATTGCCCTGCACAATGCGCATCCATTCTTCGGAATCAAAAAAATAAAGCTTGTGTTTGAAAGGCTTTACTGGAATAGGACCACCAACGCTGAATCCGAAATCATTGTAGTTCAGCCTCGGGACGGTTTTGGCGAAAAAGTAGCGCGCATTAAAAGCGTCATTCCGATTGAGGTAATAAACATCCCCGTGATACTGGTCCGTACCCGATTTCAACGTAACCACCATCTGGCCACCCGCCGCTCTCCCATACTCTGGCATGTAGCCGTTCGTTATGATGTTGACTTCACTGATGGCATCTGCACTGGGCATAGCTACCATCGCGCCATTCGCACGGGTTCGCGTCGAAGGTGTACCGTCGAGGAGGATGTTGTTATCTTCTCCCGTCAGGCCGTTGACTTGCGTGCTTTGGGACGTGAACGTATTTTCCGCTTGGAAGCTGTTAAAAGTGAAACTCGTAACAACACCTGGCTGAAGTGCAAACAAACTGACAAAATTACGTCCATTCAGTGGCAATTCTGTCATTTGCGTGGAATTCACCAATCGCGATACCTCAGAACTCCCTGTCTGCAAATGGACGGCTGGGGCCGTGACAGAGACCTCCTGTGTAACTGTGCCGATCCTTAATGAAATGTTAACAGCCACGGTGGCAGCTGGGTCCAGATGAATCCCTTTGTGGATGGACGACTGAAATCCTTGCTTTTTGGCAACAACGTCATAAATGCCCGCGGCGAGATTGGGCACGACAAAAAACCCTGATGAATTGGTAGTTACCGTCCTGACCCCCTGTGTTTCAGTGTTTGTAATGGTAATTTGTACCCCAGGGATCACTGCTCCCGAAGGATCCGTGACAACCCCATTGATCGATGAGGATTGTGCCGAAGCGATCAGTGGGGATAACATTATAAATACACCGACCACTAAGAAGTACGTCCAACAACGGACAAACCGCCTGTTCATTGCTTCGTCCTCCATGGGTTGCGCCCGACGCGAATAATAATACGGCCAGTGACGAGAAATCTAAGGTGAGATCAACAGGTGTGCAAAGCTCTTACCTCAGATTTCTGTAAGTGAAGGATTCGGTACACCTACCCGCTATATTGAAACGTCACTAACGACCTAATAACCTTCCTGCACTACATATGCCCACCACGCCACTAATGTCAAGTGTTTTTTTTCGAGCTTTTTTGTACTATATGCCTGCTTTGAAAAATTCTATGCACTCGAGGAATGATATCGATGAGCAACGATCTGGATAGAAGGGAATTCATTAGGCGGGCGAGTCTGGGAACGGTGAGCATGGCAATGACCGGACACACAGGGAGGGGGGGCGGTCTAAGGGCAGCGGGAAACTCTCCGGCGGCTTCGGGGGAACAGTCGGGTGAAGCCTGGCCACCTGGGACGAAGCAATACCACTTTTCCATGGTTGCCTATGCTCATATTGACGCAGTGTGGCTTTGGCCGTGGCACGAAGCGATGGCGGTGGTTTTGAGCACCTTTCGTTCGATGCTCGACCGTATGAAGCGCGACCCGCAATTTGCTTTTTGTGAGACCTCAGCCCAGTTTTACAAGTGGGTAGCAGAGAACGATCCGGAGATGTTGAAGGAGATTCGGCAGAGGGTAGAGGAAGGTCGATGGAATCTGATTGGAGGGTGGTGGGTCGAGCCGGACGTCAATATGCCCAATGGTGAATCGCTTGCCCGGCAGGGCCTTTATGGGCAGCGGGTGTTTCGTGAACTTTTCGGATGTCAGGCAAAAGTCGCGGCGAATCCCGACTCTTTTGGCCATACGGGCACGCTACCACAAATTCTGAAACTGCAAGAGATGGAGGATTATATTTTCATGCGGCCGGCTGAGCACGCGAAGCGTCTACCGGCGGACTTGTTCTGGTGGGAGGGTCCTGACGGCACGCGCATGCTCACTTACCGGATTCGGTTTAGCTACACTGATCCGGCGGCGGTCGGCGAGCGCCTCCGGGAGGTAATGAGCTTGCGCGAACCAGTCAAGGACCTGATGGTTTTCTATGGGGCAGGCGATCACGGGGGCGGCGCGACAGATGAAAACATCAGATCGATCCAGCAAATCATGTCGGAGCCTGGAGCTCCGACTCTCGTCTACAGCACGCCGGAGAAGTACTTTTCGGAAATTCGTTCCACGAAGGGACTAAATTTGCCGGTGGTCCAGGGCGATTTGCAGCACCATGCCGTGGGGTGCTACACGGCGGAATCGCAAGTGAAGAAGGACAACCGGACCACGGAGATGGCTCTAAGCACTGCGGAGAAGATAGCTGCACTGAGTTCCGTGTTATGGGGGGCAGCGTACCCTCAGGCGGAGTTTCACTCGGCTTGGGAGAAGGTGCTGTTTCAGCAGTTTCACGACAGCCTCGCAGGGAGTGCCCGGCCGGAGCACTATGTCACGTCTCGCCATGCCTATGGCTATGCCCAGGAAGTGGCCAATCAGGCGATGTATCTCTCACTGGAACGGCTGGCCTGGCAGATCCCGACCGAGGATCCGGAGTCTGACTACCTGGTGGTGTTCAATCCGCATGCCTGGGCCACACACTTGAACGTTGAGTATGACCTCAACTGGCATCCTAGTGTTCGGTCCGAATTGACCGATGAACTAGGAAAGACGATTGCGCACCAATGGGTGCAAGGACACACAATTGTGGGCGACCGGCATACACTGGTTTTCCAAGCACCACTCCCGGCATTTGGTTACCGGCAGTTTCGCCTGCGCAAGTCACCGGCAGCGAGTGCGGGTACTGGTCGATCGGTCGTGCGAGCCACATCGGCAACCCTTGAAAACGATCATCTTCGCGTGAGCTTCTCGCCGAACGGTACCGTCGGCATCTTCGATAAGGATGCTGGGCAGGAAGTTTTTGAAGGGCCGACGAATGGGGCACGCGCCATAGTGCTGAATGATCCAAGTGACACGTGGAGCCACCATGTATATTCGTACACGGATGAGGTTGGATCGTTTGGCAATGCAGAGCTTCAGGTACTTGAAGAGGGGCCGATTCGAGGGCGGGTAATGATGCTGACCCACTATGGGGGTTCAACCTTGAGGACGGACTGGATTCTCTATGCTGGCAGCCGGACAATCGAGGTTCGGTGCCAGCTTGACTGGCATGAACATTTGAAGATGTTGAAGTTTTCCTTTCCTGTTCAGGTCAAGGAGCCTCGCGCCACCTATGAGATTGCGTTTGGGCACATTGAGCGGGAAACAGACGGGGCTGAAAATCCCGGCCAGCGGTGGATTGACCTGACAGGGAAGCGCGATGGCCGGGACTACGGTCTGGCTGTAATCAACAACGCGAAATATGGTTACAGCGTCCTCAACAACGATTTGCGGGTCTCGATTGCTCGAGGCGCGGTGTATGCACAGGACATGCATGACAGGTTGAAACCGAACGGCGATTACATCTGGCAGGATCAGGGGATACAGACTTTTCGGCTCTGGCTGGTGCCTCACACCGGAACGTGGCAGGAGGCCAAGGTTGTGCGGTTAGCGGAGGAATATACGGCACCTGTGCCGGTGCAGTACCAGGGAATTCATGGCGGGTCACTTCCGCAATCGGGATCGTTTTTGTCGTTGAATGCACGGAATGTGGTAGTAACAGCACTGAAGAGGTCCGAGGAAGGAGATGATCTGATCCTTCGCTGTTATGAGACGGATGGTCGCCCGGCTACAGTCACCGTGCAACTGAATTTCCTCAGCCGGAAGTGGACCGGCAGCATTCGCCCCTTTGAGATCAAGACGTTAAGGATTCCCATAAAGGGTGGGGCCATCAGCGAAGTCAACTTACTTGAGAAACCTTTGCCCCCTCGGGGAAACTGAACAGTTTGTCAGGAAAGGTGGCAGGCTCCACGCAGGAGCACAGCTTCAACCTGTTCTCGGGGGTGTCGCCACGCATTTAAAAACGTATAAGTCTGGACAGCCGCCGATTGTAGCGCGGCGACAAATCTCAGCGCATGCCTGCGTTGGTCCGGCCAGCGGCAGGGGGAAACTTTCTGACGCAGATAAGTCAAGTGCGCGTCACCTCGATGCCCGTCAGGGACATAACTAAGGATGAAAATGGACACGAGTGGGTGGATCATGGAGAGACTCCGGAACGGAAGAAGGTTGGGGCACTCCCTTGGCTTGGCTCAAGTGCTACCGTCACTGCCTGCGGCGGACGGCTCGCTCCGCCGCAGTTTCAACCAACTCCAGCGGGAGGTCAAAGAAGGTGCTTACGGCCCCCGAGGCTAAGCCGGTGGCATCGACGGCCACCCGAGCCCCCGGCGGTCGTGGCCTCGCCCTCCCGGCATGCGGCGCACCGTCTCGCCGACCGCCCGGTCGAGGCTCGAGCCGTCCAGCCGCTTGAGAAAGCGGTACAAGGTCGTGAAGTCGGGCACACGCAACAGCCCCAACGTCTGACGCAATTCGCGGTGTTCGCCCAACCGCACCTCGGCTTCACGAAAGGTCCAGTCCTCGTAACGCGTCAGGCAGAGCATGGCCAGCAACTGCGGTTGAGTGAATGGGTGCTTGCCGAAGCGAGTCCGATCAGGGGGGAGCGCCGTCCGAGCAACATCCAAGGCGGTTCGGGCAAACGCCAAAAGTCCAACCTCCGCCATCGTGCTTGCTGCCTCCCGGCAAAGAGACCCGTCGGCCGACGGACTGGCGCACTGCAATTCTCCGTTTTTCAGGCAAGGATGTCAACAGAGCCAAACAACTTCTAATCTTCCTGAGCGGCTGATGCGGGTCCAGCATCACGCGCGCGGAAAGGTACTCGCCACCACAGATGTGCACCTGGCCATAGAAATTGCCTGGAGGTTGTCATTATGAAGGGACCAAGCTCAGAGATGAAACGCCTTGCCGATCAGATTCTGAGCCTCCGGGGCGTCAAGCACGGCAAGCTCGTTCTGACCACCCAGCGAAGGGGCCTCACATGAGGTGGCCCAGCGGATTTCCACCCCATGGTGTATCCAGCAATCTGACCATCAATAACTTTCTCGTTCCAGACGCGGCAGGCATCTGACATCACACCAAAGGTTTGACTGCGACGCAGCCGGAGGGGCCCAATCGAAGCGGAGCTGTTGCCATCGTAACTCCGGCCAGTCCCACACCATGTCCTGACGACGCCTTCGCAACCCCGGGTCTTGCCCCCCCTTTCATTTCCCCGGGAGGGCTTGTATGATGCTGTGTTTAGTATTACGAAAGTAAAATTCGTGTTACGACAGCCTGAGAGGCACATCCAATGAGCCTTCGTACTTTTCTTCCAGTTGTTCTCATGATGTCCGGTTCCTTGGTGGCCCGCGCAGAAGAGGTCACGTTTCGGGTTGTTGATTCTCAAAATGCCGCTGTCCCCCGCGCCTCGATTGAGATCCGGAGTATCAACAGAAATCCCACCGTTTTCTCCGGCGTGACCAACCCCCAGGGAATCCTCACCGTGAAGGCGGACCTGCCTGTAGAAGTCCAGGTGACGGCACCGGGTTTTGAGACGCTGAATGAGAATGTGAAAGACAGTTCCCCGAACGGTGTCGTGCTCCGGCTCACGCCTGCCGCGGTCCACACGAGGATTGACGTCATTGTGCACAGCGGACCTGGGCCGGATACTACGGTCGAGCAAAGCGCTCTGGAAATTAACCGCAGCGGCGCTCGCACGGTCTTTGGCGCCGTTGAGCAGTTGATTCCGAGTGCCTACGTAACGCGCATGGGTATACTCGGCTTCGGAGTCGGCCAGTCGGGCTCGATGACCTTGCGGGGCATAGGAGGTTCGCCCACTACCGAACTTCTGGTGGTTGTGGATGGCCGCCCCGACTTTATGGGGCTGATGGGGCATCCCCTGCCGGATTTTTACACACTCACCGATGTCGCTACTTTGCAGGTGACTGAAGGTCCTGCTTCCGTTCTTTACGGCAGTAATGCCATGGGCGGTGTCATCGACATCAAGCCGACTCGCCCCTCTGAAGGTGTCCACACAGACCTGAGAACCAGTCTCGGTTCCTACTACACAGGGCAGTACCGTCTGGCGAACGGAGCTCGCTTTGGACGCTGGTTCTACAACCTGACCGCCGGGCTCGAACACACGAATGGCGCGCGCCCGAACTCTGCCTTCCGTGACCAGGATGGCACTCTGGCCGTAGGAGTTGACCTCTCGTCACGATGGCGGACGTCCGTCGAGGGCCGTTACGGCCACTTCTTTATGGATGATCCGGGGACGGTCAGCAACCCGTTCGTTCAGCATTGGTCCACCGTCGGGCGGGGCGGATTCACCTGGGACCTGGACAATGCCGGCGGGCGCACTTGGGGAATGGCTCGCGTTTACTCCAGCTTCGGGCACAATATGATCTATGATGGATTCCGTTCCGTGGACAATTCTGTAGGCGCCCGTATCCAGCAAAGTTTTCTTGTTACCCCGCAGCTTACGGTGGAAGCTGGCAGCGATCTCATCCGATACGGGGGCAGCGCCCGCAACATCAGCTCGCATTTCGACTATGGAGAATTCCATCTTAATGATTATGCCGGATTCTCAACCGTCCGCTATGCTGCAACCCGGAAGTTGCTGCTGAACGCCGGGCTTCGCTACGACGACAACTCGCACTCCGGCGGCATTGTGGTACCGGAATTCGGTGCCACCTACCGTTTGGCAGAGAACTATGTCGTCTCGGCCTCGGTCAGCCGGGGGTTTCGAAATCCCACTATTCGGGAACTCTATCTCTTCCCCGCGCCCACACCCAATCTGCGGCCGGAGAAGATGTGGAATTACCAGGCTACTCTTCAGGTGCATCCCATCCCTAAAGTGTTGGCTTGGGTCACGGGCTACTACGACAGCATCAACAATTTGATCGTGGCCACTGGCTATTATCCCAATATGGTGATGCAAAACGCCGGCGCTGCCGTCAACAAGGGGCTTGAGGCCCATGCACGCTGGCGTCCTGTGCAAAACGCGAGCTTCGATGTCGCTTACGCCTATCTGCATTCTACAAACTTGGCACCCTATTCTCCCCAGAACAGGCTAATCTACTCGCTCGACCTTGATGTGAAACGCGCCTTTTTTTCTATCGGGGGTAATACCGTGGGCCGAACGTATTCGGGAGTCCACGAGACCTCACCGGTCGGCCAGTACACCCTCGCAAACATCAGGCTCACGGTTCCGGTCAATGGATATCTCAGCTTTTTTGCGATTGTCGACAACCTCTTGAACCGGCGTTATGAAGTGCTGGCAGGCTACCCCATGCCAGGAACGAATGCGGCAGGAGGTTTCGACCTGACGTTTTGAAAAAACTTCCCGCAACTTTGCATTCGATTCGAAAACCTAACTATCGAGGAATCGTTATGAAACGAATCCCATTAACTGTCTTTGCAACTGTGCTGTTTATGTCCATCCTTGCCCTGGCCACCTTGTATTCCCAGGCGCCCAAGCCCCAGCCCCTGACCTTGCGGCTTGAATCTACGGAGAAGGATCAGCCGCTGCTGCGGGGCGTTCCGCAGACGGCGGGCATGCGGAGCGGATTTGTTCGCCTGAAACCCGGCGAAACGGTGGGCTGGCACACGACGGGAAAGAACGAAGAGTCGTTGGTGGTTCTGCGCGGCCGCGGGGAAGCTCTAGTCGCGGGCAAGCCCTCCCTTAGCTTCACGGCACCAGCGTTTGTCTATATCCCGCCGGCGACTCGGCATAACGTTGCCAACACGGGCGACGGCCCCTTGGTGTACGTGTACGTGGTTGCACCCGCAAAAATGCCGTAACGGGCAGCGGTGCGAGCTCTTACCCAACGTTTTCCCATCAGCCCTGAACCTGGATTCCGAAGTTAAGGTGCACCGTGGTGTTCCAATCCGCTAAATTGAAATGGGCTTTTCGATCTGCGGAGGAGGAACAAAACGGTGCACAGAGAAATTAGCGTGCTTTGGGGCGAAAAGAAAGGGGTTTTGCGCGAGACGCGGCGGGCGGTGACGCCGTGGGGCGGGCTGAGCGTGTTCGTTGAATTCTTGAGGCGACGAGGATTTCGCGAGCAGGTGCGGCAGCATCTGCCGATCCGGCTGGAATCGCCG
>Ga0207433_10009194_pt1 | contig 15797 bp, 16 predicted proteins | sample YelNatPaOPGAMG01_FD_187559 | JGI IMG/M metagenome (GOLD analysis project Ga0207433, IMG submission 187559) | Hot spring thermophilic microbial communities from Obsidian Pool, Yellowstone National Park, USA - OP-RAMG-01 (SPAdes) (version 3) | ecosystem: Environmental > Aquatic > Thermal springs... | reverse complement strand
CTTCTTTTAGAAAGGCCTTGTAGGGGCCGAGTCTTCCGCCATAATTGCCAGCTGAAATCCTTAAAACACCGGGAACGTTTATGACGGCTTTTATGCCTTCTCCCATGGCTTTTTTAACGGCTTCAACAGTTAAGCCGTTAATGACTATTTCATAAACTGCGTTGACTTCTTCTGGCAGCTGCGAGTCAGCCACAATTTTTCTTAATGTTGGGCAATAGGGGTGGTTTGTTGAAGCCTTAAGCTTATATTTAATCGAGCCCGCCTTGGAACCAGACCTGCAGATTCCACCTGGAAAAGGCATTATAACCTCGTTTTTGCTGCTTTTTATGGCTTTTACAGCTTCCTCTGCAGCCTGCAATCCAGCGTTTTTGTCCTTTGCAAGTATGAGGAAGTTCCCTCCGGCAACGGCTTCAGTGGCGCCAAAGGAGTCTTCAACTATGAATTCGCCTTCCATGACGGGTATCCGCCACACTTTTCTGTCGCCAACCATGCCTTTCTTTTGGAAGCCGTCGCCGAAATAGCGGAGGCTTCTTCCAATCTTCAGTCTTCTTTTTGCGTTTGGAAGGGCGTCAAAGGCGGCGGTTGTTGGGCATGTCATTATGCACTGTCCAATGCGAAGGATAAGCTGGTTCTTTAAGTCAAACCTGTTTCGGTTGTAAATTTGAATTATGGCGCCCACCCGGTTATCTGGAGTTTTCTCTTTTGAGACTAGTCCCTCAACGCCCGCTTCTGCTGGAGCCATTATGACGCTTGTGGCGAAGCCTGTTGCTACTTCTGCGGCGGTTAAAGCCCATTTTTCATTGTCTGCTGTGATGAGCACTCTTCCAGCCCACATGGGGAACATTTCAGCGAAAGTGTCCGAAATTTTTACGGTGTGCCCCCTTGGCGCTTTGACTGTGAAGCACGGTCCAAATTTGTCCTTTTCGTCGTAACCCAATACTTCAAGTTTGGTTTCGCCTTGTAGCATATTCAAACCTAGCCGTTGTTAATGTGCCTAATGCTTTAAGAGTTTTCGCTGTCTAAAACCCAAAAATATGCCAAATTATGTTTTGCAAGATTAGCAAGAGCAAGGTTTGCGGGGCTAAAAATATTTATTCTTTCGGCTCTAAATGCTGCTAATCATGAAACCCGTTAAGGTTAGCTTTGAAGATTCTATTGCCAAGGCGATTGTTGAAACTGGGAAATGTGTTGGCTGCGGCACGTGTGTGCTTGTTTGCCCCTTCAACTGTCTTGAATATGCCGACGAGAAACCCAACCTAATAAAGGAGTGTAAAGTTTGCGGTATATGCGCCCAAACGTGTCCCCAGTATGAGTTTTCGTTGTCCACTGTTGAGAACTTTGTGTTTGGCCGAGAGCGAAAATCCGAAGAGGCTTTCGGAGTTTACAGAAAGCTTGTTTTGGCAAGTGCCAATGACAGCCAAATTCTAAATGTCTGCCAAGATGGAGGGGCAGTGACAGCCCTACTCTTGTATGCCTTAAAAAGCGGCTTTATAGACGGAGCGATCGTCGCCAAAAGTGAACGGGAGAAGCCTTTTTATCCACGTCCTACCCTTGCCGCAACTGCCGAAGAGATTTTGCGGTCAGCTGGGACGAAATATTTTTACTCGCCCAATATCCTCGCGATAGCAAAGGCAATTGAGCAAAAGAAAGGCAGTGTGGCGTTTGTTGGGACGCCTTGCCAGATTCGCGCGGTTCGGAAGATGCAGTTGGCTGGGCTTAAGAAATACGTGGCTCCACTAAAACTTCTCATTGGGCTGGCGTGTTCCGAATGCTTCACTTATGAGGGCCTTATGGAAAATCACATCCGCAAAAAACTTGGCATAGACCCAAACAGCATTAGAAAAATTAACATTAAGGGCAAAATGCTGGTTAATCTGGATTCCGGGACTGTGGCAATACCGCTTGCAGAGGCGAAACAATACGCAAGAAAAAGCTGCCACTTCTGCGAAGATTTCAGTTCAGAGTTGGCAGACATATCAGTAGGCGGGCTGGGATTGGAAGGCTGGACTTTTGCGGTTATACGCACAGAAAAGGGCGAAGAACTGTTCACCAGAGCGGAAAAAGCTGGAGCCATCACAACAAAAGATGCAAGCTTAGAACCAAACGCCTTAAACCTTCTGATTAAACTTTCAAGGAAAAAAACAAACCGTAGCCAAAGAGGAGCCCTTTAAATGAGAATTGCCACAAAAACTTTAGCCGGTATAATCGTCTTAGCAGCCTTGGTTGTTATCTTCGACTACACAATGAAGTATTCTGGTTTTAAGATTCCGTTTCCATGGCTTCCATTCCTAAAATTTGACTTCACCGGAGTCCCAATAGTTTTATCCCTACTGTTGTTTGGCTTAGTTCCCGGAGCCTTTACGTCAAGTGTTGCCGCCCTCGCCATACTCGCCCGCAGCGCAGACATAGTTGGCTCTTCAATGAAAGGACTTGCAGAATTTTCAACCGTCCTAGGGATGTTCATTGGAATAAGACTAACTAATAAATTTAGGTTGCTGGTTGCTTTTATCCTTGGTATTGCAACAAGGGTTCTAGTAATGACAGTTGCAAACTTTGCATTAATCTACTTTGAGCTAATGAAGATTTCATTTGTTCTCCTCCCCTTGATCGGGGTCTTCAACGTTATTCAAGGAAGCATAAGCATTGTTGGCGGCTACCTGATTTACACCGCCATTAGAAAAAGAGTTCCGCCACTAACAGAAGATACAACAGTAAAACTTGAAAGCAAACATGGTTCTTAATAAACAGCTACGCCTTTTTCTCTGAAATACTTATAAAGATTGGTTTCTAAATATGGCTTTTAGCTCGATGCCTAAGGTGTATTCCTTGAAGAAAATCAAGATTGGCATTTTCAAATGCGGTAATATTGGGACTGCTCCTTTGCTTGAACTGCTTTTCGACGAACTGGCTGATAGGGAGGACATAAGCATTCGAACAATAACAACTGGAGCTAAAATGTTAGCAGAAGAGGTCGCGGAAGCCCTGCCTAAAATCTTTGAATTTAACCCAGATTTCATCATATTTATTTCGCCAAACCCAGCGGTTCAAGGGCCCAGAAAGGCCATGGAAATTTTTTTGGAAAAGAAAATTCCAAGCATATTTATTTCTGATGCTCCTGGCAAACGTCTTAAAGAGGAGTTTGAGAAACAAGGTTTTGGCTACATCATAGTTATGGGCGACCCTTTAATAGGAGCTCGCAAAGAGTTTTTGGACCCAACCGAAATGGCGATTTTTAACTCAAACGTTATAAAAGTGTTGGCGATTACAGGTGTCTACAAAATAATTTACCAGGAAATTGACCGGATTGTCCACTGCTGCAAGGAAGGCGTAACAGTTGAGTTGCCTAAACTGATTATAGACACCGACAGTATTAGGGACAGTTCGGATTTTAGAAATCCTTATGCTCTGGCAAAGGCCATGGCTGCCTACGAACTTACAAAGAGAATTGCTGAGATAAACACGCGGGCATGTTTCATGGAAAAAGAAAAGGAGAAGTACATTCCGCTGGTTGCGTGTGCCCATGAAATAGCAGAGGTAGCAGCCAAATTAGCCACAGAGGCGAGGGAAATTGAAAAGTACTCAGACACGCTTGTTAGGAGGCCCCATTCTAAGGAGGGCAAATTAAAGGTTAAGGATAAGTTGATGCTGCCTCCAGTATTTGACGAGGAAATTTATCAAAGATGGCTTAAGACGCTAAAGCCTTCCTGATTTTTAAGTTTGTATATACGCTATTAATACATATATATGATATTTCGAATAAGTATATATTATTCGCAGCCCATTTGACTATCAGGTGAAATGTAAAATGGAAACACTTGAAATAAAACCATTAGAGGGAAAAACATTAAAGGTCATAATTGTTGAGAAGGAATACAGCGAACCGTTCTGGATTGTGGAACCATCAAACAATCATGTTCCCAAAAACATTTTATCATCAAGGTTTAAGCCGTCAATTGCCTTTTGTAATTTCTTTGAGAAGCTGATTGACGAGGTTAAGCCGGACTTTATAACAGAGGAGTTGGGAAACCGTTCAGTCAAAGAGTTTAATGAGGCTAATGTGCTTGCCCAAATAAGTCAGAAGGCGAAGATCCCGTTCTTTGCTGTGGACATCGACGAAAATGCAAGGGGTTATGTAGCTTCCCTCATTGAAGAGAAAAGGCTGCTTAGAGATAAGATATTGAAAGCGTTGGAGGAAATGCCCGACGAAAACAACACCGAAAAGGAGTACTTGATAGCTTACGGCCAATGTTTGCAGCAGGAAATCGAGGAGTTAGAGCGTGAAGCCAAGTTTTCCGTTAGGGAAAGTTGGATCGCTATGGGCATTCTGGAAAACGCCAGAAAAATGGAGAAAACAGAAATTACATGCGTGCATGTATCAAGTCCAGAACACATGAGTGGAGTGAAAAAGCTTTTAGAGTCCGTCGACGTGGACGTTGAGACGGTTCAGCCTACAAAAAAGTTGATTTTCGCAAAGGAAAAGGCGCCAATGGCCGAAATTGAAGATTTGCTGAAATCCATGCAAATCCAGGTTAAACCAGTCGTTAAGGCGTCTTCTGAAGAGGCCCCCTACATTCTCTTCTTCCTGGACACAGATAAGAGGGCAAGCCCATTTGACATTTGCATGGCCTACGACGCCGGGTTCAGCGTGGTAGTTCCCTATGAGAATGTAACCACAGATGAGGCGAAAAAAATAGTGCAGGACGCCATCTTCTCCAGAGACCCGAAAGGGATTAAGCGCACATGCTTCTTCATTGGTGGAAAAGACATGGAAAAGGCTGAGGAGGTCTTAAAGGTTGTACGCGAAACCATGTTTCCACCATTTCAAGCCAACACCATAATCGACCCTGCTGGCGCATATACAACAGCAGCCGCCATGGTAGCCAAAGTGGAAGACGCCTTAGCAAAATCAAAGCTTGGAAATTTGAAGGATAAGCGGGTGGCGGTTTTTGGCACGGGTGCTGTTGGAAGAGTTGCGGCGATTCTCTTGGCTAAACTTGGATGCAACGTTATGATTGTAAGTCCAAACCCTGATAGAAAAGATGGGGATGAATATGTTTCAAGGCTGTCAGCTCTGCTTCGGGAAAGATACGGTGTAGAAGTTGAAGGTGTTTTCGCGCCAACACCAGAGAAAAAGGTTGAGGTCATAAACATCGCGGATGTCATACTCTGCGCATCCGTTGCAGGTGTTCGCATAATCACCAAGGATATGCTGGAGAAAGTTAAACTTGTAAAAGTTATAGCTGACGTCAATGCTGTTCCGCCTCTCGGAGTGGAAGGAATGAAACTTGACGACGACATGAGGGAATTTGCTCCAGGAATCTTCGGTATAGGTCCCCTCACTATTGGCAGGCTAAAGTACAAGCTTGAACGTGAAATTTTAAGGGAAGCCAGAAGAAACGGAAAAGGAACAGTTTACAACTATAACTATGCAATGGAGTTGGCAAGGAAAATATTGAAAGGCGAAATTCAAGCCGCTAAGCTCGCTGTTACTGTGAGCTATCCTCCGAAGGAACGCAAAAGCCAGTGATTTAAGAGGGAACTTTGAAAGACTGGTTTATTGTTATTTCTGCGATGTCCGCCGCATACTCCGCTATGCGTTGAATGCTATCCCTTATCGAGCAACAAGCACAAATGACCTCGGTATCCTTCTCCTTTAAAAAGGCTAGGGAGGCTATCTCCCGGTCCAGCTTCTCTATTTTGGCCTGATTTTCAATAACCTCGTTTGCGCTTTTTACATCTTTTGTGAATAAGGAGTTCACAGCGTTGTCATAAAGGGTCAATGCATCGCATCCTGCCAAATACATTTTTTCAAGGAGAATTTTTGAAACCTCCTTTTTGCCTCCTTCCACCATGATAATGTGTTTTGCCACGTTTGCGGCTTGGTCTGAAACTTGTTCTATGCGGTGGATAAGCGTCTGATAATCTAGACATTCTATAGGTTCTACGGCAAGCTGGTTAGCCAACGTAGGGTCAACCACAGCCCTTCGTACAAGCCTAAGTAAGAAGAAGGAGAAGTGGTCAACTTCGTCGTCAATCATGTAAACAGATTTTGCAAGGGCTGCGTCAAGGTTTTTTAGGGCGTTGAAGGCGTCTCGGCACATGGAACTGGATATTTTGTACATTCTGTTAACCCCTGCCTCAATGGAGGCCTTCGATTCGTCTATGAGTGTCGCGATATACATTTCCTTTGTATCTGCCTCCATTATTCGCATGTAAAGCATCTGCACTATTCGGCGAATCGCCTTCTGCTGCGGCACAGTGAAGAATTTATCCGAAACAAGTCTAATGTGAGAATAGCCATTTAAATAGCAGGCGATTATGCTTCGGATGATGAAGGCAATATCCTTCTCCGATTCAACGTGAAGCGTTATCTTGGCGGGCTCCCGTTCCTTTCGCGCGCCCGGAAAAATCGCTAGAGAACGGTCTCTGTTTATGGCTATTGAGACCACATCACCTTGTTTAAGCTCGTTTAGCTCCACCCAATATTTTGGAAGCGAAATAACCAACGAGGAGCGCCCAAGCGACATTATTTTACGCTGTTCCACTAGGTTTTCACCATTGAAATATATGCGTAAATTAAGAAATATATATTTCTATAGATGATATAGGCATGCCCATGGAACGGCTTAAATAGCTTGAAAAATACCTATTTGTTAAGCGTAGGAAGAGGTGATATAGGCTTGACAGAGGTTGTGGAGAAAGGTTTGAAAAAGATAGGCATAACGGTTTCCAAACCAGTGCTTGCCATAATATGCATAATCTTCGGCATACTGGTAATAGCCATACCAGCGCTTATCGCGTACATATTGGGCATATTCCTTGTAATAGAGGGTGTACTGCTGTTAACGGAATACTTGGAACTTAAGAAGCAGCAGCCTCAACAGCAACCGTCATCGCAGCAGTCGACTTAACTCTTATACCGTTTTTTCTTCTCTTACGATAAAGGCTGAGTCAATCCTATTGCCTTTTTTAAACTTAAAAGCAAAGGAACACCCGCTATAAGTGTCGCAACGCTTACAAGACAATCTTCGATGTAAGATCCGACAGCTCCGGGGATGAACCATTCATAAGCCAAAACATCGTATGAAAGACCGAAAAATTCGTAGAGTCGACAAGGAATCAACAGAAAAACCCTTGTCATGGAGTCTGCAATCGTGCTTACAAAAGCTATCAATAACAAGGCTGCTGCAAACTTTTTAGCTTGTTCTGTCCAAATCCAAGTGCCGATTTTTGAAACTGGATAGACGAGTGCAAAAGCTACAAGCAAGTCTAAAACAGTCCATAGGGGAAGCATTCTCCCATAGGGGTGGAGGAAGTAAGCACCTAGCATTACGCCGTATATAAGCTGTATTTCCTTCCACCTTCCTTTGGCCAATAGCCCAGCTGCTGCGACCCCTATTGGTTCGGCGATTATCCCAAACATCCAAAATACGTCCGGCTTAATCAACCGGGCAACGACGCTGCCAATTAAAGCGGACACAAACCCCACCAGTGGCCCCAGCACAATTCCTTCAATAGGCATCAAGTATATAACGAGACTTCGCCACGCCCCTCCGGGCAGAAATAAAATGGCATGCAAAGCGGCGAACACTGCTGTTAAGGTAATTTTCTGTGTTACGCGCAACAGTTTCCGCCTCTCTTTTCAAGCAATTTTCTTTGAAGGATTTTTAAAGAGTAGGAAGAAGACATTATTAAATAAAATTACCTCTCCGTTGAGTGGTTAAGCACCCAAGAACAGTTGGATTAAAAGTATAGTTAGTGCCGTTAGTGCGCCTACAGCAATCATAGCTACGCCGTAAAGCCATCCGTTTTCTTTGGCTATTTTGCCTAGGTATATGCCTAAAAGGAATAGGGATGCCATAGAAAGCGCTAGCGAGGCAAAGTAAGCGTTTGATATTGAGATTATTTTAATGGCTGCTAATATGAAGGGTGTTAGCGAAATTGTTGCCGTTAGGGCTGGTGATAAGCCGTCTATTAGTGCCACATAATAAACCACGAAGCGGGCGGCGTCATAATGTATTGGGTCTACCTGATTTTTTGTTGCTTCTTCCATGTCCTTCAAGTGGCGTTCTCTTTCAGCTTTTTCAGCCATGAAAGCTCCAAAGAAGCCTGAAACTCCCATGGCTAGACATGCGCCAAAACCGGCAAGCAAAACTACCTGCGGCTTTGTGACTCCTGCCATCCATGAGCCTAGCACTATTCCAAAAATTGTCATGGCGCCGTCAAATCCGTTCATTACAAAGTATCTTCTAGCTATTCCACTTGCCTTAGTTATGTGGAGGTAAACCCTAACCTTCCTAATGAGGTTTTTGAGAGAATTACCCAACTGCCGAATTTTCACCCTTTAAGGGCGGATGGTTAAAGCCCATGATTTAAACGCACTTTTAATACCACAACTGTTTAATATAAAGCTTTAGAATTCTCACTCACTTTAAAGGAGGAAAATGTTTGACTCTCGTAGAAACTTTGGAAAAGCTTTCAAACGCCTGTGGTGTGGCTGGACGGGAAGACGAGGTTAGAAAAATCATGAGAGATTCGCTAAAACCCCATGTGGACGAAATCGCAGAGGACAAGCTTGGAAACGTTATAGGCGTCAAGAAGGGCGGGAAAAATGCGCCAAAAGTTATGCTTGCCGCCCACATGGATGAGATAGGACTTTTCGTGAAAACAATTTCCAAGGAAGGCTTTATCCAGTTCACCAAAATCGGCGGGATAGACGACCGCATACTGCTAGCTCAAAAAGTGATTGTGCACACGGAGAAAGGCCCCTTGCATGGGATTATTGGCTCAAAGCCACCCCACATACAAAAAGAGGAGGAACGCAAAAAGGTTCTAACCTACGACGAGCTTTTCATAGACATCGGAGCGGAAAGCCAAGAAGAAGCCAAAAAGATGGGCGTGAAAATAGGCGACCCCGTGAGCTTCGACATAAAATTCTCTAGGATAGGAAACGACGCTGTCATCGGAAAAGCCTTCGACGACCGGGTTGGATGCGCCGTCATGATTGAAGCCATGAAAATGCTGAAGCAAACAGAATGCACAGTCTACGCTGTTGGGACAGTGCAGGAAGAAGTGGGACTCCGAGGGGCGACAACAGCGGCTTTCGGCATATACCCAGATGTAGGCATAGCCCTCGACGTGACAGTGGCAGGCGATGTTCCAGGCGTTAAAGAAGTGGAGGCGCCCATAAAAATGCGGAAAGGCCCAGCCATAGAAATTGCTGACATGGGTTTAATTACCCATCCGAAAGTTTTGCGAATGCTGGTGGAAGCCGCCGAAGAAAACAACATCCCCTACCAGCTTGAAACGGGTCTTCCAGGCTCAACCGACGCCGCCCGCATAGCCCTAACAAGGGAAGGAGTTCCAAGCGGTGTCATAACAGTGCCAACCCGCTACATCCACAGCCCAGCCTCCCTTGTAAGCCTAAAAGACATAGAAAACGCAGTCAAACTAACTGTGGCAGCCATACAGAGAATCCCAAAACACTTTCAGCATTAGCTTAGGTTTCCTTTACCCCATACTTTATGAAGAGCACAGAGGCCGCGGCCGCTAAGGCGTATGGTAAAAGCCAAACCAAAATTTGATTTAAAAGTGAGGCTTGGCTGAGTAAATCTAAAACTGCTCCGCTGGTTATTATACCTGATTGGAAACTGTTCCATAAGCCGTGAGTTAAAATAAGAGGAACAAGATTTTTGGCTTTACTGTAGAAATAGCCGAAAAGCAAACCGAAAAAGAATGTAGAAGTTATGTATTGAACCATGCCAAAAGGGTTAAAGGGTGAAAGGTCCCACACGAAATGCCAAAAACCAAACAAAACCGCTTGAACAAGGATGGCCTTGCCCACGTGGGCTTTCTCTAAATGTGTTTGGATATAGCCTCTGAAAAGGCCTTCTTCACTTACACCTACAAGTAAAATTTGGTAGGGCACCGATAAAAGAAACATTTTAGCGTCAAAGGAGTAGATTAGCATTTGCCCAGCCACACTGTAAACGGCAAGACACTGGATAAACAAACCAGTTCCTTGGAGAACTGCAAAAAAGGCTGCTCCATAGAAAAAGGCCTTCGTAATTCCTTGTGTCTTAAAGCCGAAGGCTAAAGGATCTGTCCCTTCAACGAGAATCATAGTTAAAGTCAAGAGGTAAATTAGTGGCGCCTTTTCGTATGGCATGTTAAACAATAACACTGAAGGGATGCGCACAGCAAAAGCCAAAATAAAAAGCACCAACACCCACACGAAAACATCCCGCATGGGCCTTCCATCAACCTTTTTAGAAAGTTCTACTTTCGTCGTGTAACTTACTTTCCAAAAGTATAAAGGAAGCAATAGAACCAGTGAAAGAACTATTGGAAACAAGCTCTCTCCCGGAAAGAACCAAGCAGTAAACATTATCGCTAGAGCGGTGGCAAAGTAGACCAATAAGGAAATAACAAAGGCTGTCTTCTTGCTCATTCTCCTTTACGCCTCATGGACGTGAATTTTGGATTTTGACTGCATAAGTCTATAAAAGTTGCGGCAAAACTGTTTAAAATCAGAGGCCATCAATGATTCTAGCGGCGAAGTTCATATGGAAAGGAAAGGCTACGAGTTTCTTGAGCACATGGCAGACGCTTATATAGCTGCTTATGGTAAGGATTTGGCTGAAGCCTTTGAAAATGCCGCCGTCGCCATGTTCGATGTCATGACGGACGTGGATAAGGTCGGCCCTGAAGTCGAGGACCATGTTGAAGTGTCGGGGGGAGACGAATACGCCCTGCTTTACAATTGGCTTGAAGCCCTTCTTGTTAAGTCGGAAATTGATGAAATGCTTTATTCAAAGTTTAAAATTTTAGAGCTAACTAAAAACACTGATGGGTTTAGGCTTAAAGCCAAAATCTGGGGTGAAAAATTTAATCCGGAGAAACATGTGCAAAAGGTGGGCGTCAAAGCCATCACATATCATCAAATGGAGGTAATTAAAGAAAAGGACAAAACCACTGTGAAGTTTATCCTTGATATTTAGGCAAGATTTAGCTTCTCTAAACCTTTTAAAATTTGTTCGACCACGGCTTCTGGCGGTGTTTCAAGTTTTTCGCATATAGCTTCCACAAAAGGGACACCTTTATCCCTATAATACTGGAGGAGGGGCTGCGTCTGTTTTTCATAGACTTCTATGCGTTTCTTAATGACTTCTGGCGTGTCGTCGGAGCGCTGGTAAAGTTTTCCGCCGCACTTGTCGCATATCATGTCATTTTTTGGTTTTAGGAAGAGAAGGTTGTAGATTGCACCACAGTTTTGGCATATGCGCCTTGAAGATAACCGCTCAACAATTATCCATTCTGGAACCATTAGATGGATTACAGCGTCAATTTTGGCTATTTCATCCAATGCCTTAGCCTGCTCTATGGTTCGTGGATAACCGTCCAAGATGAAGCCCTTTCCCTTTGGAATTTTAGCTAAACTCTGCTTTAGAACCTCTAATGTTATGTTGTCGGGGACAAGCAAGCCCTTTTCCACGTATTCCTTAACGGTTCTTCCTAAAGGTGTGTTTTCCCTCATCATTTCTCGGAAGATGTCGCCCGTTGCAATGACTTCAACGTTAAGCCTTTCCCTCAGCCTTGAAGCATATGTTCCCTTTCCAGAACCTGGCGCGCCGAAGATTATGAGGTTAACCATGCATTTTCCAATCCTTTGGGGGCTTAAGGGCAAACGTTGTTTGTAGGAATATATCTCAAATTTTAAGCATTACTGTGGCTTTTAAGGATTAGCGAATAATGAAGGATATCTCTTTAACAAGCGTTTCTGGGATTATGGCTCTTCCTTTCCGCTTATTTAGTTTTACAAATCCCATCCTTTTGAGGGCTTGCAGGTCTTGGTAAACGTTTTTCACATCGCGTCTCAATTTTTTGGCCAAATCGTTTATGGAATCCACCCTTGAAGTTGCCAATTGATAAAGGAGTTCCAGCCTTTTAGGGGTGAGGAGGCCCACTTGTTCCGGTTTTAGCTCTTTTATCTCTTCAATAGTGTAGTCTAGGGTGCCCTCCTCCAAATAGCCCTTATAACTGTCTATTAGCTCAGCCCACTCAAAAAAGGCTCCGACAAATTTCGGGTCAAGCCTCTCTTTGAGGAATAGTTCCTCAAGCCTTTCAAAGTTCATCCCAAATTCACGTTCAAAACGTTTAATTCTATCCTCCACTTCTTCAAGCGTCAAGTTCCTAACGATTCTTATGAGCATGTGCACCACAGGATTGGAAGGATGAACGGTTTATTAAAGTTAATACGCAAAGCTTAAAGTGTTGCCGGCAACTTTGAAACCTTGTTTTGGAAAGGCGAGAACAATGAGTGTGGCAAAGGTTAATGAACACATTTACATGATCGACGTTGAGGTGGCGGGTATAAGGAGTTTTGTCGCAAGCTATGTTTTAAGAGGCAAAAACACGGTAATAGTTGAAACTGGACCGGCTTCCTCTGTTCAAAACCTCATTGTGGGCTTGCGGACGTTGGACGTGCAGCCGGAAGAAGTTGCCTATGTAGCTGTTTCTCATATCCACCTGGACCATGCTGGTGGTGTTGGAACACTTTTAAGGCAGCTTCCAAAAGCAAAAGTGGTTGTCCACCCTAGGGGTGCCCCCCACCTTGCGAATCCGGAAAAACTTTGGCAACAATCACAATTGGCTCTTGGACCCATCGCTGAAATCTATGGGAAGCCGGAGCCAGTTCCGCCTGACAAGATTGTTTCAGCAGAGGATGGGATGACTTTAGACGCTGGAAATGGTGTTATGCTTAGGGTTGTGGAAACCCTTGGGCATGCTTCCCATCATCAAAGCTACTATGAACTATCAAGCCATAGTGTTTTTCCAGGTGATGCTGCTGGAATTTATTTGAACGAGCTTGACGTCATTGTTCCAACAACTCCGGCGCCTTTCCGTTTGGACATGGCTTTGGTATCCTTGGAAAAGCTGGCAAGCCTAAAGCCTTCAGCCCTCTATTACACGCATTTTGGCAAAGCAGACAAGGCCTTGGAAAGGCTTCAGGTATATGCCAAGCAGCTTAAACTTTGGGCCAAAATCGCAGGGGAAGCCCTAAAGAACGGAGAGAATCTTGAGGTGGTGAGTGGAAAAATTGCTGAACGCGACGAAGCCGTTAAGAAGGCTGCCAATTACATTAGGGGGCATAGGGTTTTAGGCGAAACATTGTTTAAGGGAAGCGTTTTCGGCGTTCTCGACTATGTTAAGAATTTCGGAAGTGTGCCAGCCTAATTTTATTGGCGTAGAAGCCAAAATTCTTTATATTTGAGCGTTCATTCTAGTCGGTTAGGTGAAATTTATGGGCGAAGAAGGAGAAAGTCGTCCTCCCACCGAGAAGGTTCCCTTGGAAAAGGTTAATGATTACACTTGGCGTATTCCAAAATATAAACCCGGAATGATGGTGTCGGGCATCGTTTTTGCCAACAAGGAATTGTTGGAGAAAATGCAGACGGACAGAACCCTTGAACAGTGCGCCAACGTTGCCCACCTGCCGGGCATATACAAGTACTCCATAACCTTGCCAGATGGCCATGAAGGCTATGGTTTTCCAATAGGTGGCGTGGCTGCAACAGACTATGCGGAGGGTGTCATTAGCCCTGGTGGGGTGGGTTATGACATAAACTGTGGTGTCCGCTTATTAACAACAAACCTTTCAGAAAAGGACATTAGGCCAATACTTGCCCAGCTGATCAACGCCATATTCGAGAATGTGCCCTGCGGCTTGGGAAGCCGCCGAAAAGACTTTAAAGTAACCATTCATGACTTGGACAGGCTTGCCATGGAAGGGGTCCAATGGGCCATAGACCAGGGACTGGGATGGGATAAGGATGCCAACCACTGTGAGGAGCGGGGATGCATGAAAAACGCTAATCCAGACAAGGTTTCAACAAACGCCAAAAACCGTGGATTAACCCAGATTGGCACCTTGGGTTCTGGAAACCACTTTCTGGAAATACAAAAAGTTGACAAAATCTATGATGAAAAAACAGCCAAAGTCTTCGGGATAGAGCATGAAGGTCAAGTGACGGTTATGATTCACTGTGGTTCAAGGGGCTACGGCCACCAGATTTGTTCGGATTATCTGCGGGTCATGGAACGTGCGGTCCACAAATACAAAATCCTCCTACCAGACAGAGAGTTGGCGTGTGCGCCTGGAAACAGCAACGAGGCTGAGGATTATTATGAGGCTATGGCTTGCGCCGTTAACTACGCGTTTGTGAACCGTCAAGCCATAATGCACTGGGTTAGGCAGAGCTTCCAACAAGTCTTTAAACAAGACCCTGAAAAGTTCGGTTTAACCCTGGTCTACGACGTGGCCCACAACATAGCAAAAATTGAAACTCACAAGGTTAACGGCGAACAACGGAAGGTTTGGGTCCACAGAAAAGGTGCAACGAGAGCCTTCCCGCCGGGGCATCCAGAAATTCCCGCAGACTATCGAGGTGTTGGACAGCCCGTAATAATTCCAGGAAGCATGGGAACCAGCTCATGGCTCCTAGTGGGCACTGAAAAGGCTATGGAAATAAGCTTTGGCTCCACGGCTCACGGCGCTGGAAGAATGCTTAGCCGAGCCGCCGCCAAAAGAAGGTTTTTCGGAGGAGACGTTAGGCGAAGTCTTGAACAGCGGGGCATAGCTGTTCGGGCTGCCAGCGCGGTTGTTTTGGCTGAAGAGGCAGATCCCGCATATAAAAACGTGGACATGGTGGCGGATGTCAGCCATAAGGTTGGCATAGCTACAAAAGTTGCCAGGCTTGTGCCACTAGCCGTAGTTAAAGGTTAAAAAGGGCTTGTTCTCACTCTGCCTTTTCCTAGACTATTTGAAGCTTTAGTTCAGTGGATTGAGCACCGCGAGGCTAAAATGGGTTAGCAGCAAAGTTTTAGACAGCCTCTTCAGAGTGGTTTAATTGCCCCTTAAAGATGAATGCAAGCTTTGCGGGAGATTGCTTCCCTACGGCTATTTGAGGCGATGCTGGCGCTGCGGTAAACTTTTCTGCATAGACTGCATGGTTCCAGACGTTTCATCAGGCGACACAAGGAGGCTGCTTTGCCTAAACTGTGCCAGAAAGATTGTTTCGCCCAAAAGCGAAAACAAATATGAAGCCCTCACAAGCTATCTGCGTTTTAGAGCAGCCTTCACCGATACGGTTAAGCTTTCATTTGCCCAAATAGACGGGATAATAGGGGATAACTTGCCCCTAACCGCTTACCGTTCAACGGGATGGTGGGAAAACAGCCCAAACAATGCGCATGCAAAGGCTTGGCTTGACGCCGGATGGAAGGCGGAAGAGGTAAACCTAAAAGAGGCCTACGTGGTCTTCAAAAAAGAGGTGAAAGCCCAACCAGCATCAAGAATCGAAAAAAGAAAAGAGCGAAAACAAAGGGCCCCGCTGCAAAAACCCTACACGCCACCACCGTCCAAAATTTTCACAAGGCGGAAGCCTTCGAAAACGAAGATTGCAAAGCTATACGCGAAGTTGAAGAACATTGAACGAAGACGGACAGCCCAGCCAAAACTCCGCGGAAACTTCAAACCAAAACCAGCCCACGAAAAAAGGCTTTTGAAACCGAAAAGGGAATAAGGGAAAGCCATCAACTCTTCAATAATGAGTTATTAAGTAAAACTAACGTGCGGCCGTCGTCTAGTCTGGTTAGGACACAGCCGCCCAAACAGCGGTGGAAGCCTTCCAAGCCTGCGATCCCGGGTTCGAATCCCGGCGGCCGCACCAAAATCCTCTCTTATTTACAAGCATGAACTTTGGCACGGGTTTGGTTACTATTGTGATGTCAATGAA
>Ga0207433_10009193_pt1 | contig 15798 bp, 14 predicted proteins | sample YelNatPaOPGAMG01_FD_187559 | JGI IMG/M metagenome (GOLD analysis project Ga0207433, IMG submission 187559) | Hot spring thermophilic microbial communities from Obsidian Pool, Yellowstone National Park, USA - OP-RAMG-01 (SPAdes) (version 3) | ecosystem: Environmental > Aquatic > Thermal springs... | reverse complement strand
TAGACCAGCTTACGGCGTCTTTTCTCAGCATTATTCCTGCTTGTGTTCCTGTGCTTGTCATGTAAGTCATGACCCAAGCGTATGTTACGACTATTGCGGCTACTGCTATTACGATTAGTAGAAGTGTAGCGAGTATCGGCGATATTGCTTTTTTAGATATGGGTGTTTTTTTGGTCATTTCATCTTCACCTTTAGTGTATGAAATTCAAAGATTTCTTATTTAACCTATATGAACGCTAAATTAGGATTCAAAATACTTTCCGAAGAAGAGTCAAGCGTTCTTTTTGTTTGTTAATTTTAAATAATAATTTCTGTTTCGTAATGCTTTTCTTAACGGAATTTACTGTCTTTAAGTGTTTATGTTGTTGCAAATTAAACGGGATAGTCGCGGAATCAGTAACGTTGTAGTGGTTATGCTAAGTCTGATTCTTATTGTTATTGTTGTTGGTAACGTTGTGTACTGGAGTTTTCAAATGAACCAGGCTGATTGGGAAAGGGGTCAAGAAAGTTTAAGCATAGTTGATGCGCGAAACCATTGGAGTTATGGTCCTTTGCAATACGTTTCAGGAGATTCTACGGCATTAGTTTCTGGAGGGTTATCCGATACTTGGAAAGATGACGGTTCATACATGGTTTTCAGAAGTTGTGCAAGTGCAACTTCGAGTCAATCGCTTTTCGCGCACTCAGAATCGGCTTTAGTTGGAGGTGCAATTTTGAATGTTTATAAACCCTATAGTGCGGACGGACCGGCTTTAACTCTGTCTACATCAATGGGCGTTGCTGGTAGGAATTTTTTTGGAAGATTTGTATATCCCCTTTCGGGTGTGAAGTTAATTCCCTCAAGCACGTGGACTTTTTATTACAGGGCGTGGCGTTCGAGTACAAGTACAAGTTCACAAACAAGCGTATTGAGACCTAGTGGTCCTGGAACCTATACGGAATGGACAACGGTGTATCCATCCACCATATCGCATTGGGACGCTGTGAATGATGCTGACGCGGATGGAGATTCCTCATATGTGGAAACGGCAACCCAGAATTCGAGGGATACTTACACGGTGAACAATTTGCCTGGCTCTGGTACAGTAAGTAGAGTAAAGGTATACGTGATGGCAAAGCGATCGTCCAGTGGAGCAGCATTTAAAATTATGGTAAGAACTCATGGAAACGACTATTTTAGCGGAAGTTTCACTCCAAGCACTTCATACACTTATTATTCTTATACATGGGACCAAAATCCGTACACCAATAATGAGTGGACGGTTGATGAGGTTAACAGCCTTGAAGTTGGCGTGCAATGTGCTGGAACGAGAGGCGTACGAGTTACACAGATTTATGTTGAAGTTGAATGGGCTTCGCAGTCTGTGGAGGGGCATGTTGATGTTGACATTCTCGTTTGCAGGTCTGACGGTTCTGTAAGAGATGTTGTTGCGACTCATGTGGCAGATTCAGGTTCTCTAGCTGATGCGCCGCAAACCTTGTTTGGCACATATCTTTGGAGTGATTATCAAGTTGTCGACCCTACGGATTATCTTGAAATCATTTACTACTGTGATGTGAGTGTTGAAAACTCTGATGTTGTTGCCTATTTGAGGGTGGATGACGCTACTTTAGCCGAAGCTTATCAGACGAGAATTGTGAATGTGATGCTGCCCTGCGAGCAGACGTTGGAGATTGAATTTGAGGGCTCCTCTAACACGTATAACTGGAGTCGGATGGTCTGGTTTTTTAACGGTGCCTTCACAACCACCAATGTCTCAGTGACATTACAGCTTTACAATTACAGTTCAAGTCAATACTCAACTTCAGGTGAGGGCTACATCTTTTATATCTCGAGTTCAGAGGCGAACACGGAGGAGACTCAAAGCCAAACTATTATTAACCCGCAGTTTTTCCGCGATGCTTCGGGAAACTGGAAACTTAGGATTGTTGCCGTAAAGGAAATAAACGTCCCTTTTGACTGTAAAGTTGACATGCTTGAATTGGAGCCTTACGTTAAAGGTGCGCTACTCACTTTCAATAACAGCGGGTCAATGACAGTTCATATAGTTTCTTTGTGGGTTATCAACTCCACAAATCATCAACGCTACGACATAGACGTTTTCGTCAACCCTGCGGAATCCTCGCCTTTTCTGTTTGATTACGTATTTTTGCCCGATGACGTTTGGACTGTTAAAGTAGTGACTCAACGCGGAAATAGCGCCATTTTTTCCAGCAGGTCAGAAAACTAGTTTGGTGCACAGTTAAAATTTTCGTTGCAAACAATCGAGATAAATTTGTTTTCCACTTTAATTTCCATGTAATTTGCGCTCTTGTTGTGATTAGGTTTTTCGCCTTTTAGCGATGAGTATGGCTATCACTGAAATTACAGTTAGGGTTATCGCTGTTAGTATGTAAATTGTATAGGGGTTTGTCTCATTCCTTAGGATTACGGGTAGCTGGGTGTCTTTGTTAATTGTAACTGTTTGCTCTGTCTGCTTATTTTGGTGCTTGACAATTACGGTGTATGTGCCATCAGGTAAAACAAATGATGCAGTTCCAGTGACGGCTGTTTTGTTTTCTAGAAGCTCACCGTTCATGTAGATTTCCACCGGGCAGCCATAAACAACAGTTTGGTCTTCATTGTACACTTCAACTGTTAGCGTAGATCTTCTATTTGTAATGTCAAGTGTGACTGTAAATGTTTCATCATTATCAACGTTGATGAGTTCTAATATCGTTACGTCATCATGAGTGACGGTTAAATTGTATGCTTCTTCTTTGAGCTGAACCGTCGAAGTGCCACTGTTGTCGGTTGTCCCTTTGAAAAGGATATTTTCATCTTTTTGGATAGTTACATCGGCGTTTGCTACAGGTTGATTATCGCTCCAAGAAACTTTTATTGTAATCGTGTGCGTTATTGTGGGGAGGTAGTCGATTTTTATTAGTGTTGTTTGGCTGTTTTTCAAGTATATTTGGGTTGTGTTCGTGTATGTTTCGTAAGAAACGGTGATGGTGTAGTTTGCCTCTGAGAGTTGTGAGAATTCCACCTGTCCTTTTTGAGTGTATTTTGCTGGAGGTTTCCATCCGTCTGACCGTGTGAGAGTGACCTTCGCCTGAGAAAGTGGATTGTTGGCGGCGTCCGACACTTTTACCATAAGGCTGTAGACGTTGCATTTGGCTGTGTAACTTTTTTCTGTTTCTGAAAAGTTTATTGTTCCGCTGTGGACAACAAGACCTTGCCAGGCCACCTGCACCTCGTAAATGTCGTAGCTTACCTGCTGGAATGTTACGGCGCCGTTGCTGTCTGTGCTCTGGCTAATTGTCCATGGTAGACCATCTCGTCCATGCCAGCTGAGGTTGACTTGAGCGTTATCCAAGGGCTTGTCATCTTCATCGTTTGCATAAATTATCAAATCATCAAGGGTTTGGCATGCTATCGTTATATACGCTGTTTCAGATGTTAAAGTATAGTAGCCGCTTGCAAGTTCAACTCCGAACTTTGACGCTACAATGTAAGCTTGAGGTTCCGCCGCGTATACGTTAGCGTAGATTACGGTTCCTGAGGAGTTTGTTCGGAGTGGGGGCCAAGCAGCGTCTCTGTAGTCCTCTGGTCCGTATTGAGTTGTCACTCTTACGGATGCGTCATTGACTGGGTTGTTATTTCTGTCTGTTACCGTTATTATGATGGTGTATGTTTGTTGCGAGTATGCTGGGTTCACCATCTTCGGGCAGAATATTAATGCTATTATTACGAGTATTATTATAGTTCTCATTTTTAGCCTCCTGGCAGTATTATTTTTGGAGCATAGGATTCTCGGAACATGTAGTAGTAATTGTTCACCTCGGTGTAGCCTCCTCCGCTGTACATCCACATGGCAAAAATGTAATTGTAATTCAGGCCTGCGTAGGTTGTGTAAGCTGTACCTCCGCAGTTAACAGCTTCATATTCCATTGATCCTTGTCTAGCGCCAAGCGGCGCTGATTCTGTGACGGAAAACCTTGTTCTGGAAGCATTTATGCTTCTCAAGCTTTGAACTCCAGCTTCGTTTAGTATTAGGCCTCTTCCAAACTGGTTGTTCCAATGAGCTGCCCAGTATCCGGGATAAGTGTACTCGCGGTGTTGAGGATTGTTGTAGTTGTATGTATATGTTGCGACGCTGTTCGTTGTGTAATTTAGGAAAGCGTAATTGGTTGGTCCACCGTTTCCCATTACAGATGCAAACCATATGCCATAATCTGTTTTGCTTTGCTTCCAGTATACGCGTACGCTTAGCTGGAGGTATTTTACGTTGGCTGTTATGAATGCAATGGCGTACGTGTCGTAATAGTCGCTGCGTGGGTTGGATGGGTTGTAAACGTTTTGAACTTGAGTTGAGTTTAATATTGCTATTAGGCGCACGACTGCTCTGTCGCTAGAGTTTCCGTACCAGTATTTAATTTGCCATTGTCCATATGGCCTCCAAGCTGCTAAACTGGAACTGTATTTCCCAAATGCGTGGAGATTCCATGGTCCAAAGCATAAACCTGAACTTGGATTCATCATTAGCAGCGTTGCTGCTCCATAATAATCGTAGGGATATGCTGGAGACATCGTGTGCCCAACGCCTATGAACTCCACTCTGTATTTGTTTGTGCTTGCCGTGAATGTGGCAGGGTCGTATGTTAAATCGCTTGGTCCTTGGTACGGTTCAGCGTCTAAATCGTCTAGCCAGTATATCCTTACAGCTTGCTGTGATATGTCAAGTGTTGGAAACTTAACTTGAAAGACTATTCTGTGTGAGGCATTTAAGCTGGCTGTGGGTTCAGCTAGTCCCTTCGGCACGTCAACTTGGGTGTTATGCCATGTTATTTTCTCCCAAACTTCATACTGGCATGGTGCAGTTACAAATGGACCGGTTACACCAGTTTCCGTAACGTTAACTCTCACTTGCTTAATCGGTAATGGTGGAAATGGGGGCAATACGAGATCTTTGCCTTCGCTTGTAACTTGAAGTTCTTTTCCATTCCAGAACCAGTGACCGTCAATGCCTGACTCAATGGTGTAAATTTCATCTGCGCTTGTTGTTCTGCTGCCTGGAAAAGTTGCTCTTTCGACTTTAAACTCTATATAATTATATGTTAAGAGGTTAACGTAAATTCCACGGTTATCGCGTATAGTTATTACTAGCCATTTGTAATATGGCTTCTCCACCGGGGTTGAAAAGATTAAACTGTATGTTCCGGCGGTTGTTTGGTCTATATCGCTGACGTTTAAAGTTGTCCAATCTTTTATGGTTGGATCGAACCTGAGAACTTTGAAGTTTGCCTCTGTCAGGTCAACCACTGGCAACCCGTTTTCGCGGAGAACGGTTAAATTTAAGCTGGAAATTTGCGATGGACTTTGTTGTATGTATGATGTATCTACTCTAGCGTAAAGGTACAGCAGAACGCTGGTGTTATATCCGTATATGCCAATTTTGGACAGGTTAAACCAGACTTTTGCATAGACGCCTGATAAGCTTTCAGGGTAATTCCAGTAACACTTGGCGAAGTCGTAAATTGGCCGAGTGTAGTTTCCAACTGTTACAAGTGTCGTTTCCTTTGTAAAGCTCATGTCCAGTCCGTAGCTTGGAAAGGCTATGCGCGTGTCATTCGCGAACTCATTTAAAGTCAAATTGAAAGAATCTCTGTTTATAATGTCTTTTTCACTCAGATTCTTTGTGTAATTAGCCAATTCTATTTGTAAAACATTTTGAGCGGCAACTTTCAAGTTGTCAACTAAACTTACATATTCGCTCCAGCTTTCAGGCTTATAATACGTGACTGTGCTGAACATCACTACGGATAGGGCTATCATCATAATCGCAATTAGTAAAACGGCGATTATTACAAATTGTCCTTGAACGTTGTTTTTTAGCTTGCGATTCTTAGCCAAACGTTTTATTGTTTTGCCCAAAGTTTTCACCTTCTTACAAGCATTAAAACAAGTATTCTTGGGTCGTACTCTGTTCCTGAACCTGCCAGAATGTATGTGACGGTGGAAACAAAGTTGGAGGTTTCGAACAGTGTGTTATCCCCGTAAGTGATGCTTCCTTCTTTTTGAAGCTTGCCATCCTTATCTACATCGAAGATGGTTAAATTGAAATTGACGTCTGTGGGCAGGCATACCATTAATGCTGATTTGAGAAGGCTGAAGTTGGAGCTGTAGACGAATTTTGCTAAAATTTCCTGTCTATCTAAATTGTACAGGGCGTCATAGCCAAGTCTTTCCAAATCGCTTGGTTCGTAGCTGGGGCTCTTCGGTGATGTTGCCATAATGTTAGTGAAGGAAAACGCAATTACTATTATAATTACAGCTAAGATTGTTTCAATGACACGCATTTGTCCTCCTTTGCGTGGCTTCAGTTTCATGAATATCCTTTCCAAAGCCAAAGTTCAGCCGTGTAGATTAAGCCTGCAATGGCTACGCTTCTTTGAATTTTTACTGCGGATTTAGCGTTCCCAATGTTCCCTCCGTAATCAAATATGTTGTAGCTGAGTATGTCTCTGTAAGGACCTGCGACGATGACCTCTCTTCTTCTGTCCGTGACGGCTTCGAAATCAAAAATCAGCGCAACCGGGTCGCGGTACTTTAAACCATCAAATGTTTTGTCCCAAAGCATGTGTTGCCCTGACCCCGTGTTAAAATGATCTTGGTTTGTTCCGTTGTAGAGGGAGAATAAAGTTCCATTGCTTGTGTATACGTACACCTCGTTTATTTTAACATCCTCATTTGAAGGGTTCTTTGCTTTGGTCAGTATTATTGTATCCCCAACCATGTTAATGTCTGCGACGTATATGGATGCATCTTTACCCATCGTTAACAGTATCGTAGCAACTTCTGCGACAGTTATCTTTAAGACAACGATGACATAGTCTGGATTTTGCAAAGTTAGCGTCATTTGCTCTGAACATATTCCCAAAGCATTTGTCGTGGTGTTTTGGACGGGACGTAAGTCAAAATCCTTATTTTTTGAGTAAAACACGTAGCCTTCAACGAGAGCATTTGGTATGGGGCTTCCGTCTAAATATGTAACTTTAATGGTGTACCTCAAAACTGAATTTGTTGGAGGATCAGCGAAAATTAGCGGCGTGTGTGTGTCATCTATTTTTGTTCCATTTTCATTTGTTACGTTGAATGGTGGAATAATTCTAAGGCAGAACTCGTAATCTGTAAGGTTTAAAAGCGCGCGGGCTTCATCATATTTGAGGTATCCTAAAGGATTATTCTTGTTCAATCTCTGCACTTTATCCGGATCCAATTTGTAAAGGCTTGATTCTGAAGCGCTTGCTAAGCCGAACCTCTTAACGGCGCTTGAGTTAAAGTCGATCATGCAGCTTCCCCAGTCTTGTGGGTAGCCAGTGTCCAGCAGCATGTTGTTGAAGACGTTTAAGGCTATGTTTCTATCCTGCTGTTGCTCCACCGTTTTTAGATTGACGAGGTTAACGTTTGGCATTAACGCGACTGCCCAAACGAATATGGCTCCGACAACGAGTATTGCAATGATGTGGTCGTAAACGGGGTTCATTTGGCCCCCCAATATTCTAATTGCTTTACGGTGTATTAAGTCTTACTATTCTATTATAAGGAGGAGAACCACACGTATATCTCGCCGCCACGACGTTCACATTCCAAAAAAACGTTGCCTTTTCCGCTTTCAATAGAGTTTTGCGTTTCCACCTTTAAGCCTGAGATAAGCCATGTGTACGCTTCAATAGAGGGAGAAAGTTTCATGTAAGCGTGAACAGACGAGGCGAAAGCGCCACTTTTGACGATTTCAACAACATAAGCCGAATCTTGGATACGCTCAGGAAGGGTGAGTTCCTTTTTTAAGTGTACATCATCGCTTGAGGAGTTTGCGATTATGTACAAGTTTTCTATCGTGTTGGCAATGTAGTCGGCAACTTCCTTAAGCTCCTTCTCAACCATTTGCACCTGTAAACTGTTGACAGCGTAAAAATAGTAAAATTGCATGACGAAAATAAGCGATATTAGAGCTACGGTGCAAATGAGGTGGCTTATTGTTGGCGAAGGCATATCCTTCCCCCTTAAACTTCAACTTTCACTGTTGAAACAATGAAATTGAAGACGGCCACTCCACTTTTTAGAGGCGGTGTTGTCCATGAATACCATTTTTCTCCAAAAGATGCGCTTATGACGGCAGTCGCACCTTCAAGAGTGTTAAACTGGATTGATGTGGCATTGACGCTTTTACATCTTGTTGTCACGTCAAATTCTCCTTTGTAGCTGGATCTGTTGGCAATTTCCAGCGTTATTATCCACACGTCCACATAGGTCACAGTTGTTCCATTCACGTTTTCCTCTCTAGTTTCCATGGCGCAGGGTCTGAAATTGAGTTGTATACCAATCCAGTCTGATTGTTGTTCAATAAGCACCTGCCCAAAACTGTCAGAGCTTCTGGAGACTATTGCCTTTTCGTCTCCGATTATGTATTCTTTATAGCCGTTTCCATAGTTTACGTAATCGATTTTTGTTGAGTACTTTATTATGCCCGTATAAAATGAGGTAGACTGGGAATTTGCGCCAACCTGAACTTTCACTGTGAGGTTTAATGCATTTGGAGTTAATTCTAAAGTGCCGTAATTCGCTACAAAATGAGTTGATCGGGATGATTGTTGCTTCCAGGCGATGTTCTCTACAGCGTCGTCTATTGCTGTCACTGATTTTTTTGCCGTGGAGAATTCTGCTGCTCCGCGGCTTCGCTCCAATGTTTGGTATGCGTAGGTGCTAGCCACTAGGACGAGTACAATTGTAATGGAAGTTATTATGACGGTGGATACGGCTGGGCTTACGGCTTTTTTGTTTTTGCTCATTGCAGGACTGGAAGTTTTAAGTTTCATGGCATTACCTTACCGAAACTTATAAGGGATGGCATGAGTTTAGCCGCTAATATGGCTATTATCACGAGGATTGCTGCATGTTTGAATCCTGCTGAAATGGATTCCTCGCTTATTTTTCCAGCAACTATTCCAATAATGTAGCTGTGGATGATTGTTGACATTATGAACAGGTTTTTCACGTCCTGCGATATCGGTTGGCTTCTAGCGCCCATTATGCCGCTAGTGGCTTCCGAAAATCCCAACATCATCACCGTTGTTACCACCAGGAGGATTGTTGCGAAGTAGGGCATCATTATGTAGGGTCTGCAAGTCATCCTCTTTTCCTTTTCAACTTCTTGTGTTAAGTTGCTGAACCTAGCTAAGGATTCAACCATGGCGATTGTTCCTCCGCCCACATCTATTGTCTCCACTAAAAGAAACATCACTATCTGAGTCATCCAGCTCTTCGTTCTTTTCACAAATTCCAGTATAACTTTACTCGCAGGGAGCCCCCAGGATATTTCTGAGCTTATTTTTCGCAGTTCATTCCCAAACGCTCCGTACTCCCGCCTTGACAAGCTTTCAATGCATTTCTCAGGCGACAATCCAGTCTTTCTAATTTCAGTCAAATCTCGCAGAAAATTGTTTACACCTCTCTCTATGCTTGTTTTCTTTGACGATATTTTGTTATGAGCTACAGCGGCAGGCACGGTTGCGATTAGAATGGCTATGGCCACCACTAACGGTAAGTCGCTGAAACCCAAAAACTGGGTGAATACCACGAAGAAGACTATGGCTACGGCGCAGCATGCCCCGAAAACCTTGTATGGGCGCATCTCCACAACTGGGGCTTTTGGCTGCATGCTGTGTGCCAAGTATAGGAAGGTCATTGAAAGCATTGGTGTAAGCACGTAGGTGTACAGTATCATGCCCGACATTGAGGATAAGCCTGAACTGTAGAGTTGCTCCACCGAGAACAGTATATAGAAGCACAGGGACATCAGGACCATTACTATTATGAAGGATTCCAAAAGCATGCCGAGTCTTTCAGCTGCCGCTTTGACACGCATTGTTCTCAGTTTAAAGATGTCTTCAGCTTTCCTTTCAAGGAAGTGTTTTACGTCTCCGCCGATAATCACTGTGGAAGCATATCCTGATAGTAGGTCCTGATAAGTGTCTAACGGGTTTCTTCTTGCAGCGTTCTGTATAGCCGTTAGTGGGTCGAATCCGAAAATTTCAACGTCCTTAACTATTTCCCTTGCTTCCACCATCATTGTTGGAAGCAGCCTGATTTGAGATAGACGTTTAAAACTTGTATACGGGGATATGCCTCCAGAGGCCATCACGCTTATGTAAGCGGCTACGAATGGCATTTCCCTTTCAAGGCTGCCAGCCCTATCGCTTGCCTTAGATATTGGAATCAGCATGAAGCCTATCATAACGTATATTGGCGTTGGAACTAAAATGATGGCTGGAATGAAAGCGTAAAAGTATAAAATTATTAGAGCCAGAATTGTTATTGGAAGAGTTGCCAAGGCTGAAAGAAACATCAGCGACACGTAGGTTTCAGGGTATATCTTTATTTTAGCCCTTTCCAAATACTCTTTGAATTCGATGACCTTTCTTAGGAAAAGGGGGGAGATTTTTCCGAAAATACGAAAGGACCATGCTTCAAGCTTTTCAAGCTTGGGCAATCGGTTTTTCCTCCTCTTTTATAATTATTCTCTCCTGAATTTCAGCTGGCCTAATGTAGTATTCTGCTATTATCGTGGCAACATCCTTGTAGCTTCTTATGTTACTTTCGCGCATCCAACGGAGTACTTCTTTGCGTTTTTCTATTTCGGCTATAAGCTCCTTTTTGCTTAAGCCAGTTCGTTCAGAAATTGTTGTCAACAATACGCTTTTGTCAAGTGACGGCGAATGTTGATCCTTGATTGGGATCCACTTAAAGGTTCTCTTGTAATCTTCATAATCGGAGATCTCGTAAACGTCCATTACCCGCCTGTAAGCCTTCATCTTTCCCTCTCCGACCCGTGTAACTCTCTGAATTGACAAAACAATGTTCATGAGGGGAATGTAAGCCGGCGAGATTTCCATGGGCTTCTGCGTTAAACGTTTTATGGCTGAATCCAAATTTTCCGCGTGCATTGTGCACATGCCCCCGTGACCTGTGGCCAATGCTTGAAATAGCACATAGGCTTCCTGTCCTCTGACCTCTCCAACGATGAGGTAGTCTGGTCTGTGCCTAAGCGAGGTTTTCACAAGGTCAAAAAGTGTGACTTCCCCGATGTTGCTTTCTCCTAGGCCGTAGCTTTGTCTTGCAACGAAGGAAATCCAGTTTTCATGTGGAAGGTTTAACTCTGGAGTTTCTTCTATTGTTATGATTTTGCTTCCAGGCTTAATTAGGCATGCTAAAGAGTTTAGCGCTGTCGTTTTTCCAGCTGCCGTGCCGCCTAAAACCATTATTGAGGCTCTGTATTCTAGGCACAGCCAGAAGTACGCGGCCATCTCCTCGGAAAATGTGCCGAGGTTTATGAGGTCTATTATTGAGTATGGGTCTTCCCGAAACTTTCTGATTGTGAACGCTGTCCCAAATGGCGTAACCTCCCTTCTGTAGCACACTGCAAGTCTATGCTTGCCTGGAAGTGATGCGTCAACTATTGGGAACGCTGAGCTTACGTGCTTGCCGGCCATGTGAACTAGTTTTATAACCATATTGTCAAGTTCTTCGTCAGACTCGAACCTCAGGTTTGTTTCTATGTTTTCGTAGTTTCTGTGCCAAATGTAGACTGGCTTGTTTACGCCGTCGCAGGAGATATCTTCAATGTTGGGGTCGCGCATCAGCGGGTCGATTAGACCGAACCCAACGAGGTCCCTTTCAGCATGGTAGATGATTTTGTACCATGAAACGTCTGGTAGCCACCCTAGGCTTATCCTGTACTTGTCAACTATCTTTTTTGCTTCCTCTGCGAAGAATTTTCTCGGATCTGCAATTTCCTCCTTTGGAGACTCCATTTCTGCTAGAAGTATTTCCAATATGCGGTTGTAAATCGCCCTTTCAAGAGGGTCAAGCTGCAACTCGTCTAGTATGTACTTGTACTCGCCTGTCTTGGGATTTTGCACTATTGCAACGTGTGCAAAAGGCTCGTAGAGCGGATATTTTTCAACAACTTTAAACCCTCTTGGTATTGGTTTTGGGGCAGGCGGTGGAATTGCCTCTTTTTTGGGTTTTTTGAATCCTATCTTGAATTCTTTGATTTTTGCCAGTTTCTCCTTGAGTTGAAGTTTCGGCATAGCCTTTTCTCCGATAGTTTTTATGCCAGGCGCTCTATTAAATATTACGTATTACGAAATACTATTATCGAAATATAAGCTTTAATACAGCAAGTCTAATCTTCTAAAAGAAAGCCTGAGAGAGCCAAAATGAAGGTTTACAGCGTTATAGCGCTTGAAAATTTCCCGCAAATAAAACCCGGCGACAACATAGCAGAAGTCATAGTTGAAACTGCGGGAAAAAACGGCGTAAAAATCGATGATGGCGATGTAATAGCGGTTGCACAGAAAATTTTTTCAAAGGCTGAGGGTAGAATTAGCAGGCTACGTGAAGTTGTTCCATCAGAAGAGGCAAAAAAGGTGGCGAAGGCAGCGGGGAAAAGCGCCAAATTCGTTGAGCTGGTTCTTAGAGAAACCAAAAATATTCTTAAAGCCTCTCAACGGGTTCTTCTCGTTGAAGATAATAGAGGCCTAGTTTGCATAAACGCTGGGATAGACAAGTCTAACGTTAATGGAGAAGGCAGCTTTGCTTTGCTTCCTGAAAATCCAGATTTGTCTGCGGAAAGTTGCCGCAGGGAAATAAAGCGGTTAACTGGAAAGAATGTTGGAGTTGTGGTGTGCGATACTTACAGCCGCCCCTTTAGGAGGGGGCAAGTGAACTTTGCGATAGGGGTGTCTGGGATCAAGCCCTTTAAAGACTATAGGGGAAAAAGGGATCTTTACGGTTACGTTCTTAAGGTGAAAAATGTTGCTGTTGTGGACGAAATTGCAGCTGCAGCTGAGCTGCTTATGGGTCAGGGGGCTGAAGCCACACCTGTTGTGATTTTTAAGGGCTTAAAGGATTTCCTTGAATTTTCCGAAGTTTCAAGCATAAGCAGTTTAGCTATTGGAAGAGATGAGGACCTTTTCACAGGCGCCTTATAAGGTTGTCACTGCCAAGTTTCACGCGTATCTTGTGATATAATATTTCGCTCTGCGAAATATGAAATTTTTCAGATGAGCGCTTAAAAGCTTTGGTTCTCCTAGTTAAGCAGTGAGAGATAAGGGAGAACATTACATGAAGTGTCCCAAGTGCGGTAATGATGTTATGATGGTGCTCTGCCGTCGAGATTCTGATTCCGGTTTCCTCAACGAGCTGTATTACAAATGTCTTGCTTGTGGATACTCGCCAAAGGGTGAATTGTGGAGTGCCAAGGAAGAGAAAGATGCACATGCGGGTAAGCCTTTTTCCTCGAAGAGGCTTATGGTTAAGAATGCTAGATTGAAGTTTACGGCGTTTGCAGCCATGGCGATTGTTGGACTTGCCTTTGTAATGCAAATTCCCGTTCCGGTGAGGGTTTTTGCAACCGAGGTTTCAATTGACCCTGTTAAGGACATACTGCCCTACATAAGTTTGGTGAATTTTACACTTTCAGATTTTAGCTTGAACTACAGCGAAGGCGGGTATGTGCTTCAGGTTTCAGCTGGTTCCGCCAGCGTTGTTTCGGTTGAAGATGAAAATAACGTTACAACATGCGTGGTGAATCTGGGTAAAGTCCTGATCACTTACCAGGACTCTCAAAGGAGTTTTAACATGGGATTTGCAAGTCTAGCTATGACAATTAAGGTTATGTATAGGGAGCTTATCGCAAAGATAGATGCTTCTGCATACATGCCATTGTGGACTGCTATCATAGAGAAGTTGACTGGCCAGCTGCCATAATTGGTTTGAAAGCGAAAAGGGGAAACGTTGTGAACTGTAAATACTGCCATAAAACCATATATGTAGCCCGCATGTGCCCACACTGCATGGAATATTACTGTGTCGAACATTATGAGCCTAGTAGGCACTCTTGCACCTTCCAGAAAGAGCCTTGCGCTGGCATAAAAACTGAGAAGGGGAATATGCCTTCATGGGCCTCAAATGTCTGCAGGGCTCTTTTCACGACGGCTTTGTTGACTGTTTTTTCCGAATGCGCATTCAGAGCGGCTGCTTGGACTAGGGGTTTTCCCTTTTTTGAGGCAAACTTGTACGTCGCGATAACGTCTCTTTTTCTTCCACCATATTTCGCCGCTATGCTGGTTTTTTCAGCCGCGCTGCTAATTTTGTTTGCAGCTAGAAGATTTTCGAAGGCTAATGGCGTCAGCAACGATGTTGCTGGCGTTTTAAGGTTTGCGGTTCCAGCTGTAGCCTACATGACAATTACGGTTATTTTCGCTTTTTCCCTGCTAAATTGGATGGCTATGCTCTTCTGATTACAGTCTATCCTATTGCCAAAACTCCTTCCAGAACATTCTTTATTTCGATGTTCAGTTCATTTGAGAGCCAAGTTTTAAGCATATTCTTCGGCTCTGGCATTTGCCCACTGTAAGTGTAAATCCTGTTATCTTTAATCGCATCAACCTGAAATGTTTTTTCTTCTTCTTTGCAGAGAAAGGAGAGGCCCTTCGCTTTTGAAGCTTGCTGCTTGAATTCCTCCCAGTGTTTACATCTTATTATTATGGGTGGACCGATAGCGCTCACGATTGAGGCTAAATTGTTGGCGGATGATGAGTTGCTTAACATGTTTGTGATTTGGCTTTGGATGTTGAAGAGGCGTTTCTTTATGTTTTCAACCGTCCGCTTTTCCTCATCATTCAAGTTGCGACCTTCTTGGATTTCTTCAAGCCTCATAATTATCTGTTTAAAATCAAGTTCCAGACTTTTCATGTCTTCTAGAATATCTATTAAGGACTGGCCTTCCAACGTCTTCTTCGTCATTCCTGTCCGCCTTAAGCATAACATCTTTTTGAACAGTAAATAAAGGTGATGAAGAAGTGATATTGAGGGCTGATAAACTTGAGAAATATGAATTGTAAAACTGTTGATTTTGAAAGATGAAGATGAGGGTGATTCGCGCGCGTGCTTGCCTCAACTTCAGTTGCCGGCTTGTTTTTGGAAAAAGGCTTTTATTATGACTGCATTGATATGGTATATTGTCGGTGGTTTGTTTGAAGAGGAAAATGCTTGCTGCAAGGGAGGATTTGGTTGATAGTGTAAGTGCTCTTGCAAATCGTAGGGGGCTTACGCTTTTCGGTGTTACTAATGAGGCTTTGGAGCAGGTTTTGAAGGTTAATGAGCTGGGCTGCCGTTTGAGTGATGTTGTTAGGGAGTTTGAGGTTTTTAAGGCTGCTAAGGAGTCTGGCTTCGTGCTTGTTCCTGAAGGCTTGTTGTATGAGGCTATGGAGAGGGCTTATCAGGAGAATAGGGATTGGATGATTGCCAAATGGTTTGAGATGGGTGAATGGTGTGGAAAATGCTTTTCTCTTCGGGAATTCGAGGATAAGGTTGACGGTTTAAAGAGGCATCTGCGCGGCTTCTTTTGGAATGCCAAAGACTTTGAAATAGTCAATGTGGGTGATGATGCTTTTTCTGTGCGTTGCGTGAGCCCCCGCTTTCCAGAGTCTTACACGACCTTTTTGAGTGCTTTTCTGGAGGGAGCCTTTAACGCTTTAGGGTACGCGTGCGTTGAGAGGCACATAGCTAAAGGTTTTATACATTTGAGGTTTAGCCAGCCAGTTAAGGGGGCTAAGGTGCAACGGTTAGAAGAGCAGGCGGCAAGGGCAGAAAGCTGATTCTCGTTCCAGAGGAACTGGTTCAGGGACTCATGGAAATAGCCAATAAACAGGGGAAACCCTTCTACAGTTTTGTCTCCGAAATCCTTG
>Ga0207433_10009190_pt1 | contig 15801 bp, 14 predicted proteins | sample YelNatPaOPGAMG01_FD_187559 | JGI IMG/M metagenome (GOLD analysis project Ga0207433, IMG submission 187559) | Hot spring thermophilic microbial communities from Obsidian Pool, Yellowstone National Park, USA - OP-RAMG-01 (SPAdes) (version 3) | ecosystem: Environmental > Aquatic > Thermal springs... | reverse complement strand
ATTTTAGAACGCCCGTTAGAAACTCATGGAACAATTCACCTATCTTGAATATTCCGCTCTTCTCAAGGCTTACGGTATGGCCTTCCCTATATATCAAGTACTGCCTCAGCAGGCATGAGGGTAGTAGGCTTGGATAGTAAAACCCAGGTTTAGGCTTCTCAACAGCGCGCGTCAAAGCCTTCTTTAACACTTCTTCTATGATGCCCGACATAGCCTAACACCTGGAGCCTATAGGGGTTTCCTACGCCTGTTTCTATGGATGTTCAGACCCCTCCTAGGTGTTTTCATCTCTCCTTCGACTTCAACTCCTCTTCAAGCTCCATTAGCTCCTCCTGAATCTCCTCGAGCCGGTAATCCTTCAAAATGCCAGCTAGTATACTCGCTATGTATCCGACAAGTCTAAAAGCCTCCAGCCTCGTCTTTAATTTAACACGCCTGTCGTTGGCTATACGTTCAGCACGCTTTAAAGCACTTCTCAACGTCTTATACAATTCTTCAGTTTCAGACGTTACCTCTATTGGACATTCAACCTTAACGTAGACCCTCATTTTTTCTCACCCCTCCCCTAGGTTTTTCCATGATTTCTCTATGGATTTTTTCCATACGTTTTCCATGAAATAGTTCTCTTTTTTCCATATCTTTGAAGCATATTTCTCTAGGCTTATGCCAGGCGTTGTAGTGGCTTTCAAAGTCTTTTAACGTTAGAAATCTGCATCCGCATATATCGCAACACCATTCTTTCAATTTTCCAACGTTTTCCACATTTTCAATTTCGTCTTCAGCTTTCCTCGTATTTCTTCTTAAACCTTTAAATTCAAACGATAATACTTTTCTCCAAAACTCTTCATCTACAAAAAGAATGCGTTTAAACTTCAGCAGTTCTTCAAAACATCTACTGCATCTTAAAAACCAAGTGTCTTCCTCATCCTGAATCGAATATTCAGCTGGGCGGTGGCATATGGGGCAGAGTCCTCGATTTATCCTACGGTATAGCCAAATCGCGTCAAAAAACCTATACTGCTCTGGGAAAACGGATAAAGTAGTCAAGCTATTTCCTCCTAAGTCTGAACATGCCTTTCAACCGTGGATGCTGCTCAAGCCAGAATGCCGGATTCGTTTTAAGCCATTCTTCACTGGATAGTGCTTGGATGAGACGCCAAAACTCTCTACCGCCAGCCCTAGCGTATTCATCGACGATTTGTGAAGCAGTCCAATAGTCGGATCCAAAGCTTTTCACAGCTTCAAACAAGGCTTCAAAGTTTTCTTTAGATAGAATGATTTCCGGTTTAGAGTCTTCAACCTCTTTGTCGGCTTCTTCAGAAGACTGCTGAGTTACGTTAGACTTCTCCTTAGTTTCTGTTGAACCGGTTGAGTTAAAGTGGTTAAAGAAGTTAAAGTAGTTAAAGTAGGCCCCGGTGATTTTTCTGAAAAGCCCTCCATCTAATACGGCGACACGCCTGTTTCCAGCAGCAGGCTTTATCTTCACACCGTACCTGTTTTTTAGAACCCTTGAAATTTTTCTGGCATATTCCCTTTTCTCCTCCGGCTCTAGGTTCTCACCATAAAGCTCTTTCACGAAATCAATAAGTGGCTTCTCTATAGGAGCGAACCCTGGGGGCTCTTTAACTACTTTAACTCTTTCAACCTCTTTAACTGAACTGTCTCCAACATCCGTCAAGGGTCTTGTCTTCTCATCGACGCTAACCTTCCCAGCATCGTCGAAAATCTTCTTCAGCATCTTTCTTAGCTCTTCATCCAGCCATTCTTCTTCGTCGAGGCTTTTCAGCTCCTCCGTCTTTTGAACAGCCATGTTTTTAATCAGGTCAACTATTCCTTTTTCTTTGAATAAGATGATAAACGGTAGCATGATCTGTGCTATGCGTTTTTCAACGCCGTTTTCAAACACCTCTTTGAAGAGGCCGTTCTTCTCCAGTTGGGCAGCTTCACCCCTGATCCTCTCACGGTTTCTAAACCGCCAGAGGAGAAGTCTGTTCCTTAAGCTCTGAGCCCATTCTTTGAATTTTTCAGCCCTAAACATGGGTGCTTCTCCAGACCCCTCCATAGATATAAATGTCAAGCATCTACTTTCGAGGGCGGTGTCTTTAAACCGGCTTCTCGTCGCTAAAAGCTTAGGGCCGAAGACGTAAAAACTCAGTATTTTCTTCGGGTCATTTTCGTCACAACATCGATACCACCCGGTTTCCCTGGAAGAGCCTATGTTTAGAATCTTCACCATCGATGCGTAGAGGCTGGTGTTGCTGAAGTCTGCCTCATCTATTAAAGCTGTCCCACGCCAGAGGTCGAAGGTCCGTCTCAGACTGGCTTCACTATCGCATCCAGCCAGTATCATGGGTCTGTAGCATACGGAGCCGACCGTTACAAGCCATGCAGACTTACCGCTGCCCCATTTTCCAAGAGCCCTCCTATAAGCTATTTGGGGGAAGACATCGTAAACCCAAGTTTGGAAGACATAGAGCACGTCAACTACTCTCTCCCATCCGTCGCCCTGTTCATGCCAATGGTTGAGAAATGTCAAGATGTCGTTGAAGAGTTGTTCGTCAGAGCCATACTCCTCGGCTCTAGATGGCAGTAGAACCTGTCTCGTTTCTACGTCCTGGTTGTTAATGGGCCTATATATGGTATCTGCGTCTTCAACTTCTTCAAGCTCGTTTATGGAGTCGTCAATTGGATTGTAGACTATGAAGAACACCTTTCCATCCCTATAGGCTTCCTCGATCAAACGTCCATCAGATAAGACGGCTGAAGCAGTATGTCTTATACGCTTCTTCTTAAATTGAAGGTTCTCCTTTAGATTACAGATAGACTTCAACCTATTGTTGCATAATCCAAGTTCAACCATGCCTGAACATCCATACTCATAGCCGTGCTTTGACACGGATTTTAGGCAGTTTTTCAATTCTTTTTCGTTCATTGGTGGACTGTTTCGTACATTCCATTCCAGTAACCTGTTGAAAACCTCTTTAGGTTCCATTTTTCTAAACTGGAGCCAATAACTAGCCAGCCTGACGGCGGCTTCATTACGCATACCTTCTTTTACACCGTTTAACAGTAGCCTTATACACGGCGGGTCATCTTCAGATCCGTATCTGAATACGCCGAGCTCGCCTGCGCGAAGCCATATCCATTCATCCAGATCGTCCACTTTCTGTATATGGTCTAGCTTCCACGGATTTCCAAGAAACTCATACCTCACACCTGTTGGATGTATGCTTGGAGGTGCTACAACGTATCCGCCCTCAGCCTTTACATCAACTTGCAGCTCAGGTATCTTGAAGCTTGAAATAGACTTATCTGTTTTAACATATAAGTGATACCCTCTTGCCGTTTTAACCACGAGCGTTGAATCGGCCAACTCATCAGGCGTCTTCTCGAAGAATCGTTTAAAAGCCTCTAAACTTTCAAAATCCAACACTATAAGGTTTCCACTTACAGATCCACACACAATTCCAATGTTTACGTCTCCTTTGGAAAACCACTCTCTAAGCTCTTCATCTCTGGCCTTTCTCTTTTGAAACTCCATCCACTTGACAAGAGGTTCCTTAGACCTAGCCTTTAGAGGTATTATGTTAAACCCATGTTTACAGTAAAATAATATCCAATCCTTTAAATTCTCAACGTCTTCAAGAGCCCCCATGAGCCTCATCCATCCCAATTTTAACTATGAGGTAGAGCCTATATCCTGGGTCGCGCTGGTTTTTGAAGGGGCCGCTCACGTACGGTTTTTTAAACGTCTTCTCCATAATTTGTTGAAAGATTTTAAGATCTTGAAGCTCACCCATCGCCCGAATCGCAATAGTAGACATATCCATCCCCAATTCAATATATTCTAAAATGGGGTATATATGCTTTATTTGGTATATATTTTTCACGGATTTTTCACGGAGCCTTTTCCACAAAATCCAACTCAATGTTTATATTCTAGAGGAGGGGTTATTCAAGTATATGTTTGAGGTAAGCGACTTATCGGAGTCTGAAGCCGCATTACTTATCTACTTGTTTGTAAAGGCAAACCACCCATATGCTATTGCATCTGATTTTAAAAAAGCGGGGTTTAGGATTAGAAGTCTATGGTATGCGTCCAAGCTTTATCCGATTTTAAAGAAACTCGAAGAGAGAAAGCTGGTTATGAGTAAGGTGGAGGTTAAAGGGGGTAGAAAGAAGACTGTTTACGTAGTTAATATCAGTACGATCTCCATGATCTTGGGCGGTTTTTTAGAAAGAATTGATGTTAAACATGTGGATTTTCCAACACCTTTTTATGCGGATGCAGGCCTCTTACACCTGTATAATTTCTTGAAAATGGTCTCACCAGATTGGTCTGAAAACCCTGTTGAAATTTTAAAACAGTTTAAAGAGTTGAACTTCCTCTCTTTTCTAAGCTTCCTCCACATTCTGGCAAGAGATATGATTCTTCTTGGAGATTTTATGAACGTCCTCTTAGGAGTAGGAGAAAACATAACGTATATCTACGAAGGCTATAAGGGCCCAGTCGAACCTCTGATAGAGAGAGGGGGAGTTGAAAGACTTAAGAAATTCCTTCTAGACGAAGGGCTGCTAAAAGAGGGGGATGAAGAAGTCGAATCGAATATAGAGCCATATATATCGAAGGTCAAGGAGTTCATCAGGTTTTGGATGGTGGAGAAGCCGCGGATGACTATGAACAGTATACATGTTTTAAAATCTAAAATCGAAGAAGAGTTTATGCGGATTCTCATCGGAGACCTTTGGTATAGAAATCTACTCATTACTTGCAAGTTTTTGAAGAAAGTTCAAGTTGTAGAAGGGTTTCAAACGCCGGAAGAATTTGAAGAGGCTGTTAGAAGGAGTATTGCCGAAGAATACAGCAATCCAATGTTAAGGAGAGGCTTTGAAAAAGAATCTATGGAGAATTCTACTAAGAAGCCCAGTAAACCCGCTAAAAAAGAGGATAAGGAGTCAGACACTCCATAAAACTTCCTAATATGAAAAGATGTGGTGTAGTTTGCTCGTTCAAAAATTGCTTTTCAAAGGAAAGAGTGGAAGAAATATTATGGGAAATACGTATATCGCATAGAAGCTCCTTAATCATTTTAAGTTATCCGTTTTATTTGAAAAATAAGATTTTTAATAAATCGTATTCATCTTGGAAAAACTTCATCGAGACGTGGTAAACCTTAAGCTGTCTATCGTTTAAACATGTTTAGACCTATTCTATAGGTCGTGGGCATGTTTAAGGAATATTGGTTCGTCTACGTTAAAGTCGCATATTCCTATGATTTTGTAAGGTTGCTAATACTTTCCATGTATACTCTAATCCACCGTTCTTCACATAAGTAGTAAAATTTCTCCACGGTTCGCTATCGAGCTTCGTTAATTCTTCTGGTGTTAGATTTCTCACAGTATTCAACATTCCTACAAGCATAAGATCGATTATTTCAATGACCTCTGCCATAGCTTTACCTAAAGTTGCAACCGAGATGGCTTGTCGAAGATACAGTGCAAGAGCCTTCCCGTGTACCTCTAAGCTTAGGTTTTCATACTTCTTCACAATCAACTGTGAGGCATCGACTATAGGCTCGAATACGTTCCATTCTTCTAGCCACCGAGCTACATCTTTAATCTTAAGATAATCTATTAAAAACACTTCTGGGTCTGCAATGATGTCCTCTAGACACTTGCCTGAACTTCTCGACCTATTTTCAACGTCTTTCAGAAACCTGACGACGGAATCCGTGTAATAGTTACTGATATGGGACTTACGCTTTACTCTCGCTCTGAACCTCCAGTCTAGTAAATGCTGAAACAACATACCTTTAAGACCTGTTTCTAGTGCCGTTCTCAACAGTATGCCTGAGGAAAAATTGACCTCTTGCAAAGCGGTGGAAATCGCCCCCTGAATAATCATACACGCTAACATCAAGTATTCTCCTAAAGTCTTTAGCTTCAGAGCCTCAAGCATAGGCTCTTCTTCAATAATTTTAAGCTTCTCGGGAAGGGTTAAATGGCTGGTGGAATAGGCAAATGCTATTAGGGCATCGTTGATTTTTCAAAATTAATCTTGTCCTTCCACCTTAGGTATAATTTGATGTAAGAGTCTATGTGAAAGACAAAGGGCAATCCAAGCATATCCAAAAGCGCATCTTCAATTTGATCTTCATCAAAATCTTCAAGTACTTCTAGCAATTCTTCCATGAAAAGGGGCTTAATGGGTTCAATATCAAGAATTTTCCACAAAACTTCCAATGCTTTCCTGCATTTTTCAAGCTCTTCTTTTTCGTCTTTTGATTCCTTTTTAATGTTTTCGTAATACCATTCAGTCCAAGATGGTTTCTTTTTCATTAATCCTCTCAAACGAGAACTTATGAATGTGTAAGTAAAAATGTTTAGGTTTGCGCACAGTCTCTAAAATATCCACATTTTTCGTTTTAGACGCGTGATTATAAAAGCTCCCGACTTTAGATTTCCCCGCAGTTTTCTTACAAGATCTTTAAAGTCACATTGACTTTTAGATGCTTGAACGTATGAGATTAACAGGGAAATGTCGATTTAGCAGCAGCCTAATACATGGTGAAGATTGGAAAGCTACAGTATTTCTTTAATAAGTATTCTGCGACCTTTCTCCCTTCGTCTATAGGTGAGTAGATGGTTGAAAGAGAGCTGGCAAACCTAAACTACGAGCTCGTCGAGTCTAGCGGAGGGCTCACGGTCAAGGTGTGGTTTGCACCTGGGCTTGACCTTGAGGATCAGGTTAAGGTCAGAGGGTGGATAGCTTGGGCTAAAAACGCCATGGAGAGGAGTCTGCGCAAGCAGTACAGCTGTTAGGCTTGATTTGACGGCTCTTGACGTCACGACTATACAGGTGACGGTTTCCTAAAGCTCTTGCAAACCAGGCCTCTCGCCCTTAGACTTGGCGTAAAAGCACTCTTTATTATGGCAGCTCTCAGCCAGATTACAGGTCCAGGTTAAAGTGAAGTTCCCACCATCCAGCCTGACCTTTATAGGGGCTAAAACTATGGACCTACGTCTGCGGTCGCCGTTGCTATCCGTGAAGCCTTCACACATACCCGTATTAGGCTGAACAACAATCGAAACGGACAACGCCTCCAACAAGAGCCAGAAAAATAAAAATGGGGGTTTAGAATGGGAAGAAGAACCTGTAGATTCCGACTATACCTACGGCAAGTACTCCTATAGAGTAGCCGATCATTACCCCGCAGGCTGTCGGTACTCCATAATTTTCATAAGCTCGGCTTCCACCAATTTTAAGGGTTAAAACTTTTAAGATCCATGCGATAGCCGCGCTTAACCATATTCCCTGTTGTAGGTTCCAGTTGCTTATTCCTACTAGGAAACCGACGGGTTCAAAGGGGAACCATATGAACCTTGAATGAAGGTACATTAAAACCATAGCGGTAATAAATCCGGCTAAAGCAGTTGGTCGCCACTCACCTAGAGCGGGCATAGATGAGACAAACTCCGGGCTAAACCAGGTTAGTAGATCATGGTAAGTTCCTCGCAGTAGAGGGCTCCCAGCATATCCCCAAGTGTGAAGAGCGGCTATATAAGTAAGTAAGGCTAGTAGTGGCACCACTATAGCCATGATGATGAGTATTTTAAATATGTACCTTAAATCTGCACCCGTTTTTCTAGCTTCTGCAAACGCTGCGAAGGATCCATAAAGCAATGTACCAAACCCATCATAGGGTGCGTTAGTAAACTCATCTATTGCAAAACCCATAGTTATAGACCATTCCTTAGTCATGGGCACGGGATCAACTGGCCATATCCACCTGAAGTAGCCTGGTGCTGCATAAAAGCCTGAGGGCGCGTAAAAGCCGCTGAGTCCCCAAGTACGTGCCCAGACAAGATGGTACATAACTAGAACAAACATTAGAGTGATCGCTGGAAGGGGGCCGACACCGCAAATGCTTAGAAAGATGAATAAGAGGATGCTACTGACCATGATAAGCATCCATGCATACCTATACTTTATTGGCTCATTTTTCTCAACATTGCTAAGGGAATTTTTCATCCCTAAAGCCGCTTTAAGTGTCTCCAGAATGTACTTTCTCCTTATAAAGAGATATGATACAAATATTCCGCTGCACAATCCTAGGCTCTCAAACACTTGCAACTGGAACGGCGGTAGGAAAAGTATACTTCTTTCAGGACAAGCATAGGCTCTACCGCACCCACCTACTTCAGGTACACCAGTATAGTAGCCGAAATAATATGCAACTTGAATTAATATGGCAAATACTAGGTAGAAAAACCATGCATTAAATAGCGTGGTTAGTGGAGCTAAATATGCGATTGCTACAAAAAGAGGGTTTTTGTTAACTCCGATAAAAGCCACTATTGGGGCGAGAGGAGAACCTGGAGTTACATATGTGAGGCCCGAAGAACATGTGTTTACACGCCACCCGTAGATATCCGGAAACCAAGGAAAGTTAATGATCATAAACATAACCGTTACAAATAAGAACCCTATTATACTACCGATAGCAAAAGCTTCCTTAGATATATGTCCGAACTTCTCGGGTTCCAGAAGTGTAATAATTAAATGTGCAGGCGTAGTGTGTGGATATGGTATTCTCTCAACATCAATCCAGTCATATCTGAGGACACTCGCTATCCCTATCATCAATAGCCCGCATATTGCATATAGTAACCACCACCAGAGTATGGGCGGTATCCATTCTATCCAGGAAATAGGCACCCCTCCACGTATAAGCAGTTTAGCCGTATCTACTGAGGGGCCAAACCACGGTGGAACGTAGTCTGGCGCCTTAGGATTTACTGCTAAAGTGTACCAGTAGGCAGGTGGATGATATACAAGATCAGCACATGCTGGTGGATTCATTGACATCATGGCTACGGTTAAAGCATATAAGTAAGTCATGGTTAACGAATTGATATGTCGTTTGAGAAATCCGAATTTTTTAAATGCCAAAAAAACAAGCAACAATATATAGGTAATAGGCATGAAGAAAGTTGTACCTGACGTAATACCTAATGCAAGGAGACACTGCCCGCTTTGTAGAAAGACCCATAGTATAGTTATTGGAACCAAAAGAACTGTGAGTACAGCTACTAGAATCCAGAAATTTGGTGGAACCTTTTCGATTTCAGAACTCACGTTTTTATTTTTTTCTTAAAAATTAAATATAAGATTTTCTACGACTTGAATTTGGTGCAAACTGACGATAAGGTTCATTTTAATTGAAGAGTTCAGTTTTTCCGTGTGAAGAGTATATTGTACCGTTTACGTGCAGCGGAATAGCTGGATATGCCTTCTCAAACCTTCTGGCTTACATAATAGGAAGCTTGGTCTTGATGAGTATTTGGAAGCTATTTTTGGGTTGATGTAGAATAAGCTTCTACGCCTACTAAATTGATTAGATTTTAAAGCTTTTAAGAGATTTCGACATCTAATAGATATGGCGATTGTTTTGAAGTCTAGTTTCAATCCAAGTATTGATTTGATAAATTGGGAGATGGCGAGTTTCATACCGTTTCGGGATATGGAGACTTGCAAGCGTGTGGCGAAGATAACGAAGGAAGAGTTGTGTAAACATCCAAATCCAGAGTTTAAGATTCGCATCCTGCCTATAGGTGAGTTTCACCTTGAAATGGCATTGGACATTTTAACTCGAATAAGGAAAGCGGCTGAAGAAGATAAACCGTTTGTCGGCATATTCCCCGTAGGTCCAATATTTCAATATCCTATTCTGGCGAAAATCGTCAACGCATTGAATATTTCGCTGAAGCATGTACACTTCTTCTTCATGGATGAATACGCTGATGATAAAGGTAACGATATAAATCCAGAGTGGCCGGGGTCTTTCCACTACACAATGAATAGGGTGTTTTTCTCGCAAATAAAACCAGAGCTTAGACCGCCTAAAGAGCAAGTATATTTCCCATCTAAGGAAAACATCGAGTATTACGACGACTTGATAAGAGAGGCTAGAGGTGAAAGGGGGGCTAAGGGTGCTCACATATGCTATGGAGGGACTGGTCTTTCAGGGCATTTAGCCTTCTGGGATCCCCACCTAGCATATGAATATGATAGTTTAGAGGATTGGAAGAAGGCTGGACCTAGACTTGTTGAGTTACATCCAATATCTATAATGCAGATGACTTTTACAGATATGAATGGTGCTTGGGCTTTTGTCCCACCAAAAGCCTATACGATAGGCCCAGCTCAAGTGCTTAATGCAGATTACCGGGGATGGTGGAATGACGGCTGTGGAATGACCTGGAAAAGCGGATATGTTGCTGGGTTGACTTGGCAAAAGTTTATAATCAGATTAGTAGCACATGGGCCGGTAACGCCGCTGGTTCCATGTTCCATCCTTCAGACTGTACCGACGGACTTTGTGATAATCGAACCCTTAGCTGAGGATGTGACGATAGAGATAACGGCATAGGGTGGTAGCATGGTCGATATCAAGATCAGTATTATTGGCGCCGGTAGCGCTGTGTTTTCACTGTCTCTAATTAGAGGGCTCTGTGTAACGCCAAACCTTGAGGGCAGTACCATTAGCTTTATGGACATAAATAGGGAAAGATTGGATGCGGTATTTTCAGTCTGCAGGAGATATGCCAGTGAAATGAACGTAAAATTGAAGCTTGAGAAGACTATGGATAGAAAGGAGTCTCTGAAAGATGCCGACTTCGTGATAAATACGGCCTTAGCTGCTGGACACCATAGACTTAGAGAGGGCTGGGATATAGCCAGGAGGCATGGTTTTAATTTTGGGGGCAGCCACCACATCATGCACGACGAAGCATTCTGGATAAACTTCTACCAGTTTAAGCTATTCGACTCTATAATAGGTGATATTTTAGACATATGCCCAGATGCATGGTATATTCAGCTTGCAAACCCTGTGATGGCGGGCATAACGTACCTAGGGAGGAAATATAAAACTGCAAAAATTATCGGCCTATGCACGGCAAGTACAGGAGGCGACGTGTACCATCTTGCTAAAACCATCGGGCTTGAAACAGAACATATAAGTTTTCAAATACCAGGTTTAAACCACTTCATATGGCTGACGCACTTCTACTACAAGGGGGAGGATGCATTCCCAATTTTAGACGAATGGTTGAATAGGGAGGAGGAGAAATTATGGAGAACTTTAAAGGCTCCGACAACTATGCTTATAGCTATAGACCTTTACAAGCGTTTTCACGCGTATCCAATTGGAGATACATGCGATCCTGGTGGAGGAGCGTGGCCATGGTGGTATTACGCGGATGATGAAACTAGGAAGAGGTGGAAACTGGATGCTGAGGAAACATGGAGGAGATATTTCCTCCACTTAGAGAAAGACTTGGAGAAATTCTTCGAAGTAGCCAATAACCCATCGGTAAAAGTTACAGATGTCTATCCTCCAACAGGCGATTACGAGAGGGAAATCGGGGGAGTCGTCTCTATAATTGAGTCCATGGCCTGCAACATACCTAGAATTTTCCAAGTTAACATCCTGAACAGTAACTACTTTGTTCCAGGTATTCCTCAAGACTTCGCAGTTGAAATCCCAGCGCTAGTAAGTAAAGCTGGTGTTCAGGGAGTTAAAACTTATGGATTACCTAAACCCTTAACCGTTTACGCACTTAGGGATAGAGTGTCACCTGTCAATATGGAGATTGAAGCCTATGAAAGCGGAAGCAGAGATCTTCTGTTACAGCTAATACTCATGGATCCATGGGCAAGGTCGGAAGAGCAGGCTAAAAAGTTCTTGGAGGATATACTGGCTTTGCCATATCATGCTGAGATGAGAGAGCATTATAGATAGAATATAGAGATATCACCATTTTAGAGGGAAAATGTTTGAGAGTATTATTTAAACCTTTTAAAGTTCTATTGGTTATTGCGAATCAGTGGAAGGACCCATCGAGCTACATCATAGAGGATGATGGGGAATTCGGAACTATCGTTTCTTTATTAAAGATATGGGGCATACCGTTTGACATATTGAGGCTTGATCAGCAACATATGACTATCAACCATTTTCTTGATGCTAACGCAGAGCCAGATTATGGATGTATAGTATGGGACGCTGACCAGTCTCTACTTAAAGACCAAGATTTCTCCATCCTCGAGACGGCTGTTAATAAATATGGAATAAGCCTTTTAGCGCTCTTCGATAGGATTAAAGAGCCTGTAATTCAGAGAATCATAGGGGTAAGATATAAGGGGACTTATCCAGTTTCACTCCAAAAAGGAGATTTCCACCCTATTAGAATAGTACACGACCACTTCATAACTAGAGGAATGGTTGGTGACTCAATACCATCTGAGGAGAAGCCTTATTGGCTTCCAGGAGCAAAAACCCATGCAATAGCAGTACAGGTCACAGTCGATAATGCTACAGTACTCGCAACGCAAGAGAAATATGCTCAAATAACCGTTAGAGATATAGCTGAATCAACGAAGGCCGTATGGATAGGGGGAGACTTCAACCAATACCGAGAATACCCGAAGATGAGGAAGATTCTAAGAAGAGCGTTAACATACTGCGTTGGCTATTTAATATACAAAGATCTATCGAATACGGCAATAATCTATATGGACGATCCGGGATGCGCACCAACCGCTTATCATAAGTGGTGGCATTTCCCGACATTGAGTAAAAAACAGATTGAAGAGCATTTAATTAAACCGCTTCAAGAGAAGGGAGGAATACTTGTTTTAAACGTCAACCCGGGATTTGTCGACCTTAATTTAAGGATGATAGTGCCATCATGGAGACAACGATTCATAGACCCCTTTGGCACATACCAAGATTATGTTTCCACAAAGGAGGGGATTGACGAAGGCTTAGCCTTAGGCGTGTTCGAGATTCAAAGCCACGGTTGGACCCACATGCAACCCGACCTCGACTCCCCTCCAGGTCCATGGTGGGACGCCCCAGTTGACGGTGAGAAGGCCTGGGAGGAATGGTATGAAGAGTTTGGGGATAGAAGGCGTGGGAAGGAGATACCTGCAATTACGCAAATGTACCATATGAGGAGGTCGATAGAAGGTATTAAATCACAGTTTAACGTAACTCCACTAGAGATCCAATTCGGAGGTAGTGGTTGGTCAACGAGCTATTATAACCATAGCTGGAGGATCGCCGCTTCCGTTGGCTTCGGATGGTCTGCAAGAGGCTACTACTTAGGTAGAGACTACGTTATTAAGATGGCGGGCTCTTCCTTAAACTCATTGTATAATGCTTACATAGAGGGGCCTCTGGAGATAGGTATACACGACCTAGATATTACAATAGACCCAAATCGTTTAAGAAATATTTTGAATGAATTGGGGGATAAAAGGTGCATAGGATTTAACGAGTTAATCGCATACACGCATACACAAATAGAAGTCACCGACGATCCTTCAATCCAAATAAGATTTAACTATGACCCGCACTACTGCCAATACTTTAACGACCATACGTCTACGTGGACATTACACTTGTCTGATGACTTGAGGATGAAACTGTCTGAAATTGGGAAAATGATTATACTCGTAGATTCGAAAGAGATGGGGGAGATAGACCCTGCTACATATTTCACAGAAACAATGGAAATAGAGGTACCTAAGGGAACAGGGCTACATATAATCGAGTACGTCGTAAGAGGCTAACGCTACCTTCAGGTTTGAGAAGTTTATGGGCGTCTACTAGACTTTATATTTTCCATATTTCTTAGATGCGTCTATAAGTGTACGTATATTTTCCTCCGGCGTCTTCCAGTCTAAGCAAGCCGTTCCCATTATAAAGCCTCCTCCCGGAGCCATTATCTCCATTATTCTTCTACATTCCTTCTCAACCTCTGCTGGCGTCTGAGTTAACATTAGGCTTGCCTCGTATGCCACTTTTATCCATGCTCCTCTAGGCGTGAAAGTCTCCTTAAAGAGTTTAAGATTCGAGAAGCTTGTAAGATAGCTTATACGTTTAGTCGGTAGTTCACTCATTATCTCTATATAGGGGTCTAAAACGCATTGGCTGGAGATCGTCCAATACTTCCACCCGTATTTCTCAGCCCACTCACGATAATAGGGTAGAATAAACTTCCTTATGAGTTTTGGAGAGAAGTGTCCTAGAAAATTGTCGTATAAATCGACCACTTCAAGCTGTAACGGTTCACCCCCTAAAAAGTCTCTGTAAAAGTTGTGAATAGCTTCACCGACTTCACACATTTTTCTAATGAGTTTATGGGCGAGGTCTGGGTTTGTATACATGTCTCTTACAAGATTGCTGTAGCCTCTAGCGTAGACGGCCATCTGAAGTGGGCATTCTGGGACACCATCTCCAGGATATATGGTGACCTCTGTTAAGTCTCCCACCATCTTCACCATCCTCTCATAACGTTCAATTATTTGAGGCATAATTCCCGCTTCAGCTATTTCAGGGACTTGGAAGTCATCTATCTTCTCAGGTGTATCAAGCGGGTGATACCTTACATCTATCCATGGCCAATCATCTTCAGGGAAAACAATCCTACAGCCTATAACTGAAGGATGGGCTACAACTCCACCTTCAACTCCAACAGTTGTTGATACTCCAAGCCTATCATCACCCAACTCTTTAAACGCATCTATCCTTTCTTTAAGCTGATAGATGGCTTGAAGCTCTGGACTTCTAAAATACTCAGCCATATTTAATCCATATTTACCCCTCAAATACCAACCCGACATGCCCTCAACCCAAACCTGGATGGGGACTCTATCAGCCTCTTCAAAGTTCATAGCAGCTTCAAGCCGCCTTTTAGACTCCTCAATCCTATCCTTGAAAACACGGTTAAGCCTTTCAGCCTCCTCTAAAAGCTTCCTAAATTTCTCCCTCAAAAAGCCACCCCCAATCTATCAACTATTCACGCATTAGCAGATAGGAGAGATAAAATTTAACCTTTTTATTATTCTTCACGGTATACAAAGCTTCCACACATGCCCATATTAGGCTGAATGACTATAGAAAAAGACAGCACCTCCTGTCAACTATCATAAAAATGAAAGTTGGGGGTTTAGAATGTCTTTCTCGTGTTCCACCCGTACCTTAGCGCTGTCTCGTATAGGGCTAGTATGTTCTCGACCGGTACGTCGGGTTGCATCGCATGTGTCGGTCCTAGTATGAGCCCTGTTGGTCCTAGTTCAGCTATTCTTTGTTTGACTTCTCTGGCTACGTCTTCCGGTGTTCCGAATGGTAGTGTGCTCTGGACGCCTATTGTCCCGTCGAAGCATAGCTTATCTCCGTATAGTTTTTTGAGCTTAACAGGGTCCATGCATTCTGGCTGAACAGGGTTGAGTATGTCTACGCCTATTTCAATCAGGTCTGGGATTATAGGCTCTATCCAGCCGTCACTGTGGAAGTGGAAGAAGACTCCGTACCTATGGCATAGCTCTGCAAGCTCCTTATACCTAGGCTTTAAAAAGCGCCTCCACATAGCTGGAGACATCATCATACCCTTCTGCATACCGACGTCGTCGCCGTCGCCTACAACGTCTACACCAGCCTCGCATAGAAGCTTAGCCTGCTGCATACGAATCCTGTGAAGCCCATCTAAAACCTCCTCCACATAGTCGGGCTTAACGTACATCATCTTTATGATGTCGTTGAAGCCTTCAAGTAAGCCTTTGACTGAAATAGATTTAACGTACATGTCGTTCGAGAGAGGATCTACTGAGAGAAACTGGTTTGGGGTAAAGAAGATTCCTAGATTCTAGATTCAAATAATTGAGAAAATATTGGGCTCAGAGCGGTTTAACATGAAGTACAGTGATAAATACCTGGCCCTCATGGGAGG
>Ga0207433_10009188_pt1 | contig 15802 bp, 16 predicted proteins | sample YelNatPaOPGAMG01_FD_187559 | JGI IMG/M metagenome (GOLD analysis project Ga0207433, IMG submission 187559) | Hot spring thermophilic microbial communities from Obsidian Pool, Yellowstone National Park, USA - OP-RAMG-01 (SPAdes) (version 3) | ecosystem: Environmental > Aquatic > Thermal springs... | reverse complement strand
GCCTGAGCACAAATTAATGTTAATCCACTTAACCCAATAGCTAATTTTCTTTTTCTCATTTCTCCCTCCTTTTTATCTTTTAATATTTTTGTTAATTAAATATTCTAATGAATTACATATTTTTAAAATTTTGCAATATAATGAAGAAAAATTTTTTAAAAGTTTGAAAAATTTATTTCCCTTCTAAAAATTTTAAAATATTAAATCTGTTGACAATTTATAATAAAGGCTTAACATATTATTTATAAGTTAATAAACCTTTTTAAAGGAGGATTTAAAATATGAAAATAAAAATGGTAATACATGGAATAGCGATGGATCCTTTATCAAATAGTCCGGTTATGCTTTTAAAGGAAATTGAGGGAGATAGAATTCTTCCTATTTGGATAGGAGTTTTAGAGGCCACTTCTATTGCTGCTAAACTTGAAAATATTCAGTTTCCAAGACCTTTAACTCATGATCTAATGAAAAATATTTTTGATTTTTTAGGTGTAAAGATTCCAAAAATAGAAATCGTAGATCTTAGGGAAAATACTTACTATGCTATTATTACCCTCAATATTGAAGGAAAAACTTATGATATTGATGCAAGACCGAGTGATGCTGTTGCTCTTGCCTTAAGAACAGGAGCTGAAATATTTGTAAATGAAGAAGTATTACAAAAGAGCCAACTTTATACTGAGACTCCTTCAACTGAAAAAGAAGGGGAAATGGTTGTCACTACTGAAGAAGAAAAAGAGAAACTTAAAGAAATTTTGGAAAATCTTGATCCTAAGCGTTTCAAATACAAAATGTAATGTAATTTCTAATGATAGATTTCCACTGTCATTCAGTCTTTAGTGACGGAGAACTTATTCCTGCTGAAATATGGAGAAGAGTTAAGGCTTTAGGATATTCAGCTATAGCTATTACAGATCATGCTGATCATTCCAATTTTGAATTTATTATTAAAAATTTGTTAAAAATTAAAAATGCTTTTCAAGGCTCAGAACCTCATCTTATTGTAGGTATAGAGCTAACCCATGTTCCTCCAGAATTTATTCCAGAACTTATAAAAGATGCAAGAAAATGCGGAGCAGAAATTGTAGTAGTTCATGGAGAGACAATTGTAGAACCGGTTGCAGAGGGCACTAACCTTTCAGCTATACTTGGAGGAACAGATATTTTAGCTCACCCCGGACTCATAAAAGATGAGGAAGTAAAATTAGCTGCTGAAAAGGGAATTTTTTTAGAAATTTCTGGAAGAAAAGGTCATTGTTTTACAAATGGGCATGTGGTCTTACTTGCCAAAAAATATGGTGCCAATTTAATAATTAATTCTGATGCTCATAGCCCTTCCGATCTTTTAACCAAAGAACTTGCTTTAAAAATTGGATTAGGAGCAGGGCTCACCTTAGAAGAAGTAGAAAAAGTATGGGAAATAGCAAAGAAGAAATTCTTGTAAATGAAGCACTTTCAATTCTTAAAAATATTTTCAAAGAAAAGGGATATTATGAAAATTGCTTTTTTGAGGAAAGAAATTATCAATTTTCTTATAAAGATATAACTTTTAACATCTTTATTCCTTTAATAATTAGACATAATTCTAAACTTTTACTTATAGCAGATTATAAGCCTCAAGAAAATTTAACCCTTTCAGAAAGAGGCATAATTGCTTTAGCAAGGGTTTTCTTTGATCCCCCACCCTACTTTGCTTTGATCACCAATTTAAAAGACTTTGTCCTAATAGATGTATATACCCAAAAAAAGGAAAAGGGAGGAAAAGAAATAATACCAGAATTTTTGGAACTTAAAAATTATAAACCAGAAATAATAAAAAGTTTTAATATAGAAATAGAAAAGAAAATTCTTGCTATTTACTTAAGTGGAGGTTGAAAAGGAGGGGTTTGCAGATTGTAGATCTGCAAAAACTTAAGCATAAAATCTTTGCCTTAAAGTTTCAAAAATTGCAATAGCTGTAGCAACAGAAACATTTAAACTTTCTATCTTCCCTCTCATAGGAATTTTGGCTAAAAAATCACATTTTTCTAAGATAGTTTTTCTTATACCTCTTCCTTCATTTCCTAAAATAAAAACCAAAGGTTTTTTTAAATCTAATTCATATATAGAGGTATCAGATTTATGGGTAAGTCCAATTATCCAAAGATTTTTTTCTTTAAAAAAGGATATAGCATGTTTAAGATTGTTCACCTTTGCTATGGGTATATTAAATGCAGAGCCAGAAGAAATTTTAATTACAGTCTCATTTATGTCACAGCCTCTTAGTTTAGGTATTACTATTCCGTGAACACCCCCTGCATCAGCAGTCCTTATAATAGAGCCCACATTTTGGGGATCCTCTATTTCATCAAGTATAATAACTAAAGGATTTTCCCTTTTATTTTCCCAATTTTTTACAATATCTTCTAAATCTGCATATATAAATTCACTTATATATGCTACTACACCTTGAGTATTAGTCTTAGGTGAAATTTTAGGAGGTCTAAAATCAGGTTTAGAAATTAATTTTAATGGAATCCCAAATTTCTTAGCTTTTTCAAGTATTTGATATTTTTTACCTGAAAGAGTTGATTTATTTAGCCAAATCTCTTCAATAAGTTCAGGACGAGAATTTAAAGCTTCTAAGACTGCATTAGCTCCATAAATGACTTTACTCATAAATTGATGAATTTAAAATATTTTGCCAATAGTTATTTCTAAAGGGTCTACAAAGTTCGGCTTTAATGATAGAAAAGAGTTTATCCTTTGCTTTTTCCAAATCGTCATTAACTATTATATAATCAAACCAGCCTGCAAACCTAATTTCTTCTTTTGCCCTTTGAATACGCTCTTTTATTTTGTTTTCCTCTTCTGTTCCTCTTTTTTTAAGTCTTTTTTCTATTTCTTCTATGCTTGGAGGAAGAATAAATATGAAAACTGCAGAATTGCCAAAATAGGATTTCATATGGGTTGCTCCAATTACCTCTACATCTAAAATCAGATGTTTATTCTGGGAAAAAGCCTTTTCTATCTCACTTTTAGCAGTCCCATAATAAGTACCAAAAACCTCTACCCATTCTAAAAATTCTCCATTTTTAATCATTCCCAAAAACTTTTCTTTACTTATAAAATAATAATCTTTTCCATCTATTTCATCTTTACGAGGAGAACGGGTTGTGTGAGAAACAGAAATATAAAATTCTTCAGGAGGTAAATATTTAAGAAGGGAGGTTTTACCTGCTCCTGAGGGACCTGTAACAACAATTATTAAAAAGTTATTCTTCTGCATCCTTTTCTAATTTTTCTAATGTATCACTCATAAATCTTTGAGCTACTGTTTCAGTCTGAATAGCAGAAAGGATAACATGATTACTATCAGTAATTATTATGGATCTTGTTTTACGACCTTGGGTAGCATCAATAAGATGTTTAGATTCTTTAGATTCTTCTTTAAGTCTTTTCATAGGTGCTGAATTTGGATTAACTATAGCAATGATTCTATTAGCTACTACAAAGTTTCCAAACCCAATATTAAGTAATTTAAATTGACTCCCCATATTCTATCCCCTCCTTTAATATATTTAATCTTAAAAGATTTTTAAAAATTTTTACCAAAAATTTTAAATCAAGTTTTCAATTTGTCAATTTTTCTTTCAATTTCTTAAAATCCTATTTTAAAATACTACCCCTTCCTAAGGTCTTAAAATATCAGCTCTTGAAATTGTCATTCTTGGTAAAGTTTTTCCAAAAAAATTTTTTACGATTATTTTTAAAAAATAAAAAGGGACCCAAAAGCAAATAAAAACCAAATATTATAAATAAATAAAAAGATGGATTAGAAGCAATTATTGTTAATCCAAGAATAAAAAATACTAAGAAGTAAAAAGCTTGTGCTTTCTTTATTTTAAATTCTTTAAAGCTGGGATACTGAATAGGAGAAACTAATAAATAAGCTACAAGATAAGTTAAAATTAGTAATCCATAGTTTTTATAAAAGGGGGCAATTTCTGTTTTTAAAAGAAAAAGAACAGAAGAAGCTAAAATTCCAGCTCCTGCAGGAGACGGTAATCCTTCAAAATAATCCTTTTTTAAAAGATTCTTTACATTAAACCTTGCTAATCTTAAAGCTACACAAGTAGCATATAAAAAACTTGCTAACCAACCAATTTTGTTAAAACCTTTTAAAGAAAATTGATAAATTAATAAAGCTGGAGCAATTCCAAAAGATACAAGATCACACAAAGAATCATACTCTAATCCAAATCTACTTGAAGTTTTAAAAAATCTTGCTATTCTCCCATCAAAAATATCAAAAAATATAGCTAAAAAAATCCCCCAGCTTGCCTTAAAAAAATCTCCATCTATAACTTTAATGATAGCATAAAAACCAAAGAAAATATTTAGGGTAGTAAAAATATGAGGGAAAAGATAGGTCATATCTAAGTCTTTAAAGGAATTCTTCCGAGAACAGTTTCACCAGCAAAGACTTTATGACCCTCTTTAACATAAATTTCTGTTCCTTCTAATGGAAAAAAAAGCTCCACTCTGGAACCATATTTTATTATTCCTATAGAATCTCCTGTAACTACATCATCTCCAGGAAGAACAAAACTTTTTATTCTTCTTGCTATAATTCCTCCTATTTGAATTACCCAGAAAGGACATCCATCTTCTCTTTCAATAAGATAAAACTGTTTTTCCTTATTTTCTTCTTTAAAATAACTCATTTTTAAAATTTTTCCTGTAACTGGGCTTTTATTGATATGTACATCCCATAGTCTCATAAAAATACCTATCCTCCAGAGTGCTCCCGGATACCAATCTTTTTTCTCTTCTATCTTACAGAGAACCACCTTTCCATCAGCAGGAGAAACAATTAACTCAGGATTTAATACAGGTTCCCTTTTAGGATCTCTAAAAAAATAAGCGTTTAAGGTGCTTAACATCAAACCTGCAGCTGCTAATTTTTTCTTTTTAAAAACTAAAGCTGTTGTTGAGAAAAAAAGAGGATATAATATCCAAGGAATTCCTTCTTTGTGAATCATTTTTATCTCCTTATTTAAATTTTTAAATTTTTTACTGAAGGGAAAAGATCTTCATTAGTATGGGGTAAAAACAAGGTAGCCATATAATATTCCATATATTTTGGATAAACTGAAAGCTCAATATTTGTCATCATATTAACCACTTTTTCCATTTTTAAAAGAGCTTCTTTGTAGAATAAAGCAAGTTTTGCTCCTTCAAGGCTTGTATTTCCTAAAAAGAAAAATTTTTCACGAGGAATATCCGGCAAAAGTCCTACAATAATTGCTTCCTCTAAATCTATATAATTTCCAAAGGTTCCTGCTAAATAAACCCTTTCAATATCTTCAAAAGAAAGTCCTATGGATTCTAACAGTATTTGACAACCAGCAAATATAGCTCCTTTGGCTCTAATTACATTTTCTATATCATTTTCAGTAAAAACTATATCTTCACCGGTTGCTGAATTTTCTTTCCAAACTACCACATATTCCCATCCATCTTCACTTTCTTTTAATCTGGGATTTTTTATATCTCTTACAAATTTGCCTGATTTATCTATAAGCCCCACTCTAAATAAATTAGCTAAAAGTGAAATTATTCCAGAACCACATATTCCCTTAGGTGGTTTTTTCTTTATGGTTAAAATCATTGGTTCAAAAGTGATAGGATCAATATTGACAGCTTCAATAGCTCCTGAAACAGCCCTTATTCCGTTTTTTATTCCTCCCCCTTCAAAAGCAGGTCCTGCTGAACAGGAAGCACATATTAAAAATTCTTTATTTCCTAATACAATTTCACCATTAGTCCCAAGGTCTATAAATAGGGTTAAAGGGTCTTCTTCTGCCATGCGGGAGGCAACAACACCTGCTACAATATCTCCTCCTATATAACTTGCTTTACAAGGTGCAAGCTGAATTAAAGTAGTTTCTTTAAGAGGAAGTTCTAAATCTTTAGCAAAAATTGGAGGAAATTCAGTAGCTACTGGAACATAGGGATATTCCCTTAGATATTTAGGTTCCAATTCTAAAAACAAATGGCTCATTACTGTATTTCCTGCAAGAGAAATTAAATTTATATCCTCTAAATTTTTTTGTGCCGCTCTTAACATTTCTTCAATTAAAATTACTATTTTTTCTCTAATCTTAGATGCCAAAATCTTTAGACCATCTTTTCTTTTAGCAAACTCAATTCTACTTATCACATCCTCACCATAGCTTATCTGAGGGTTATAATCAGAAGTAAAAGCCAAAGTTTCTCCAGTATTTAAATCTATAAGCTCAAGTTGTAAAGTTGTAGTTCCTATATCTATGGCAACTCCTAAATTATAAGAAGTTTTATTCCCACTTTCTATATCTACTAAATAGTATCTATCCTTTCTTGGGTCATAGTATAAGTTTAAAATCACTTCAAATTCTTTTTCTCTCAAAATATAGGGCAATTTTTTAAGAATATTTATATTTATTTCGGGATTTAAAATTTTTTCTTTTTCTAAAGCATATTTTATTCTTGTCCAATCTGAAAAGTTTTCTTCAATAGTAGGTAAAGGGAGTTGAAAATAAAGTTTTTTAAAGGGAGAATCTAATATTTTTTTGATTTCTTTTGATAAAAAAGCAGGTCTCTTTTTTGGTTTTAGAAAAGTTGCCCTTTTATCTATATAACTTTCTACAGGAATTCTAACAACTAAATCTGAAAGAGGGAAAGTTGCACAAGCTTTATAAAAATTATTCTCAATAATTTCTCCTTTTACTTTCCCTTCTTCAATTATGATTTTACATTTATTACAAACCCCAGCTCCTCCGCAAGAGGCATTTATATGAATACCATATCGCATTGCTGTTTCTATGATAGGTTCTTGTGGAGAAGTTTCAACTTCTAAGTTATAGGGCAAAAATTTAATTTTAAACATTTTTCACTTACCTTTTTAGCTTAAAAATATCTTTTTATTTATAACTTTTAACTTAAATGTCAATACTTTAATAATAAAGACTTTTAAAAGCTTTAAAATCTTAATTTCTTGACAATCACTTATTTTTACTTATAATTTTTACCTAAGGAATTCAAATAGGAGGTGAAAAAGAGTATATGTGGAATGTTTTAAAAACTTTTTTCTTTTTAGCTATATTAAGCATTCTTTTTATTGTAGTTGGCAATTTAATTGGAGGAAAAACAGGAGCAACTGTTGCTCTTCTCATGGCTTTAATAATGAATTTTATAGCCTATTTCTTCTCAGATAAAATTGTTCTTGCAACAACTGGAGCTGTATCTGTAGATCGTAGCCAAGCTCCAGAACTTCATGCCATAGTAGAGGAAGTAGCAAGAAAGGCGGAACTTCCTAAACCTAAGGTGTGTATAATTCCTGTTGAAACTCCTAATGCTTTTGCTACTGGAAGAAATCCTAAAAATGGTGTAGTTGCTGTAACTTCAGGATTGGTAAAACTTTTAAGTCCTGAAGAATTAAAAGGGGTTATAGCACATGAAATTGCTCATATTAAAAATAGAGACATTTTAATTTCTACTATCGCTGCTGTATTAGTAGGAGCTATTACTTATCTTGCTTATATGGCTCAATGGGCTCTCATGTTTGGGGGAATCCATAGAGATGATGAGGATAGAGGTAATCCAATCGGTCTTATCGCAACTCTTATTGCTATTATCATTGTTCCTATAGCTGCAACCCTTATTCAACTTGCTATAAGTAGAAGTAGAGAATTTTTAGCTGACGAAACTGGAGCTAAAATTATTAAAAATCCAGGTGCTTTAGCAAGGGCTCTTGAAAAATTAGAAAATTGGAATAGAGCTTATCCCTTAGATGTAAATCCTGCCCATGCCCAGATGTATATTGTAAATCCTCTATCAAGCAAAAGTTTATTTAAATTATTTTCAACTCACCCTCCTATTGAAGATAGAATTGCAAGACTTATGAAATTGGCAAAAGAAATTTAGGGGATAGGTTTTCTTTGGAACTTCTTTTTTTTCTAAAAAGTATCTTACACTATTTAAAACCTTTCTGGAAAAAATTTATCCTTGCTCTTTTTTTTGCTTCTCTTGCCTCAGCTTTAACAGGTTTTAGCACCTGGGCTATAAAACCTATTTTTAATTATGTTTTTATAGAAAAACATTATGAATATTTTAAATGGATTCCTTTCTTTCTTATCTTGATTTTTACCCTTATGGGAAGTTTTTCTCTTCTTCAAGCTTATTTAATGAAAGATGTTTCCACAGGAATGATAAATCTTATTAGACTTGATCTTTTTAAAAAATGTCTTTCCATTCCTGTAGAATATTTAACTAAATATGGAGAAGGTCAAACTATTTCAAGAGTAATAAATGATACCTCTCAAATTGAACCTATTTTAGGTGATAATCTTCAAACCTTTTTTAAAGAAACTTTGACTGTTTTTGCTCTATTAGGAGTTGCTTTTTATCAAAAATGGGATCTAACTCTGGTTGCACTATTAACTATTCCTATAATCATTTTTGGAGCTAAAGCCTTAGGAATAAAAACAAGAAAAGCAAGAAAACTTGCTCAAAGTGCTACAGGAGAACTTACCCAAAAAATGAATGAAATAACCAGAGGAATAAAAGAAATAAAGATAAGTGGCTCCTATGATAAATTGTCAGATCTTTTTTTGAAGGAATTAAATAAATTTTATAGATGGAGCTTAAAAATTACCAAATATAGAGAGGGTTCTAAAAGTTTAGTAGATATTATGACAGGATTTGGAGGTGCTTTAGTTATAGGTTATGGAGGTTTTTTAATTATAAGAGGTGCTCTTTCTCCCGGAGCCTTTCTTTCCATCTTAACAGCTATCATTCTTATTTTTAATCCTCTAAGAAAACTTGCAAGGTCTTATACAGGTTTAAAAGAAATTCAAGGAGCCTGGGTAAGAATCCAAGAAATTTTTGAATTACCAGAAGAAAAAGGAGGAACTTTAAAAGCCTTTGCTCCCTTTCAAGGATTTTTCTTTAAAGATTTATCTTTTAGATACTCTCCTCAATTGCCACTTGCCTTAGAAAAAATCAATTTATTTATACCTGCTAATAAAATTACAGCTTTAGTTGGGCCAAGTGGATCAGGAAAAACTACCTTAGTTTCTCTTCTACCCAGATTTTATGATCCTCAAGAGGGGAATATTTATTTAGATAACACATCTTTAAAAGATTTTGATATTCTAAGCTTAAGAAGTCTTTTTGGTATGGTTCTGCAAGAACCCTTTCTTTTTAATCTCTCAATTTGGGATAATTTAATAATGGTAAAACCTTCTGCTACAAAAGAAGAAGTGATAGAGGCTTGTAAATTAGCTATGATTCATGAATTTATTGAAAAACTTCCTCAGGGCTATGAAACTATTCTTGGGAAAAATGGATTAAGTTTATCTGGAGGAGAAAAACAGAGATTAGCTTTAGCAAGGGTTTTTCTAAAAAAACCTCCCGTAATAATCCTTGATGAAGCTACAAGCCAACTTGACAGTGTAACAGAATTTGCTATTCACCAAGCTCTGGAAAAATTAAAAAACAAGCACACCATAATTATTATTGCTCATCGTTTATCAACTGTTAAAAAGGCAGATAAAATTGTTGTTCTTGATAAAGGAAAAGTTGTAGCTGAAGGAACTCATGAAGAATTATTGGAAAAATCTCCTCTTTATCAGGAACTTTATAAAATCTTTCATAGGGAATAGTGCTTTATAAGTAGCTCTTCCAAAGCATTTTTTACTTCTTCAGGCCTTATTTCAAACATACACTTTAAGTTTTTACATTTTTTCTTAAAACAGGGACTACAAGATAAAGAACTTCTAATAACTTTAAAATCTCCAGCCCAAGGTCCTGTTCTTTCTGGAGAAGTTGGTCCAAATAAGGCTACTACAGGTTTTTTAAATGCTTCTGCTATATGCATAGGACCTGTATCAACACTTACCAAAGCTTTTGAATCTTTTATTAAGGTTATTAGTTCTTTTAAAGAAATTTTGCCAACTAAAGAATAAATATAGGGGTATTTCTTTTCCATATCTTCTGCCCATATTTTAAGCTTTATTTCTGATGAACCCCCTGTAATAAATATATCAAAATTTTTAGCTAAATCTTTACAAAGCTCTATAAGTTTCTCCCAATGTGAAAAAGGCCACCATTTGGTCTCCCAACGAGCAGAGGGAACAAAAACTATATAAGGTTTTTTAATAAATCCAAGCTTTTTATTTAATATTCCAGGAGAAAAAATTGGCTCTGGTATTTCTTCAAAATAGATTAAATCCTTAGGTTTTCCTAAAATTTCAATTACTTTTTTAGTAAGAAGAAGGTATCTCTTAACTGCATGTAAATTTTTATCATAGGGAGAAAGCTTAAGGTTATAAAAAAGGGGGCTTCCCTCTCTATGATTGGCAAAGCCAATTTTATACTTAGCTTTGCTTAATCCTATAATAATTCCACTTTTTAAAAGCCCTTGATAATCTATAACTGCATCATACTCCTCTGATCTTAACTCTTTTAAAAATTTTTTAAAATTTTTAAGAGAAAAAAAGGTATTATTTGAAAAAACTAAAATTTTATTAATATAGGGATGCTTTTCTAAGATTTCAGCATTTCTTTTATCTACAACCCAATCAATCTTAGATTCAGGAAAAACTTTTTTTAATAAACTTAAAGAGGGTAAAGTCTGAACTACATCTCCTAAAGCTGAAAGTTTTACTATTAAAATTTTCACTTTTTCTGAAAACAATCCTTTATAATAAATTCAGCAGCACTTTCAAGATCCTTTGCTACAAAATAGGGGAAAATTCCCTTTTGAGGAGCTACATATTTAAGTTCTCCTTTACCATATCCTGTTAAAACAAGAATCCCTTTTATCCCAGCATTTCTTGCTGTTTCTATATCTATAATTTTATCTCCTATTAAATATGATCTTTCAAGGTCTATGGAGTATTTTTTTAGAGCTTTTAATATGAGACCAGGTTTAGGTTTTCTGCAAGAACAATTTTCCTCTGGATGATGAAAACAAATAAAAAAATCATCTATAGAAACCCCTTTTTTCATAAGCCTTTTTTGTAAAAGTTCATTTGTCTCAAAAACTAACTCTTTTGGAAAATAACCTCTTGCAGGTCCACTTTGGTTACTAATTACAATGAGCTTAAATCCATAGCTTTTAAGAAACTTTAAAGCGGTTGCTACTCCTGGTAAAATTCTTAAACGGGAAAGATCATTAATATAACCCATCTCTTCATTAATAGTTCCATCTCTATCTAAAAATACTGCAGGATCTTTCATAAATTTATTCCTATACAATATGAAATTTATATTCCCAAATAGGGAATTCCTTATTTGGTTTTAAAATAGTAGTGAAATTATATTTCTTTTCAAGACCCTCTAAATATTGAATTTCTTCTCCTATTATCTCAGATAGCTCAGGATTTATTTCTATTTCAACCTTCTTATTTTTAACATGGGGACCCATTTTCATAATTCTTCTTAGTATTTCATAATAAATAGTTCTCTTACTTTTTATTTTTCCTTCACCAGAGCAATAAGGACAAGTTTCATAAAATATTTGATAAAGGGATTCTCTTTTTCTCTCTCTTGTCATCTGAAGTATCCCGAAAGGAGAAATAGGTAAAATGCTGTGTTTAGCTTTGTCTTTTTTTAAGGCTTCTTTTAGTGTTTGTAAAACCAATTCTTGATGCTCAGGATTTTCCATATCTATAAAATCGATAATAATGAGCCCTCCTATGTTTCTAAGCCTTAATTGATAAGCAATTTCCTCTGCAGCTTCTAAATTTATTTTAAAAACTGTTTCCTCAAGTTCTTTTATTCCTGTATACCTTCCTGTATTAACATCAATAGCAGTGAAAGCTTCACAAGGTTCAATTACAATAAACCCACCTGATTTTAACCATATCTTTCGAGAAAGAATTTTTTTAATATCTATTTGAATTCCATGAGCTGTAAAAATATCTTCATGTCCTTCATAAAGTTCCACATAAGGAACAAGATGAGGGAAAAATTTCTCTAAAAAATTTTTAATTTTTGCATAAAATTCTTTATTATCTACTATTATGGCTGAAATCTGTTTATTAAAAAGATCTCTTACTGCTCTTAAAGCTATATTTAATTCTTCATAAATAAGGGATGGAGCCTTTACTTTTTCTGCCTTCTCTTTTATTTCCTGCCAAAAATTTAATAAAAATTCCATTTCAATCTTTAAATCTTCTTCAGAAGCCTCAACTGCAGCAGTCCTTATAATCCAGCCAGTATTGAGAGGTCTTATTTTATCTAAAATCTCCCTTAATCTTTTACGATCCTTTTCATTATTTATTTTTCTTGAAATACCTATATGATTCATATAGGGAAGATAAACTAAGTAGTGCCCAGGTAAGGTAAGATTGGTTGAAACCCTTGCTCCTTTGTTTCCTATAGGCTCTTTTATTACTTGAACCAAAATCTCTTGCCCTTCTTTAAGAATTTCATGTAGATGGGTAATCATTATGCCTTCTTTATCCCAATCTACTTCACCTGGAGGCATAATATCATCACCAAAAAGAAAGGCAGTTCTTGATAAACCAAGTTCTAAAAATGCTGAATTAATACCTGGAACAACTCTTACCACTTTGGCTTTATATATATTTCCTACCAATCCTTTTTCAGAAGTTCTTTCTACATAAAATTCTACTAATTGATTACCCTCTATAAGAGCAACTCTTGTCTCAAAAGGTGTATAATTTATAAGTAGTTTTTCCATTTTAAATTTTTAACTCCCCTATAAACGCCCTTATAATTTTTTCTAATCTTTTTTCTGTTTTTTTAGATTGTTCTATCACTTCAGAAAAGAGAATAGGTTTGAAATTGTCAGGATCATTAACATTAGAAATAACCGAAATCCCCAAAACTTTAATTCCTGCATGGACAGCCACAATTACTTCAGGAACTGTAGACATTCCAACTGCGTCTGCTCCTATCATACGTAAAAATCTTGTTTCAGCAGGTGTTTCTAAACTTGGTCCAGGAACTGCAACATAAACCCCCTCTTTTACTTCTTCATTAAGTTTTTGAGAAACCCTTTTAAATAATTCCCTTAAATCTAAATCATAGGCACATGACATATCAGGAAATCTTGGTCCCCAAGTTTCGTTGTTTATCCCTCTTAAAGGATTATCGGGAATTAAATTTATATGATCCTTTATAACCATTATATCGCCAGCTTTAAAACTTAAATTTAATCCCCCTGCAGAATTAGAAACTATATAAATTTTTGGTTTAAAACGAGTAAGTACTCTTAAAGGAAAAGTTAACTCTTTTGCAGAATAACCTTCATAATAGTGAAATCTTCCTTGTAAAATAGCTACTTTTTTATCTTCTAAATAACCAAAAATAAGTTCACCTTTATGAGTTTCTACTGTAGAAATAGGAAAATTTGGAATTTCTCTATAAGGAAAAGTCTTTACTTTTTCAACTTTTTCTCCGAGAGAAGAAAGACCAGTACCTAAGGTAATTATTATATCAGGGGCAAACGGGATATTTTCTTTTAAAAATTGATAGGTTTCTTCAACCTTTTTAAAGTATTGGTCCTCCTCTTTCATTTGTTAAACTTTCCTCGCTATCAAATTTTGTAGTAAATTTTGGTCTTCCAAGCTCATCAAACTCTAAAACTTTTACTTTTATTTTTTCTCCAATACTATAAGCTGATTTTAAATCTCTGGGGGGATTTTCCATTTTAGAAATATGTAAAAGACCTATTTTACCAGGAAATACCTCAATAAAAAGTCCATAAGGTTCTATTCTTGTTATCCTTCCTTCATAAATCTTACCTATCTCAATTTCAGCAATTATAGTCTCTATTTCTTTCTTAGCTGCTTCTATATCTTCTTTTGTTTTCCCAGTAATAGAAATCTTTCCTCCATCATGAACCCATATTACAGTGTTAGTTTTTTCTCTTATTTCTTTTACAGTTTTCCCTCCTGGACCTATAATTAGAAATGCTTTGTCTTCTGGAACAGTTATAATTTCAATTTTGGGAGCATAAGGTGAAAGTTCTTTTCGAGGTTCAGGAATTGCTGAATACATTTTTTCTAAAATAAACAAACGAGCTTTTTTAGCTTTAAGCAATGCCTCTTCCATAATTTCTTTTTTTAAACCCTTTATTTTTATATCCATTTGAATACTTGTAATTCCTTCTTTTGTACCTGCAACTTTAAAATCCATATCTCCCAGCTGATCTTCTTCCCCTAAGATATCTGTTAAGATAATATATTTATCTTCCTCCATCACAAGTCCCATTGCAATCCCAGCTACATGTTTACTTACAGGGACTCCTGCATCAAATAGGGCAAGAGAACCTGCACACACAGTTGCCATAGAGGATGAACCGTTAGATTCAAGAACATTAGCAACAATTCTAATAATATAGGGAAAGGAATCTTCTGGTGGAATAAAAGGCTCAAGTGCCCTTTCAGCTAAAGCCCCATGCCCTATTTCCCTTCTTCTTGGTGGTCCCCATGGTCTTGCTTCTCCTGTAGAGAAAGGTGGAAAATTATAATGAAGCATAAATCTTTTAAGAGTTCCCCCTTCATAAATACTTTCAATCATTTGTGCCTCTTCAGGAGAACCTAAGGTAACAGTAGCAAATACTTGAGTTTGTCCTCTGGTAAAAATGGCACTTCCATGAGGTCTTTCAAAGGGATGGATTTTTATCTCTATAGGTCTTATCTCATCAGGAGTTCTTCCATCAATTCTTTTTCCTTCTTCAAAAAGCTTTTTTCTTAAAATTTGACTAACCAATTTTTTATAAAAATAACTAAGAGCTACTTTATTAACTTCTTGATTTTCTAAACCTGCAATAAATTCTTCTAAAATTTTATTAAGAGCTTCTTTTCTCAATTTTTTATCTGGAATTTCTAAAGCTTTTATTATTTGGTTATAACAAAATTCATTTAACCCATTTATTAGTTCCTCTGGTAAATTAAGTGCCTCTATTTCTTTTTTAGGGGCACCTATTTGTTTTCTTAATTTCTCTTGAGCAGATATTAAGGCTTGACATTTTTCTAAAGCCAAATAAAGAGCATCTATAATAACCTTTTCTTCAACCTCTTTCCCTCCTCCCTCAACCATAACAATTGCATCTTTAGAACAGACAACCACCAAATCCAAATCTGCCTTTTGTCTTTCTTCATAGGTAGGATTTATTAAAAACTCCCCATCTACTCTTACAATCCTTACACCTGCCAAAGGTCCTTCAAAAGGAATTTTAGAAATATGTAATGCTGTGGAGGCTCCTATAATTGAGAGAACATCAGGATCAAACTTCTCATCAGCAGATAAAGTTAAAGCTGTTACCACTACATCATAGAAAAAACCTTCAGGAAAAAGAGGTCTTATAGAACGATCAATTAGACGGGAAACTAAAACCTCTCTATCAGTGGGTTTCCCTTCTCTTTTTATAAATCCTCCCGGAATTTTACCCCATGCAGAGGATTGCTCTCTATAATCAACTGAAAGTGGAACAAAATCTACCCCTTCAACTAAATTTTCTCCCATAACTGCAGTAACCAAAACTGCAGTATCTCCTTGTTTAACAATTACTGCTCCATCAGAAAATTTAGCATGCTCACCGGTTTCAATAACAATCGGCGCAGAAGAACCAATTTCAACCTCCAACCTTTCCATAAACTTAATTCCTCCCTGAAATTTTTGAAATTTGGTTTAAAGTTTAGAATATAACCTAAATTTTTCAAGATAAAACTGTTTTCCTATTTATTATACTAAAGAGCAATTTTTATCAGGCTTTAATCCCTCGGTTGTCCAGGTAAAATTT
>Ga0207433_10009180_pt1 | contig 15808 bp, 16 predicted proteins | sample YelNatPaOPGAMG01_FD_187559 | JGI IMG/M metagenome (GOLD analysis project Ga0207433, IMG submission 187559) | Hot spring thermophilic microbial communities from Obsidian Pool, Yellowstone National Park, USA - OP-RAMG-01 (SPAdes) (version 3) | ecosystem: Environmental > Aquatic > Thermal springs... | reverse complement strand
AGTTGACAACGGGAGGTTCTTTGAGATACATAGAGACTATGCAAGAAGCATGATCGTAGGTTTTGCTAGATTCAACGGCTATAGTGTCGGTATAGTCGCTAATAACCCCATGTATCTGGCTGGCGGGATAGATGTTTGGGCTGCCGAGAAGGCTGCGAGATTCATTAGATTCTGCGATGCATTCAACATACCCTTAGTGTACTTAGTAAGCACACCAGCTTATATTGTTGGCTCTGTTCAAGAGAGATTAGGTATGATATATAGAGGAGCTACGCTCCTACACGCAACATCTGAAGCTACGGTGCCTAAGATCACTGTGATAATAGGTTGGGCTTACGCTGGCGCGTACATAGCCATGGGCTCAAGGTATCTTAATGCTGATGTAGTCTTTGCTTGGCCAACAGCTGAGATAGGGTTGGTTGCAGCGGAAGGCGTGGTCAACGTAGTCTATAGGAAAGAGATAGCGGCTGCACCAAATCCTGACGAAGAAAGAAAGAAGAGGGAAGAAGAGTTTAGAGAAACATTCATGAAAATTTATTACCCGGCATCATACCAGCACGTTGACGACGTAATCGACCCGAAGGATACGAGAATAATGATAATAAGAGCTCTTGAAACCTTGAGATTCAAGAAGCAAAAGCTGCCTTGGAAGAAGCATAATAACATGCCTTTGTGAGGTTGGCGACTAGCTTGCTTGCGGAATCGTAGCTTGTTATTAGTAAAGTCCTCGTGAGAAATAGCGATGAAGGCTAGGTTTAGTAAAAGGAGGTCGGCTACGCACCAGAATGATGTTCATCTTAACTAGAGTAAACCGCTCTTAGTGTCTGTGCTGTTGCTAATTGGTTCGCATCATTGTGTTATATACGGTTACCTTATTCAGAAGAGTGCAATATGGAAATCCCGCTTACACGTTCACACGCTTTGGTCCCGCTATATCCACTTCATCGATTCGCAACATATTCTTCGTTAAAACAACCTAATTGTTACCTCACCAGAGTTTAATGTCAAAGACCTCCCGTTGCTCTTGACCCGCAATAGACCGTTTTCAGACAACCCCATTACAGATACACAGAGAGGTTTACCCAAATATTCTATCGTGACTGATCTGCCGATGAGAATATCGCGCTTAAGCCACTCCCCAAAAGTTAAGGATGGACCGTTTTTCTGAAGATCATCATATAACTGCTCAAAGTGGGAAATTATTCGGATGAGCATGGAGGATAAATCTATCGATCGACCGAGTTCATGCTGCAGTGTGGTAGCTTCAACTCTAAGCCATTCAGGCATCTTCTCAAGTGGTATGTTCGCGTTTAATCCCACACCTGCGACTGCGTAGAGTACGTCTTGACCCGACGTCGCAGATTCGACTAGAACACCGCATACCTTTTTGTAGTTTACAAGACAGTCGTTAGGCCATTTCAAAGCACATCTAAGACCCTCAGCTTCGATACTCTTAGCTACCGCTACACCCAACGCTAGGGGTAGGGTCGTTAACTCAGACGCCTTAAGCCGCGGTCTGAGTAGTAGGCTAAAGTACAGCCCTCCTCTAGCTGTATAGAATGATCTCCCCATCCTTCCTCTTGCCTGCTCTTGCTGTTCAGCTACGACTGTGTAGCCCTCTGGCGAGCCCTTCAAAGCAGCGTCTTTCACAACATCTTGGGTACTTGTCGTCGATTTCAGATAGATAATCGGTGTTCCTAGTCTCGTTTTGGTCATTAACACGTCAACCTCCGCTCAACTTGCTTGCTAGCTCTCTTCTTAACCTCACAGCAATAGGCGCTGCAACAACCATCTTAAGTATATCTACTGGTATAAAAGGTAGCGCACCCAAGAGGAAGGTGTCTAAAAGGGGTCTACGCAAGTAGTACGATAACCACCCGACTCCTATCATGTACGTTGAGACCAGGGCAACCATCATTCCACATAACACTTTCGCATACTCTCCTACTAGACTAACTGATCTCTTTGAGGATATCAACCCGTTGAGAAATGCGGCGATCGGAAATGCGAACAAATACCCCCCAGTCGGTCCTATCAGATGACCTAAGCCTGCACTAAACCGTGAGAATACAGGCAAACCTATGGATCCCATAGCGAGATACAGTAGCATAGATAAAGCGCCATAAAAGGGTCCGGTTAAGCTGCCAGCTAAGAAAACAAAGAAGACTTGGAGTGTTATAGGTATAGGGGTAAAAGGTAAAGGGACAGCTAAACCGCTAGTCCCAGCTGTTAGGGCAGCCAATACAGCAGCTAATGCTAAACCCTTCGCTCTCATCGCGACTCTAAAACCTCCGATTGAAGACTATTTATTGCTTGTGTAACTTACGAGGTTGTCGCCTAAATTATCTTTCTCGATCGTGTTGCCGGATTCTTTTGATGATCTATCTGTCTGAGGAGCCTAACTCGCTCTGCCAAACTACGCTTAGGGAAACGAAACCCTAACCTCGACTCAGCCAGACTAGACAGAGATCAGGGCTCAATCCGTCAAACCACACCCAATAGGTAGCATACGTAGCTTTCTAACTACGCGATAACCACCGTAGCTTCTATTAGGCCGGCAGATATTTCTACAACATCCAAAGACTTAATTAGTATCTTCCTAAGGTCTTAAGGAGTAGGTATAGATGTCAAGCCAAGAGATCCCACCGTGGCTTAGGGAGCAGTTGGCACGGTTTGAGCAGCTTCAGCAGAGCCTGCAAGCTATTCTCGTTCAAAAGCAGCAGGTCGAGCTAGAAGCCGCGGAAGTTGAGAAGGCCTTAGAAGAGTTAAAGAAGGCTGCTGACGCTGAACCAGTATATAAGTCGGCGGGGAGCGTGTTGATAAGGGTCAAGCGTGAGGAGCTGCTGAAGGAACTAGAGGAGAAAAAGGAACTGGCGAACACTAGATTACTTGTTTTGAGTAAGCAGGAGAGTAGGTTAAGGGAGAATATAAAGGACCTTCAAATTAAAATAGATGAAGCGGTTCGCGGCAAAGGGCAGCCTCAAGCATCGTAGACGATTGTCGAAGGAGCAGCCTCAGAAGCGAAGGTGTTTTGTTTAAGCTCTAACTTCTTTAGGCATTGTGCTTAACGCCTATGTGTTAATCAAAGTCGCAGCTGGTTGTGAAGCGAAGGTCTTTGAAGCACTTAGGAAGATGAGGGGGGTTGAAGAAGTAAACGTCGTATACGGGGAGTATGATATCATAGCTAAAGTAAATGCTCTGGGTATGGATGATCTGAGGAATATTGTTACAGAACAGATTAGAGGTGTGAGAGGCATCGTCAAAACAGAAACGGCTATAATCACTCTCAGCTCGATCAAATACCCCACGGTGGAGAAGTTAGGTTAGAGCCTGTTCAACCTCTGCGCGTATCGTTTAACCGCATTCTCCTGCTGTGGGGTCTTTACTGAGCCTGGTCGGTTTCTTCTGACCGCAGCGAGTGCGGACTGGGAATCCAAGCCTTTGTACACGAGGTAGCAAGCTAGCACCGTGCCTGTTCTTCCTACACCAGCTCTACAAGAGACTGCCACGCGTTTACCTTCGTCTATCTTCTTGGCTATATAAAGTATTAAGCGGTCGAGTTGGGCTTGCGAGGGGGGACAGTAGTCTGGCACGGGTTCGTGGTAATCCTCTAAACCAGCCTCAGCTACATCTTTTGAAGACACGAGAGTTTCGTCAATATCCGCTAGACGTATAAGGCAGTCTACACCAGCAGCTTTAATAAACTTTAGATCACCCAAGTTCCTGGGTCCTCTACACGCTGCTAGCTTGTCCGGTATTAGCCAAGTGAAGTATAGCTCTTCAGAAAGATCTTCCATTTTTCCTCACCAGAGATTCTAGGTGGTATCTGATTTCATCTTCTCTCGGTACGCCGATAAATAGCAGTCTCCCGTTCACAGCTAGGGCTGGTGTAGATGAAATCTCATACTTTAACATGATCTCAGGGTGCCTTAAGACGTCGATCTCCTCTACGCGTATATCGATCTTCTGCGCCCTTAGCTCTTCAGCGACTTTGTAAACACGTCTCTTCACCGCATCGCAATAGGCGCACCTGGGTGAAACAAGAATTTCGACTTTAACCATTAACGATTATGGGCATCTAATGACCTGGCTTTAATCCCTTTCTCCGCTTACACCGAATACCTTCTTCTCAACCTCTAAAATAGCTTCTTCACACCAGGCTTCTAAATAAACCTGAAGTAGATCTCTGTTTAGTGCTAAAAAGTTAGGTCCCCATTTATAGATTTTAAGCATCTCTTCAGCCTGCTCTCTTTCAGATACTAAGTAGAGAGCTGCCGCTGCAGCTTCTAGTGAGCTGAGTACACCTACTTGCCCGTAATGCAGGGGGTTTGCGGCTATGAGAAGGGGCAACCTAACCCTTCTACCCTTAATCTTGCGCAGAAAGACTTCGTCGACCTTTTGCCAAGAGCAGTCTATGATAACAATCCCGTGGGAAACATCTATTTCCGGTGTAAATATATTGGTCGAGGTCGGATCAAGTACAACCATCTTATGATGAATAGAGCTTAGTTTATAGATTGGTGTAGCTAGGCGCGTCCTACACATCTTCGCTGAAGTGCATTTCTTAGTGTCGTCTTGATGCATCTCATAGACGTATACTCTGACGGGCAACCGCTTTAGCTTGTTACCTATAGTTTAATAAGCGATCTAGGGTTGAGGGTGGTAGATGAAGGCTGTAGTGTACTATGAGCACGGTGGACCTGAGAAGCTGATATATGAAGAGAGACCTGAACCGACGATTAAGGAGGGTGAGGCATTGATTAGGGTTGAGGCTTGCGCATTAAACAGATTAGACATTTTGACTAGAAAAGGAGTTGTTAAGACCACAGCGCCTCTTCCCCATATACTCGGATGCGACATCGCAGGGTATGTTGAGAAGCAGAAGGGGGGTGAACTCTCCACAGGATCGCCTGTTCTTATTCACCCATATGTGACCTGTGGCAGATGCATACACTGCCTGTCTGGCAACGAAAACCGCTGTGTCTCTCTAAAGCTGATAGGCTTCCATACAGATGGAGGGTATGCTGAATATGTAAGTGCTCCTGTAACTAACCTTATACCACTTAAACCTAAGATGCCTTTAGAAGAGTATGCGGACATACCTGTCGACTACACAACTGTGTGGCACGCTTTAATTGCTAGAGGCGGACTTAAAGCTGGCGAAAGTATCCTTATTTGGGCTGGAGGAAGCGGTGCTGGAACTGTTGCTACTAGGTTGGCCAAGATAGTTGGGGCGACGGTCTTTACAACAGTAGGAAGCAGGGAGAAGGCTGAAAAAGCTAAGCTCTTTGCTGACTATGTGTTCAACCACTATAGTGATGATGTGCCTTCGTTAGTTAAAGAGGCTACAGGAGGCAGAGGAGTTGATGTAGTGTTGGATTATGTGGGTTCAGCTACTTGGAAGAGGAGCTTGGAGTGCTTAGCAGTAGGTGGTAGGATGATAACCTTCGGTGGTCTAAGTGGTTACAGCGGGGAGATAGATATAAGAGAATTCTACACCAAACATCTTACACTTATAGGAACATATGGTGGAACTAAGATAGATCTCTTTAAGGCGTTGGCTTTCGTTGATAAAGGTCTGTTGAGACCGATAATAGATTCCATCTACCCGCTTAAGGATGCAAGAAGAGCGCACCTAAAGATGGAAGAGAATAGACATTTTGGGAAGATCTTACTTAAACCCTAGTGTAAGGTATCTTTAGTTCACGTTTACTCATCATCTTTAAGCCCTCAACGAAGGCCTCGGCTGCCTCGTATGTAGTCAACACCGGGACGCCTAGCTCGACAGCCTTGCGCCTAATCAGATATTCGTCCTCAAGCATACTCGCGAACTTCTCCAGAACGGTGGTTGAAGGTATGTTTATGATGAGCTCAAGCTTACCTTCCACGAGATAGTCAAGGATATTGGGTTTCCTCTCAGGCTCGCTGATCTTGTTAAGGACACTAACCTGCAGCCCACCTCTTTTCCTTAAGTACTCCGCTGTATGCTCAGTGGCATACACATTGAAGTTGAGGTCAATAAGATCTCTAGTTAGGTTGAGTATTCGATCCTTCAGCTGAACACCACCTACAGTAATCAGAATGTTTCCGTTCGGCTTGGGGATCTTGTACCCAACTGCTATCAGAGCCTTTATTAAAGCTTCGTAGAAGGTTCTGCCGAAGCACGCAACTTCACCTGTAGAACGCATCTCTACACCTAGCTGCGGATCTGCACCCTCGAGCTGCATAAACGAGAATTGCGGCGCCTTCACGCAGACCTGTGTCATAGAGTGGTCTCCTCTAGGCAGGTTTGGGATCTTACCGTTAAGCATCGCTGCCGCTGCTAGCGAAATCAAGTTTACGCCAGTGGCTTTAGAAACGAAGGGCATGGATCTGGAAGCCCTAAGGTTGCACTCTATAACATATATTATTCCATCCTTGTAGAGGAACTGTATGTTAAAGGGACCTTTTATTTTGAGGCTTCTGGCGATCCTGGTAGCATACTCTACAGCCTTCTGCTGAACGTGAACTGGTAGGCGCTGAGGCGGGATACACATTATAGCGTCTCCAGAGTGCACACCAGCCTGCTCAAGGTGCTCGATAACAGCACCGATATACACGGTTTCACCATCACATACACCATCTATTTCAAACTCCTGCGCATCCATAATGAACTTGCTTATCACAACCGGGTGCTCTGGGCTGACCTTAGCAGCCCTAAGGAGGAACTGCTCCAGCTGCTTCGGAGTCCAGACTACTCTCATAGCGGCGCCACTCAAAACATATGAAGGCCTAACTAAAACAGGGTATGAAACATTCTTAGCAAACTCTTTAGCGTCCTCTAGAGATGTGAAAGCACTCCACTCTGGTTGAGGTATGTGGAGCTCGTCGAGAAGTGCGCTGAATTTAGCCCTATCTTCAGCCCTATCTATGTTCACGCTTTCTGTGCCCAATATCTTCACACCATAGGCTGTTAGATGAGGAGCGAGATTGTTAGGCGTCTGCCCACCTACCGAGACTACGACGCCGAATGGTCTCTCCTTCTCATAAATATCTAGCACCCTTTCAAGCGTTAGTTCCTCAAAATAGAGCTTGTCGCTCATATCGTAGTCTGTCGAAACCGTTTCTGGGTTGCAGTTGATTACAATCGCCTCTTCTACTCCATTCTCTTTCAGCGCCCAAACCATATTCATAGTAGACCAGTCGAATTCAACCGAGCTCCCTATCCTATATGTGCCAGCGCCTAAGACGATCACCTTCTTCACGGGCTTGAACTCTATATCATCGGCAGCCCCGTTATAGGTGAGGTAAAGGTAGTTGGTCTTTGCAGGCCACTCAGCGGCCAAGGTGTCAATCTGCTTAACCACTGGTGTAATCGAAAGCTTCCTCCGCAGATCCCTCACCTCAGCCGCCGATATACCAATGCATTCCGCTATCTGAGCGTCTGAGAAGCCTAGCTGCTTGGCTTTACGAAGCAGATCTGGGGCGCCGCCGTTCGCTACCTTCCTCGCATTCTCCCTCAGAAGCCACTCCATCTCAACTATATTGGCTATCTTTTCTATGAACCACGGATCTATGCTGGTTAACTTGCTTATCCGCTCAACCGTAAAACCAGCTTTAAGAGCATCAGCTACATCAAAGATTATCTCATCAGTCATACGTTGAAGCCTCGATTCGATTTTATCTGGGTCGGTCAAGGGTTCACGTCTTGGATCTGCTACAAGTCCGATTCGACCGATATCTAACATTCGGATAGCTTTCTGCAGTGCTTCTTCAAAACATCTACCTATAGCCATAACTTCACCTACAGACTTCATCTGTGTGCCGATGTGCCGAGTAACCTTATCGAACTTCGTTAGATCCCAGCGTGGCATCTTGACAGTCACGTAGTCGAGCGAGGGTTCGAAGGCTGCTGTAGTGATGCCTGTGACCTTATTGATCAGCTCTGGTAGAGAGTAGCCTAAGATTAGTTTGGCAGCAATATAGGCTATTGGATAGCCAGTCGCCTTAGATGCTAATGCTGATGAGCGGGACAGTCTGGCGTTTATTTCGATAGCAGCGTATCTCTCTGAGTTAGGCTCTAAAGCGAACTGGATGTTACACTCCCCTATTATCCCACAGGCTTGTGTGGCTTTGAGGGCTGCAGTTCTTAGAAGGTGGTACTCGCGGTTATTGAGGGTCTGTGACGGCGCTATGACGATGTTATCACCAGTGTGTACCCTCATCGCCAATATGTTCTCCATATTACATACTGTTAGGCTGTTTCCGTAGGCATCTCTCATAACCTCATACTCTATCTGCTTCCAAGTGCCTATGTACTCCTCGATCAACACCTGGTGAGTAAGGCTGCTCGTTAAACCTCTTGTTACAATCTCTTCAAACTCGAACTCGTTGAACGCAACACCACTACCCCTACCTCCGAGCGTGTAAGCTACACGCACCATCACAGGGTAACCAAAGTCCTTAACAACCTTCTTAGCCTCCTCAAGCGAATACACAGCTACGCTTCTCGCTACTGGTATGCCAGCATCCAACATAGTCTTGCGGAAGAGATCCCTATCCTCCGTTGCTTCGATACCTGAAATAGGTGTGCCGAGCACCTTAACACCATACTTTTCTAATACACCACGTTTCGCTAAAACAACACCGCAGTTTAAAGCGGTCTGCCCACCAAAAGATAGAACGATACCATCTGGACGCTCAGCCTCGATAACCTCAGTTACAAAATCAGCGTTAACGGGTAAGAAATAGACTTTACCCGCCAGCCTCTTGTCGGTCTGGATGGTAGCTATATTTGGGTTTACGAGGACGGTCTCTATACCTTCCTCTCTTATCGCCTTAAGACACTGGCTACCTGAGTAGTCGAATTCACCCGCCTCACCTATCTTAATGGCCCCGCTACCTAAGATGAGAACCTTCTTTATATCCGGGTTACGCGGCACGGCTCCTCACCTCCATCCTCTCAGCGAACAAGTCGAATATGAAGGTGGTATCGTAGGGCCCTGGCGAAGCTTCTGGATGATATTGCACAGCCAAAAGAGGTTTAGATTCGTGATAAACCCCCTCTACCGTCTTATCATCCGCATTTATCATCCAAACCTCCAATCCACTCCCTTTTAGTGATCTTGGGTCTACAGCGTAGCCGTGGTTTTGGCTGGTGATGTAGTTGCGCCCAGTTTTAAGGTCTAAGCACGGCTTATTCTGCCCTCTATGCCCATACTTCAGCTTGTATGTGTCTCCTCCTAATGAGAGGGCTATTATCTGCACACCGAGACAAATGCCTAGCATCGGTATGCCCTCATCTATCAGTGAGCTTACAGTCCGTATAGTCTTCGCACAGATCTTTGGGTCTCCTGGCCCGTTGCTTACAAGTATGCCTTTTGGGTTGTATTCAAGGATCTCAGAGGCCGGTGTGTCGTATGGGACTCGAATAACTTTTAGACCTCTCTTCAGCAGCTCTCTTATTATGCCGTATTTTACGCCACAGTCTATCAGCACAACTCGCTCCTCACCTTCCCCGTAGATCTTATGCTCCTTAATGCTGACCATGCTTACGAAGTCCTGCTCACCATACCTCTCAGCCTTCGCTAACCTCATCTTCATGCCCTCTATGTCAATTTCGTCTTCAGAGACCGCTATTACACCCATCATAACACCGCGCACCCTAAGCCGCTTGGTCAACTCCCGTGTATCTACACCCTCTATTCCTGGCACACCCTCTTCATAGAGCCACTCGTCAAGACTCTTCTTAGACCGCCAGTGGCTAGGCGCTCTACAGACCTCGCTAACCACAACCCCAGAAACCTGCGCTCTATCCGATTCAAAGTTTAGAGGTATGTTATGCTCATCAACATCATTGTAGGATGGGACGCCGTAATTACCTATCAAAGGATAGGTAAAGGTCAGGATCTGCCCTCTATACGAGGGGTCGGTTATGCTTTCAGTATAACCCACCATACCAGTGGTAAAGACGACTTCGCCTACTTTCTGTGTAGGATATCCAAAACCGCGTCCAAGAAAAAGCGTGCCGTCTTCCAAAAGGAGAGCGGCGCTATATACTCGACCAGACGCAGACAACACCTACTTGAACCCTCCACCACTTTCTATCAACGCTATTTAAGGTTAGCGTTCGCCTTCGCTAACATATTTGGAGGATTAGTCCGATTAGCAAGACTTTCACCTAGTGTCATATTCTCCGTAGAAGCGTTCGGGTAGCTTTGCATCAATCTAGGGAAAAAGGTTTTTAATGTGTTATGTAGCGTATTAGTAGATCTTTATGGCACAGAAGGTTGAGATTGAGGATACGTTTGCTGAAGCCTTCCCAATGCTTGCAAGTAGGATACTTATCACAGCGGCGAACGAGGAGTGGGCTCGAATAGCGGCGAGAACCGCTACTGGCTTCGCTTCATCCATAATTATGTCTCCAGCTGAGGCGGGTGTTGAAGGACCTCTTGTTCCACCTGAGAAGACACCTGATGGGCGCCCTGGAGTATATATTCAGATCTACCATAGGACTGGACACGAGCTCAAAGCTCAGCTCATCTCCAGAATTGGGCAGTGTATTCTGACCTGCCCTACTACAGCAGCCTTTGATGCAATGCCACATCCGAGAAAGATGCTTCGGATAGGCGCATCTATCAGAATGTTCGGAGACGGCTATGAGAAGAAGGATAAGTTGGGCGATAAGACAATCTGGCGAATACCAGTTATGGAGGGCGAGTTCATAATAGAGCATAAATTCGGCATAAGAAGGTGTGTGGCTGGCGGAAACTTCCTGGTGATGGCGGAGGATCAAGCTTCAGCGCTAAAAGGGGCTATGCAGGCTGTGAAGGCTATGGAGAAGATAGAAGGTGTAGTGCTAACCTTTCCAGGCGGGATATGTAGATCAGGCTCGAAGGTTGGGTCAATGAAGTATAAGCTCCCAGCATCCACTAACCACCCCTTTTGCCCAGTGCTTAAAGGTGTGGTGCCAGACTCCAAGGTTCCGGATGGTGTTAAGAGCATCTACGAGATCGTGTTTAACGGCATAACGACCGAGGTGGTCAAGAAGGCTACAGCGGTTGGCGTAAGAGCGGCTGCTGAAGTAGAGGGTGTAAAGAAGATTTCTGCCGTTAACTTCGGCGGTAAGCTTGGCCCATTCCAGATAGGCTTGAAGGAAGCGTTAGAATCGCTAAAGTGAAGCTTCACTTAACTGGTAGACTGAGCCGTCTTTACGAGCGACGTAGATAATTGGGGAGGGGAGGGTGAAGAGACCTGTATCTATCACCCCAGCTATCTCCTTTATTTTATAGTGGAGTAGTTTTGGTTCGGTGATCTCGCCAAAATCTACATCTAATATTATGTTGCCGTTTTCCGTAATATAGGGGTAGCCCTTTCTATCCGCTCTGACAACCGCCTTACTTCCAAGCGCTTCCAGCCTCTCCTTTACATACCATCTTGCGAAGGGTAGAACCTCGATAGGCACAGCTCTGTTAAGTCGCTCCACAACCTTACTTTCATCAACCATAATCACACACTTTTTGGCTGCTGATAAGAGCACACGCTCTCTAAGCAAGGCACCTCCTCCACCTTTAATCAAGTTAAGGCGCTTATCGACTTGGTCAGCGCCATCGAAGGTCCACTCTATCTCTTTGATGAGCGATGGGTCGCCTATCCTTAACCCACGCTCTAAGGCTTTGGCTTCTATCTGCATAGATGAAGGTATGATCGTTAAAGCCCTCGCCCTCTCTGTGTTAGATAGTGCTTCGATGAAGGCTGCGACAGCTGAGCCGCTACCTAAGCCAATTACACCACTCTTAGGGGCTATGGATGCCACGACCTTCGCCATCTTGTAGATGTGCTCTTCCTGCAACCCCTTCAGCCTTCTAGATCTATCTGCTCAAGTCTAGCAAGCGCATCCAAGACTTCTTCCCTGATCTCCTTTATCTTTGACTCTGCTTCGCTTTCAGGTGGTTTCTTTTTGCGCTCAACCTTCTTCTCCTCAACAGCTACTTTTGGTTTAAGTTCTTCTGTCGCAGGCTGCTGCACTCCCCTTAACGCTTCTAGCTGAGCCCTAGCTTCTTTCAACCTATCCTCTATCTGCGCAATCTTTCTCTCAAAGAGGTTGAGCAGTTCTTGCCTAAGGTTCTCAAGCTCTCCTACTTCTATTATCAGATTCAAATCACTTAGCTTCGCCTCTATCTCTCTAAGCTGCTCCCTATACTTGGCTGAAAGCCTCTCACGATCCTCCCTACCTATTTTACCAGCTGCTTCGGCTTCGTAGAGCCTCGTGATCGCTCCTGTAACAAGCTCCTTCTCAAGAAGGAGAGTCTTAAGCTCGCGCTTAGCCCTCTCCATCTCTACATCTGTAACCTGCTTCTCAACCACACCTCTACTTCTAAGATCCAATTTAATCGGGCTTACTACGCTAGGCTGAGCTTGCCTACCTTGGGCAAATCTTGTACGGTATAGGTAGTAGGATACGCTTACAGCAGCTACTATTGCTCCTCCAACCGCAGCGGCTATTAGGTCCAACCACACCTTATTTGTTCGGCGGTATTAGTTAAACTTTCCAAGCGCTATCTGATCTTCTGACCAAGCCAAGCGTACTTTCTTATCTTCGGGCTTGCTCCATATCCGCAGTGTGCACACACTTTGTGCCTTACGTGGTAGGAGTGCCTACCACATCTTCTGCACACTATGTGGGTTTTATGCTTGCCACGCTTTCCAAACGAGGGTGTTCCTTTAGTCATAGCATCTCACTCGCTATGGCGGAGAGACCATCACCACGTTATCTCCTCTAACTATTATGGTTCCGAGCTTTTCGGTTCTGCCATCCTCTAAGATGGATTCTGAAGAGTCTAAAACTAGATTCATATGTTGGTCAAAGCCTTGAAGTGTGCCTCGGATCACTTGACCTCCTTTCAGTTTAATGAGGACTGTTTTGCCGAGGCTTTCGTCCAAGACTTTGATAGCCATATCTACGCTCATTTTGCCCTCGCCTTTCTCTATGTAGCAGAAGCACCCTATTGACCATATATATGTTTTAGGTTGATTTCTTTTTGCTACCTAGCTTTAACCCTATTAGCAAGATGATGAAACCTATAAGAAGGGTTATCTGCGGCAGAACCTCCATCTGCGAATTCACATGATACGTCAACACCTTTTCGCTGACTGTTAAGACGACGCTCCGCCTACTTTCTTGTGTGTTATCGAAGACCGCGTAGTATCTGCCCGCGTTTTGGAGCGGGAGAGTCTGGTTAGAGAGAGATTGGTTATATTTGGGTTGAGCGATGGCGGCGGCATAGACCCCGCCTCTAGCTATAGTTCCGCCCTCCCAAGCTCTTAGCCCATCTTCATCCATAAGGTAGAAGTTCACCGGTCCGTCTGCTTCGAAGCTTACGACTATAGCGACTCTATCTGGGTTGCTAGGTAGATCTATGTCCACCTTTGCTCTACCATAAGCGTTGATGCTGAGCAGCGTTAAGGGTAGGAGAGGGCCCTCTTTGTAAGATGTGTAGGTGAAACCTAATGACTTTGATAGGGCAAGGGTTACTGAGGGGTTGATTACACCAGTATAGAGTCCAATTAGGAAGAGGATTAAACCTAAAGCGACGACCTTAGGCTTCAAGGAGCCACACTACATCCATCGGCATCAAAGACTCGGTATTTATTGTTTAGGGGTTAAAGAAGGCTAGGGCTTCGCAGATGATCTTTCTCATATCAGCCGGGTTTGCTCTAAGCCTATGCCCAGCGTCAAACAGAAGAAGCTTCTTCGGCTCACCAGCCGCTTTATAGAGCCTGTAGGCCTCTTCAACAGGCACCAATTCATCTAATCTGCCGTGCGCTATCACGATGGGTCTAGGCGCTAAGGCTCTTACCCACTTTTGAGGCACATAATTTGAGGATTCTAAGATCACCCGCTCTATAAAGTCTGACCCACCATTCCCTCTTATTACACCACTAGATAAGGCACTTTTAAGGAGGATTCTCGCCACACTTGGGTTGATAGTGTAGGGAGCGCTGCAAGAGACCACACCTTTAATGTTAGGGTTATTTGCTGCTACGTAGATAGCTACCACACCACCAGCGCTTGAACCAATTAAAAACTGCTTATAACCTTCTAGTTTCGAAGATAAGTATCTTAGACAGGCTTCAGTATCTTCAGCCCAGTTTGAGAGGCTAAAGTATCCTTCGCTGGTGCCTGTGCCTCTGAGGTTTAGGAGCGCAGCCGCAACGCCTTGCTCCGTGAAAAGAGATGCTAGATCCAAGTAGCCCTTCTGCTCTACTGGTTCTGGTGTTGAAGGTAATCCGTGGAGAACCGTAAAGACCACGCTCTTACTTTTTTCAGGTAGGCATAGGGTGCCTCTGACTTTGAAGCCATCAACTACTAGTTCAAGGGGTTCGATGAGCAAGGGTTAACTCTAAATAGTGGGCTCTCTGGTATTTAATTGTAGAGTTGGCTAGAGCAAGGCTTTCTGTTGTCGATGTGAACTTATGTGTGGGTTGCCAATGCTGCATGTTCGCTTGCTCACGCAGATTCGGCTCAGCGGGTTTAGGTAAGACAGCCATACTCATACGCTCTGCTGGCGGTATAGAGCGGGGGTTTGTGGTTCAAGTATGTAGGGCCTGTGAAGATCCGCCTTGCGCCGCTGTATGCCCTACCGATGCGTTGAAACTCAGGTCTGGTGGCGGTGTGCTTCTCGAAGCCGCTAGATGCATTGGCTGTAGGCTTTGCGTGGATGCTTGTACTGTCGATGCAGTTCTCTGGGATGATGAATCAGATAAGCCTATGATATGCGTGCACTGTGGGCTCTGTGTTCAAGCATGCCCCTATGGTGTGCTGGAACTCTCTAAAGGTGGTTGAGTTGGTCGAAGGAGACCCTATTAAGAACGTACTCTATGTCGATCTCACCAGACGCCGATACTGGATTGAGGAGAGAAACGATCTCTTCCAAAAGTACATTGGGGGCTCAGGCGTAGCCATAAAACTCCTTCTAGAGGAATGTAGGCGAGGAGTCGATCCACTCAGCCCAGAAAACCCGATAGTATTCGCAGTAGGGCCCTTGAACTGCGTCTTTCCGATGGCGTCTAAAACGGTAGCTATGTTCAAGTCACCTCTAACAGGCAACTTAGGTGAAAGCCACGCTGGTGGTAGAAGCGGCATAGCGCTCAGATCAGCTGGTTTAGGTGCCCTAGTTATAAGGGGGGCGAGTGATACGCCGATCTACCTCTCAATCTACGACGGCAAAGCAAGTTTCAGAGACGCTAGGGTGCTTTGGGGTATGCGAAGCAGCTATACTGTTGGTAGAGTGATAAGAGAGAGGGAGCCTAAGGCTGGGCTTAGGACCATTATGAGAATAGGGCGGGCTGGTGAGAGGATGGTTAGGTACGCTTGCGTAATAACAGAAACCTATAGACACTTCGGCAGACTTGGTCTGGGAGCGGTCTTCGGAAGCAAGAAACTCAAGGCGCTAGCTATAGCTGGTACAAACAACATAAAGGTTAAGGACATCAAAGCCTATAAGGAGCTGTATCAAGAGATCTTTAAGTCGGAGATCACTGCACCAGCCTTAAAGAAGTACCACGATATCGGCACACCCATGAATGTGATGCCCCTTAACAAGCTGCAAGCCCTTCCAGCGTACAACTTGAAAAGCGCGAGCCTAGATGGTGCAGAGCAAATTTCAGGCGAAAACTTGGCTAGAAACTATTTGGGTAGACGGGTTGCTTGCGGGCACTGCCCTGTGAGCTGCATACATCTTGCAGCCCTAAGAGAGCCTTATGAGAAAGAGCCCTACTTCTACAAGACAACTATGATATCTTATGACTACGAGCCCATATACGCTTT
>Ga0207433_10009172_pt1 | contig 15816 bp, 20 predicted proteins | sample YelNatPaOPGAMG01_FD_187559 | JGI IMG/M metagenome (GOLD analysis project Ga0207433, IMG submission 187559) | Hot spring thermophilic microbial communities from Obsidian Pool, Yellowstone National Park, USA - OP-RAMG-01 (SPAdes) (version 3) | ecosystem: Environmental > Aquatic > Thermal springs... | reverse complement strand
ATCACCTTTACCTTCGTACTCAATTGATAGCGGTCCTTTGTAGTGATGCTTTTTCAGCATACCCAAGACCTTGGGAAGATCATAATCCACTGCTTCACCGTCGGCGCTGAACTCGTTGATCTTGATGTGTGTCACTATGGCATAGGGCGCTACTGCGGCGATTTCTTCATAACGGGTGGCAGGTGGGAAATTGCCGAAATCCACAAGCGCGCCAACCCATTTAGGATCAGTAGCCTGGATGATCCTTACAATATTAGCGGCATTCCTGGAAACTCCTCCATGGTTTTCGATGGCAATCCTGATGCCCAACTGGCGGGCGAGCGGAAGTAGCTCATCCTTGAAAGCTGCGATCACCCGTTCCACACCCAATGTGTCGTCGGCATTCTCCTGGCGTCCCGTCGAACCGAGGTTGATGCGAACCACAGGGGCCCCTAGCTTGTGGGCCGCCCGCATCCTTTCTTTATCCGCTTCGATCTGCGCCTTGCGTTTGGCCTCGTCGGCCATGGCAAGATTGCCTTCAATCACATAACAAGTAACGACCCGGTTAGCTCTTTTCACCGCTGCCACCACCTGGTTGAGATATTCATCATCCAGGCGCTTAAAGAACATGTCGTTGTATGAGATTCCTTTAATGCCCTGCTCTTTATAAAACTCCGGAACGCTGACCATATCCAATTTGCCGCTGTTGATTAGCTGGCGAAAACTGTAGGTCTCGCATGCCAGGATATTCCCACCGCGCAGCTTAGGATCGCTGGCAGCAGTTATGCCGCAAAAAAAAGCCAGAAAGTAACAGATTCTCCAGTGCATGAACAACTTATAGCCGATTCGGCACCCCAAAGCAACAATACCATCAGCTTGTGACCGGGTTGGCTGGGCAAAGCATTGGTTTCCGCCGCCCGTTCGGCGCCAAGCAGATTCGCACTTCTACACTACCTCCGTCAGCAGTAAATGGCACCATAACCCACTGGCCGCGCCCTGTACTACGGGCCGTGAAGTTTTTACCGAATACGACCGTAGGAATGCTGAGTCCCATGGCGCCCAACTCTTCTTCCAAACTGCTTTTGACGTTACCCAGGATCATATTGGTGAGCTCGGCCACAGCGTCAAGCACTTCTGCATCCACTGCCGTAAATTCGGTCATCAATAAACGAGATGACAGCCGACAGGCGAACTCAGGTGTAAGGGAAAGTCCCCCCATCCCGACCCATTCTCCGGCGAATCCAATCAGCGAGATCACCCCATCGACCGGTCCGGATGGCGTTGGCTCAAACCTGGCCTGACCTGGGGTAACTTCCAAGCCAAGCATCGTCGAAAAAACTTCGTGCGTAGCGGTACAGACCACCTGAAACAGTCTGTCCGAATTGACTGATTCCATGAAACTTTCCTTCCCGGTACCGGCGCCGCCCTCAGGACGCATGGGTAAAACACAGAATTTTTTCTTTCACTTGTTCCGCTGTGAAGGGCTTCCGTATGTAACCGGCGGCTCCGAGCTGGACTGCCTCCAACACCTTGTTCTGACTGCCTTCGGTCGTGATCATGACCACCGGCAGATCTTTCCACTGCTGGCTGGCTTTGATATGCCCGAGCATTTGCAGCCCGTCCATATTGGGCATATTGATGTCAGAAAGCACCAGGTTGACGCTTTGCGACTTCAAAATCTCCAAGGCTTCTGCCCCGTCCCCAGCTTCGTACAAATTATTGATCGGGACTTCTGCCTGCCTTAGAACACGTTGCAAAATTTTCCGGATCGCTGCTGAATCATCAACGATCAAAATATCCAAGGCCATGCAGTATCCCTTTGCTATATCTTATCGAGGCAGGAATAGCAAAACTTTAGTCGCCTGTCCGCCCTTTTCTCCCACTGCGGGCTAAAGAATTCTCTTTCCATTCCGATGTAGTTGGGTTACGGAAGTCCAGGTGACCCGGCAACTTTCACAACAAGAAATCGACGCTCTCTTTGAGCAGCCAAACAGGGACAGATCTCAGCGTCCTAAAGTGTCCCCTTGCGACTTTCGTCAAATGGACCGCATCCCGAAATCTCAGCTCCGGTCTATCCGTCTTTTGCACGATGGGTTCGCTCGCACCCTCGCCTCCAGCCTATCTGCTTACCTCCGCGCCTACGTCTCGGTCAACTTAGTCAGTGTTGAGCAACTTTCTTACGTCGAAATGACCGAACTGCTACCGAATCCCACGTGCCTTGTCAGCCTTGGACTGCAGCCATATGAGGGGCATGGGGTTTTCGAGGTGCACCCCAGCCTTACTTTCCAGATACTGGAGATCATTCTTGGAAGCAAGGCGAAAAGGTCCACTGAGCTCAAACGGGAAATTACGGAAATCGAACAGCATCTGCTGGATATTTTCTTTCGTATCGTTCTCCGTGACCTGAAAGACGCTTGGGAAAATGTGACCTCCATCGATTTCTCTGTGAGTTCTCTGTCGACCGACCCTCAACTATTGCAAATATCCAATCCTGGAGAAACGTTTGTGGCCGTGGGAATGGAGGTGAAAATCGGCGAGACAACCGGCATGGTCAACCTAGCGTATCCATCGCTGGTTATTAAAATGATGCGGAATAAATTTGACCGCCAGGGACCAGCCTCTGGCGCCATGCTACAGGAGAAAAATCAGGGGAAAATCCTAAGCCTTATTCAGACGGCAACGGTAAAGCTGGAAGCGAGGATCGAAGGCGTTGCCATACTTATGCGAGACCTGATGAGTTTGACCGTGGGGGATGTTCTCCCCTTCCAGTTCCCCGTTGAGCGCCCCATTGTTTGCTTGGTAAATGGCAAGCCTAAATTTCGCGGTCACATCGTCAGGGCGGGTGCGCGAAAGGCCTTCCTGGTTGATGCGGTTCTTTCCCCAGGCCATGACGATGATTCACTAGCCCAACCAGCCTCAGGCGTCAGGATTCCCTCATAGCACCGAACCCCAGCTAGGTGCTCCAACAGCTGAAGACACACCTCTAGCGTAAACGGTCGTGGCATCTGAAAATTTTTTGCGTCGGCTAAGCCACAACGTATATACCCAGCGACAAGTTCAAGTAGTTCCCACTGTTCCTCCTCGGCGGCCGAAGCTCGAATGCCACATCCTGCACGAACTTGCTCTAATTCAACCTCAAGAACTTCACCTCTGCCGCTTTCGAAGGCTTGCAAAATTCTGCTCGCTTGCACCTTCGCGCCACCAGGCAACGCTCTACAACTCAACTGTCCCTCCACAAGCGCTTATCGGTATCGCCACCCAAGGTTTTGAACATATTTTTGGTTGCAGTAAAAAACAGGCCGCCATGGCCGATATACTTATGGGCGGCTTTGACGATGATTCTTCTTACGCGTCTGAATCACCTGCCCTTGGTGTTGAACTCGGACTTAATCGAACACATTGAAGTTACGCCGGATACTGTCATCTCCTTAACCACCGGGCAGAAAATCGTGGTCCTCGAGACGGCTCAGGAGGTTGTCAACCGGGTGGTCGAGTTCCGCCGGTCGATCCTAAATGGTCTTGTCCAGCCTCCCGGGTTCCTGGAAAAAACGGCCGCAGCGCGGCCGGCAAATGACCAGTCGAACGGCTGAGAGCGATGCCAGGTCGAAGCGTCGATAAACCAAAAAGCTTACGGAAAAAGCCCGACTTTGCTACATGCGGCGGGCTACTGCTGGCATTGAGCGGGATCATCGGCGGGTTGATCTTAGAAGGCGGAAAAATTCAGGATGTAGCGCAGATAACAGCCGCGGTGATCGTCTTTGGAGGAACACTTGGGGCCGTGCTGGTGACCACGCCGCCGGCCGTACTACGGAGCGCGGCCAAAAAGTTGAAAGTGATTTTTTTTAACGAAATCCAGTCGCCTCCGGCCGTCATTGACGAGATCATCCGTTACGCAACGAAGGCGCGCAAAGAAGGCATCGTTTCTCTCGAACAAGAGGCGGACGCTATCGAAGATCCATTCCTTAGAAAAGCGCTTAGCCTTGCCGTGGATGGCATGGACTTAAAAGAACTGCGCAAAATGATGGAGCTCGAGATCAACCTGGCGGAACTGCATGCCGAGGCTGAGGCCAAGGTCTACGAAGCGGCAGGAGGGTACGCGCCCACCATCGGCATCATTGGCGCTGTCTTGGGGCTGATTCAGGTAATGAAGCATTTGGAAAACATTGACGAGGTGGGCCGCGGCATCGCCGTAGCATTTGTTGCCACTGTCTACGGCGTGGGCTCTGCAAACATTTTTTTCCTGCCCGCCGGCAACAAAATCCGGGCGCGGATGCACCAGCTTATACGAACCCAGGAGATGATGCTCGAAGGCGTGGTGGCCATCGTGGAAGGGTTGAACCCGAAGCTGATCCGCAGCAAACTTGAAGCCTATACACGCCATGCGAGCTCAGCCAGGAAAATAAAGCCGGAGGTCTCTGTCCCCACAGCCGGAGCACCCGCCGCGGCAAAAGGGTAAATACAGGTGGATGGCATGTCTTACCGTAGGCCGCATTCCGGGCACCCGAATCACGAGCGCTGGCTGGTTTCCTATGCAGACTTCATCACTTTACTGTTCGCATTTTTCGTGGTGATGTTTGCTTCCTCCCGCGCGGACAGGGGGCGCGCCCAACAGGTGGCTGAATCAGTCCGCAGAGCGCTGGAAGAGAGTTACATCACGGCTAGGGTCGCTGCCATGCTGGCAGGCAGCCAGGGCAAAGAGAGCAAAATTGACGCCTTGCCGGATCAACCGGCTAAAAAACCTCCGCAGGATCTGCATGCGCGTGCGCTGCGGAATTCACCGGATTTGGCTTTATCTTTTGTTTACCTGAGTCGGGCTCTTGCAGAAGAAATTAAAAGTGGCAAGATGCGGATTCGGATCGAACCGCGCGGCCTTATTATCAGCCTTTCTCAAGCTGCGTTTTTCCCGTCAGGCGAGGACACAATCGACCCGTCAATGTACCCCAGCATAGAAAAGGTGGCCAAAGTTCTCAGGGATCTGCCCAACCCCGTACACCTGGAAGGCCATACCGATTCCGTGCCTATTCACAATTCCCGCTTTCGTAGCAACTGGGATCTGTCAGCGGCGCGTAGCGTCGCGATGCTGGAGCTTTTAACGCGGCACTTTGGAATTGAGCCCGACCGATTGGCCATTGCAGGCTATGCTTCGAATGTGCCTGTCGACTCTAACCAGACCGAGCAAGGAAGAGCGCGTAACCGCCGCGTGGATATCGTTATCTTGAACAGGACAATGAGTCTGGTAGAAGGGTCTGCGACGTCGCCGGACACAAGCGCCGCCAATCCGGCAAGTAAACCGGGTGGCGCTCCGGCAACAAAAGTGCATGACCAATAGCGCGGCTTTCTCACCCGCAGCAATTGCATAGTGATTTTATGCCGTCTTTCGCCTCCAAATACTTCGGAATCCTGAACTATCAGGAGAAATCCGTAATAGAGTTTCCGCGGGGACTGCCTGGGTTTGCTGACGAGAAACAGTTTGTTGTGATCGAACAACCCGAAACTAAACCGCTCGTTTTTCTACAAAGCCTTCGCCGGGCGGAGCTGTGTTTTCTTACGGTCCCAGTGCTAGCCCTATACCCCGACTATCAACTTTCAATCTGCGATGAGGACTTGCAACTACTGGGCTTCCCTGCAAACCATGAGCCCTGTATCGGCGCCGAAATCGTATGCTTAGGCATTATTTCGCTTTCCAAAGATCGCCCGCCGACCATCAACCTGCTAGCGCCGGTGATCATCAACTGGAGGTTGGGGCGTGCCGTGCAAGTCGTTCAATCGGAAACTTGTTACTCGCATGAACACCCACTGAGCGAAACAGCAAGGGCCCCCTTATGTTGGTAATAAGCAGGCGCACGGGCCAGTCGATTCTGATTGGTGAGGAGATCGAAGTTGCGGTCGTGGAGATTACTTCAGGACGGATCAAGCTGGGCATCAAAGCCCCCAGGAACATCCCTATACTGCGCAACGAAATTCAGCTTACCGGGGATGCCAACCGGAAGGCAGCCTCTTCGTTTTCCCCCGAGGCTGTAGGAAACCTGGTGCAAAGATTACGAAAGGGCTGATGGGGAGGATACGCATTACGGCCCGGGAGAACTCAGGCAGGTTTAGGTTGGCCATACTCGACAAAAAATTGCCGACATGTCAAAAACAGATGCCACGACGTTGTTGATTCTAAAAAAAGCACTGGCCGAGCAAAAGGCAGGCCGGGTTGAGAGTGCTGAGAGCCTGTACAAACGAGTTCTAGCGGCCGAGCCTGATAACGCAGACGCACACCATCTGCTTGGGCTGTGCGCCCTGAGCCGCGGGAGCCTCAGTACCGCGCTGGCATACATGAGCCGGGCTATCGCTCTCAAACCGGAAGTTCCTGCGTTTCACAACAATTTGGCTAACGTGCTGATGTCAGCCGGAGGCGTGGTTCAGGCGCGGCTTTGCTTTGAATACGCACCTGAGCCTGGATCCAGATAACTATGAAGCCCTCCTGAACCTGGGCAACGCCTGGCAGGCTTTGAACCGCCTTGATGAAGGTCTTTTATGTTACCGACAGGCTTTAACGACCTATCCCTCTTATACCAAACCCCGGGAGGATTTCTAGCCTAAACCAACTTCGGCGAAGTTGGTTTCTGCTATCCAGACCTGAGCCCTGGGCGGCAGGCGAAGAAGCTCGTGAAAGGAGGCGAGTCAACTTCTAACTTCGGAATTCAGGATTAATGCACGTTCCAGCATCATGGGGAACCATCTGGTGTGATACGGCCGAGAGGCCTGTTTCTGCGTGGAGGCTCCTCCGGTGGGTCATTCTCTGGATATCCCCACTTTCCGACCGCGATGCCGCATGTGCGGTACGCTGAGCGATATGAAACAGAATGTGTCGTTTCGTTACCCGCGTCGCTTGAATACTCGGACACCATCCTAGGTCTTCCGCAAATCCTACGACCAGATATCCAGGGAATCGGCCTACTTGTCGTGTCTGAGCTCCAGCCCCCCATTAGACCAGCGGTGAGGCGTGAGGTTCTTGGGATTAACAGAGCCGACAGTGACAATGCGGACGAATGCGTCGGCATACTGGCATCCGTACCCTCGGCCACGAAACTTCGTGCACATCTCGTAGTCGGCCCATAAGGCCTTGCCCTCGAGAGTGTTGGCCATGACAGCCTCGCGACTCAAGTCCATGACTGATTCTACGTCCACCCAACGATTAGGCATGAACAGTTGCGGCGTCTCCTCGCTGCCAAGCGGGGTTTCGCAGAAATAAAACTCAAATTTCATTCCGTTCTGCATCCACGCGTGGAAAGCTAGGTTGCCGGCAGCAACGTGATCGGGATGATACTGAAGAGGCCACAAGCCGATGACGACATCCGGGGCCTCGGCCGCTAATGTCTTGCTAAACTCGGCGTACGTCTCGGGATCGACGTGCATGTTCTGGTTGTGCTGATTCAGGATTTTCAGCTGCGAGCCGAAGAGTCTGGTTCCCCTCATCCCATCTTCCCGCCGGAGCGCTGCGAGCCTGTCAAGGGGCATATGCAGGCTGTCAGCGATCCCCTGGGAGTCCCCCGGCGTGAAAGAAAAACACAGGACGCTATGTCCCTCACGCGCGTAGCGTACGAGGGTTCCGACACAGAAAGCCCAATCATCGACATGCGCGCCTACGAATACAACCTTCAGCTTGCGATTTTTCTCCGCGCCCGGCAGAGTGTCGAGCGGTTTGGGCTGGCTGCTTGAAGGCTGCTGCGCACGTGCAAGCAAACCGTGGGAAAGCAAGCCGCTCGCAGCCCAATTGAAAAGTGTCCTTCTCGTCATTTTGTGTCCTGGTATTCTGATTTACCTGCCCAGCGCATCCACGGCCGCAATCCACTTGCCCTTTCCGATTTCGTGCGCGTCCACGTGATGCATGGCTTCGGCGTTCCAACCCTTCGATGACGCCTTCACCACGGGCGTCTCGACCAACTGTTCGGCATACGTCTTGGGGCTGAGATCGGTAATCTGGAAAGCCCGCACCTGATAGCCGTAGGTCGGCACGCAGTCTTGCGCCAGCCGGTACAATTTCCCGTCGAGCAGGAACGGCCTGCCGGCGGGGCGCGCGGTCCTCAGGTCATCCTTGATCACCGGGCTGAGAGGATGCTCCGTCCATGGCCCCTTGAAGTCGGAGGCGTAAAAGAGCCGCAGCTCCCGGTTGCCGCTGCGGACGATGAACATGTACCACATGTCCTTGTACCGCACCAGGGTGGGGCTGATGAAAGTGTCGCCCGTGAGCAGGTCTTTTTCGTACTCCCACTTGTCCGGAAACTGCGTCGCCCGGTAAAGCCGGATAAATTTCTCCGTGTGGGCTTCCGGGATCATGTAGTACTGGTTCTGCCACTTGAAGACGAACGGGTGCGCCAGCGTATACGGCTCCTTGACCACGATATGGCGATATTTCCAGTTCAGCCCGTCTGTGCTCTCCGCCATGCCGATGCCGCTCTTGTCGGTCTTGTGGTCCTTCGCGGTGAAGAACACGTAATAGCGGGAGCCTTCTATGATCATGAATGGATGCGCGAGGGTGTCGACCTTGAGGTCGTTCACATCCGATCCCCGCAGGATAGGGTTGCTGGCGCCGGGCGGCGCTGAGAGTTGCAGCGGGGATGGCCCCGTATAAATGCCGAGCGTCAGAGACTGGCCGCTTGCTGGCCGAACCCGCTGGGCAGAAGCCCGCAAGCACAAATTCCCACCGCCAGAATCGATGAAGGTCTTAGATACATGCCGAATCTTCTCTCTACGCGTGATACCTAAAAAAAGCACCTTAAGCGCCAGTTGCCCGATTCGCGGGTCCCCGGCGCTGCTGATCTGTCCAAAGCCGCTCACCGATTGCGTCACGTTCGGAGCATTGAAGTTTGCCCGATTGAGCGCATTGAACCGGAATTTCCATTTTGGCTCCGGTTTAAGGCAATTATATATCCTCCCTTTGTGTCAAACGTCACATGATTTTTTCGGAGGGGCAGAGTCCCGGCATGGCCGTATGGGGCCACCCCTGGCACATCCCAGCGCCTCGGACACCCGAAAACCGCGCCGCCGCTGAAGACTCGTCGGCGACCAGTTGCCGACGCGGAGCGGCAGCGCCAGGCGCCGCCACAGGTTCCCCAGGTTGTAGGCGATCACCGTCAGCCACAGCCGCACCTCATTCAAGCGGAAGCGATGGTAGGACAAACGCGTCGTCTTGACCGCCTGCTTGCCCTCCTTGATCCACTGTTCGGGCGTGCCGCGCTTATTGTAGAACCGGACCACCGCCCGGCTGTCGGTCTCCAGGTTGGTCTCGATGAACCCGACGCGGGAAAACAACTCCGCAGCGTGGAACTCCACCTTCAGAGAGGTATTGAAGGAGAGCTGAAAAGGCTGATTCTGTTTCTCACCCATTGGGTGTTGACGTCCAAAGTGTCCTCATTGCGTTGAGACCAGCACGAATAATGACGCCCGAAGGCCTCACGAGGTTCTCAGTAAGTTAGGCAAAATGGAAATTCGGGTTAATACTTAAGCCCGACGCACCAGAAATTTACAACAATGTCGGTAATGTTCTACTGGCCAAGCGATGTCCGGAGGAGGCTGTGGGCTGTTTCCAGCAAGCATTGCAACTCAACCTTCGGTACACAGAAGCATACGTCAATCTGAGCGCCGCTTTGAAAGCGTTGGGGCGTCTGGAAGAAGCGGTGGCCTGTTGTCGGCAGGCCATCCATCTGGCGCCATGGCTTGGCGAGGCAAACAGTAACCTTGGATCAATTCTTTTAAGCGCTGAACGCTGGGACGAGGTTGCAAACTGCTGCGCAAGGGCGCTAGCATGCAACCCGTCCCTGGCTGAGCCGCACGTCATCCGCTCAGTAATGTTTCATCGTCTAGGCCGCTTCAAGCAGGCAGAGCAAGCTAGCCGTCAAGCACTGACGCTAAAGCTGGATTACCCGGAAGCCTGGAACAACCTTGGTATCGCCCTTCAGGAACAAGGTTTGGTAGAAGAAGCAATAAATTGTTACCGTAAGGCGCTTGTACTACGCCCCGGTTTTGCCGAAGCGCATTACAACCTGGGCAACGCCTTTCGCGAACAGGGGGCTATTGATCAGGCGGCGGACCACTATCGGCAGTGAAGAGTGCGCTGGCCTCACAAGCGACCGCATGGCAAGTTGGTCCAGCACCGCATGCTTCTCAAAAGCTCAGCATGCGGGCCGATATGCCTTGTGACGGCCTAATGCATGGGCCGGACCCGGCAGGAAGCCGGGGAATTTAAACGACAAGGACGTGGACCAATGGCAATTTCGATTCAAACCAACGTAGATTCACTTATTGCCCAGGAAAATCTGCGGGTAACCAACGATTTCCAAAGCAAGACCATCCAGAGGTTGACCTCTGGGTATCGCATCAACGCATCAGGTGACGATGCAGCGGGCCTCGCCGTGGCCAACAAGTTCCGCAGTAACACAGCGGAGTTAACACAGGGCGTGCGCAACGCTAACGATGCCATCAGCGTGTTGCAGCTGGTGGATGGGGGGCTCAATAACGTCTCTAAGCTGCTCGACCGGTTGCGAACATTGGCCAGCCAGTCGGCCTCGGGCACGTTTTCCGGAGACCGCGGCACACTGAACAACGAATATCAGGCACTATTGGCGGAAATTGACCGGCAGGCCGCCAATATTGGTCTCAACAATGGTGGAAGTAACAATAAAGTTCTGGGAATTTACATTGGTGGCGGCAGCACGCAGCTCAATGCGCAAGTGAGCGTGGATCTAAGCGGATCTTCCAACCAAGTCGACGCGGCGGGACTGGGCATCAAAAATACCGCCATTTCGGGGGGCGGAACTGCTCTGACCGGCAACAACATACGCCTGGACAACCCTGCACTGACGTTTCTGGCAGGTAGCGGTACGCAAGACTTTACATTCAGAATTTATAACGGCTCCGGCACTCAGGACGTAACCATCACTGTGACCGGCTCCGCATCCGGTCTGAGTGGAACCGAAGTACTCAACCAGTTGAACAACGGTCTGGCACAGTATGGCATTTCGGCCTCCACAGTGGGCTCCGGAAGCGATATCGGGGAACTACAGTTTGGCGGATCTCGGGCCTTCACGGTCTCAGTGGGCGCGCCTTCTGCCGGACAAGCTGCGGCGACAACCGGGAGCACGGCTCTCAATACAGGCAACTATCATCACGAGATAGCGGCGGGCGATTTCACTGCGATTACGGACGATACGGCGCCAGAGGTTGTCACTTTCGCGAATGCCAACGGATCGGCTACAGTAACTTTCACGACAACGACCGGCAATACAGTCGCAAACGCCATTGCGGCCATCAATGCGCAGACTGCGCCGCTTGGAATTTATGCTGTTTATGATGCAGCCGGTACAGGGATCTCCATCCAGAGCAACTCGAGCTTCACAATAACCAAGACGCAGGAAGCAACCACAGGAGACGTTTTCAGCGATGGACTGGGGGCAAAAGCGGTTACGGCGCCTTCAGCGGGAGCCACTTCGACGGCCAACGCGCTCGCGGCTCTGTCAGCACTGAATGCGGCAGTAACTACGCTCGGGATGGTTCAAGGAAAAGTCGGTACTGGGCAGAATAAACTGTCATATGCCATCCAGCTCGCGCAGTCGCAGATTGCGAGCTTCTCGGCCGCCGAATCACGCATACGTGACGCCGACGTGGCGGCCGAAGCAGCCAATTTAACCAAGGCCCAGGTGCTCGTACAGGCATCTCTGGCTGCCATGGCACAGGCTAATAGCTCTCCACAGGCGGTCCTCGCCCTGTTGAGAGCATAATCGGCAAGCTGGCTGCCGATAATAACGCTGGCGGCTAAGCTACTGCATTGGGGGCCGGACTGATCCGGCCCCTGGAGTTTATCATGGGCGGCACTTCGACAATTTTTACTGGCACCAGTCGCTATGCCAGCGATTTTCAGCAGATTATCGACCGCGCTGTGGCTATTGCCTCTTTGCCCAAGGCGCAGCTCGAAGCCGAGAAAACCACAATCAGCGACCGTTCCAATGCCTTGAGCGCTATCGACACGCGCTTTGCCGCACTGGCGAGCGCTATCCAGAATCTGAACTCGGCCGTAAGCGCGACGCCGTGGTCTAGCTCGATTTCCAACGGGACGGTAATCTCCGCCTCGGTAGGCGATGATGTTTTGCAAGGGACCTACTCGATTACAGTCGTGGACACCGGCTCCCACACCAGCGTCATGAGTCAGGATAACCTTTCCGTTGTTACAGATCCCTCCGAGCAGAACATTAGCTCCTCGACAAGCTTCACCCTCACTGTAGATGGCGCGCAGTACTCATTACAGCTGCAGTCCCCAACCTTATGGAGCCTGGCGAAGGCCATTAACAGCGCTAACGCGGGAGTACAGGCGGTTGTTGTTAATATCGGCTCTTCTTCGGCACCCGATTACCGTCTTTCTCTCTGCTCGGCAAAACTGGGGCCGGTCGCGATCCAACTGAATGATGGTGCACAGGATCTTGTGCAAACTCTAGCCGTAGGCACTTTAGCGAGTTATCAAATCAATGGCCAGCCATCTAACCCAATCTCCTCAAATTCAGACGTGGTCACGGTGGCGCCCGGGTTGACCGTGACACTGCTCAACCCTGGCACGGCAAACATAACCGTGACAAAGAATACAGGCGCGATATCGACCGCGTTTGCTTCCTTTGTCTCTGCATATAATGCCGCAGTTGACGAGCTCGACAAGCATTACGGCAAGGACGCCGGCGCGCTTCGGGGCGATAGTCTGATATATAGTCTGACCCAGGCGCTGCGTAGCATAGGCGGTTATGCGGCAACTAACGGGGATCTCTCTTCGCTTTCATCGCTTGGTTTGAGTTTCGACGAGCACGGAAAGCTCTCCTTGGACACCAGCACGTTAAGCCAAGCCATGACGACCGACTTCGACCGTGTGGCCACTTTTTTGGGAGGTGGCTCGGACGAGGGATTCTTGCAATTCGCCTCCGATGTCATGAATGGCCTCGAAGACAGCACATCCGGAGTAATTAAGACTGCCCTGAACGACTACCAGGCGCAACTGGCCGCTCAGGATGCGCGCATCGCAACAGAGCAAGAACGCGTCGACCGGCTCGAGCAAAGTTTACAAGAGCAAATGTCCGCTGCTGACGCCCTTATTGCCTCCCTGGAGCAGCAAGCCAACTACATCACAGGCCTGTTTGAGGCCATGCGGAATAACCAGAGCAGTCAAAAGTGAAACAAACAGAGGAAATGGAAAATCGACTCCGTAAGGCCATAACCGAAGGCGCCTTCGAGCAGGCGCAAGGAGCTCTAAAGCAGTACCGGGCACAGCTTATGCAAAGGCTCCAACAAATACCGCCGAAAGACCCACGCGCGCTGGAAATTTTGGAACAAACTCTAAATTTCCTTGAATGGATGCGCAGGATGGTCACCGCCAACAAGGGACATACAAGCTGTAGGTTACAAAACCTACGCAGCTCCCGCGCCTACCAGGCATCGGTCGTTCCTCCCGCCAGTGGACTAATAAGCGAAGGATAACAACAGCCGTGCGGTTTTACGTCAACGAACCGGCTAGGCGCTAAATTTTTGTCACTGGGCGCGGCCTAACTGGTTCCAAGATGAAGATCAGGCATCTGGCAAGGCAGTTGCAACAAACAGTTGCGTCATGGTGGATCCTGTTTGTATAAAGTTGGAACGCTACATGGATCTGCTGAGTGCCCGGCAGAAACTAGTGGCGTCTAATATTGCGAACGCTGACACGCCCGGATACAAAACCCAGGACATCGATTTTCAAACCGAATTTCAGAATGCGACTGGCACGTTTCCGCCCCGTGTTGTCGTCCCGGAAGGGCTCCCGTCCCGCAACGACGGAAATAATGTCAATTTAGACCGTGAGGCCCGCCTGCTAGCCGAAAATGCGTTGCGGTTCAACGTGGCGGCTAATTTGAGCCGGACCACACTGCGTATGCTGCGCTCAGCCATCGAGGAGGGTAGAAGCGCGTGAGCTTGTTTTCGCTTTTTTCGATAAGCGCCTCTGCAATGGCGGCCCAGAGAACGCGCGCCGAGCTGCTGGTGGAGAACCTGGCGAATGCAGAAACGACACGCACGCCTGAGGGAGGACCATACCGCCGCAAAGATGTTGTCTTTTCCAGTCAACCAATTAGTCCGGAGTTTTCGACGATTTTTTCCTCAGCGGCGCAGGCGCCGCTCACGGGTGTCACCGTATCGTCGATCACGGTGGATTCCGGGGAGCCAGACAAGCGCTATCTGCCGGGCCATCCCGACGCGGATGCGGAAGGCTACGTAGCTTTTCCGCGCGTCAACCCGGCTCAAGACATGGTGGATCTGATAGGGGCGGCGCGCTCTTACCAAGCCAATGTGGCCGCCGTTAGCGCCGTCAAGGACATGATCCAGAGATCGATTGACCTGTTGAGGTAACACAAAATCGCCATGCCAGCTCCGATCACACCGAACACGAATCCGCTATTGCCGGAGACCGTTCAACCTTTGCGGGTTGGTGCTGGGCCGCAAAAATTTCAAGACATCATAACAAACGTCATTGAAAAAGTAGACGCCCCGAAAGCGGAGGCGGATCGCGCAGTCGAGAGGTTTCTGTCGGGAGAAGGTGAAGAACTCCACACGGCTGTGTTGGCAGTTGAGCGAGCTGAACTTGCTTTCGAACTATTCCTTCAGGTGCGGAATAAAGTCGTGCAGGCTTACCAGGAGATTATGCGGATGCAAATCTAGTGTGCGTTTTGGAGGGTAACAGCAGGGCGGCGCAAATAACGTTCCGAGCCGGATGGCGAATGCGTTATGGAGCCTGTTAAGAAGAGTACAGAAGATGTGCCTGTAGGGGGCGGCCGGAGGTTTCATTAGGCATTACAGATGCGGCAGTGGATCAAGCTACTAAAGAGCCTCTCGGTTGGACAGAGGGTGGCGCTGGCAGTCACTGCGGTGGCTGTTGTCGCGGGCTTGTTCGCTCTTACGCGGTGGAGGCGGGAAAGCGATTTTCGCCCTTTGTATACGGAACTCGAGCCGGCCGATGCAGCTGCGCTTATAGCCCGGCTCAAAGAGAGCGGGAGTGATTACCGGCTATCGGAGGACGGGCGGACGATTTCGGTTCCGTCGGCACGCGTCGCCGAGCTGCGGTTGTCGATGGCCGCAGCCGGTCTGCCCAGGAACGGCCGCATCGGTTTCGAGTTATTCGATAAGACAACATTTGGAGCGAGCGAATTCACCGAGCAGGTCAACTATGCCCGGGCGCTCGAAGGCGAACTGGAACGGTCTGTAGCCTCTATCGCTGAAGTTGAGCAAGCTCGAGTCCACCTGACGTTCCCCAAGGATTCCGTTTTCACAGAGTCCCGGCAGCCAGCCAAAGCGAGCGTTTTGGTGAAGCTGCGACCCGGAGCAAGGCTCAGTCCACAGAGTATCCAAGCTGTGTGCTACCTCGTCGCCAGCGCAGTGCAGGGTCTCACGCCGGAAGCGGTTTCCGTGATCGGCATGGATGGCAGTCTGCTAAACAGGCCCCGGAAGACGGTTTCCCTCGATGGGCAGGAGTCAACCGACGCGTTGCTCGAATACCGGCAAAGTGTGGAAAGAGATCTCCTCCAGAAAATCAATACGACTCTGGAACCGCTGCTTGGCCCCGAAAAATTCCGTGCCAGCATTTCCGTCGAGTGCGATTTTACAAGTGGCGAACAAAGTGAAGAAACATTCGACCCGACTCGTTCTGTGATGGTCAGTTCGCAAACTAGTGAGGACAGCTCCGGAACGCCACTCGCCAGTGGGGTGCCTGGAACGGCATCGAACCTGCCAAGGCCCACATCCCGTCCTTCCGTTTCTCAGACAGGCACGTACCGGCGCATAAAAAAATAT
>Ga0207433_10009171_pt1 | contig 15817 bp, 10 predicted proteins | sample YelNatPaOPGAMG01_FD_187559 | JGI IMG/M metagenome (GOLD analysis project Ga0207433, IMG submission 187559) | Hot spring thermophilic microbial communities from Obsidian Pool, Yellowstone National Park, USA - OP-RAMG-01 (SPAdes) (version 3) | ecosystem: Environmental > Aquatic > Thermal springs... | reverse complement strand
CCTTGTTCGGCGCCTTGTAGACAAAGCGGGGCTGCTCTTTCGTCCCATACCTTTTCCGAAACCCAAGATAAGCCTCTATATAAGTCTTAAGCTTCCTCTTTTCCCCGTCACTCAGACGTTCCCAGGCCTTCAAGAAAAGGTGTTTCTTAATTTGCCTTCCGGCTGGCCCCCTTTTCCCGGCGCCTCTTCTCGGCCAGCCTCAGGTTAGCGCCCTGAATGACGTGAAAATGGACGTGGTGCCGTCTTCCTTTGCCTCTCCACTCACAGCATTATCACTTCTTCCTTTGTCTCTAATTGCCTCGCTTTAAAAGCTTGCAAGCCTAAGAAAATTAGCCTAAAATTTTGCCAGGCTCATTTGTGGTAAGTTAACTCCATTTTTTTTCTCCTTTATTTCGAAGGAGTTCCTAAAACATTTCTATCTAAAAATCACCCCATTTTTTACGCAAGAGCCGATTGCGCCATGAAGCATATAGCGTATCACCAAAAAGAGATGGTTGAATAACGAAAAAGGCGCCTAAACTCAAAAGGAGAAGGAAGAAAGCGACAGAAGGGACAAGCAAGAGAGAAACCAATATCTAAACACCTTATTTTTTATCTTCTTTTCCATTGCCCCCAGGCTCAATTACTTCTATTATCCTGGCTGGAGCTAAGCGGGTTTAGGCATTGACCTTATATAGAAAATTAAAATAAATTGGCTATTGACCTTGTATTTTTAAGCATGCGCTGGAAAATAAAATTAAAATTGCCCTTAGGCCTTTCCTTTTTTTCTATGTTTTTGCTCTTAGCTTTCTGCCCCTTAGGCCAAATATTTTTCCCATCCCAGGAAACAAGAGAAATTCCCCCGGCTCTGCCTCGCTTTGCTGAGCAGCCAGTAATCAGCTTGAAACATAACTGGTATTTGCAGTCTTCTTATTTAGCCAAGGAGAGCGGCAGGATAATTTCATCATCAGGTTTTAAGCCCAAGGGATGGGTCAAGACTAATTTGCCAACGACTGTTTTAGCGGCTTTAGTCCGGCAGGGCGTATATCCTGAGCCAACCATTGGCCTAAACAACCTAAGAATACCGGACGCCAATGAAGCCTATAGCGAAAAATATAATTTGACCCAATTTAGCCATCTGCCGGGAAAACGGAATCCCTGGAAAGACCCTTACTGGTTCTGGACTCGTTTTAAGATTCCGCCCTCCTTTGGCGGCCGACACGTCTGGCTCAATCTCTCCGGAATCAATTATCGAGCCGAAGTGTGGCTGAATGGAAGATTAATGGCTGATGCCAAAGAAGTGGCGGGCATGTTTGGGTCTTGGTCATTTGATATCACTAACGACGTCAAGGGCGCTCAAAATAACACGCTGGCCATAAAAATTTTCCCGGTTGATTATCCCGGCCTTCCGGCTGAACCACAACTCCGGACCTTCGGTTCTTTCGGCGAAAACGGCGGACCCACCGGCGATATCGGCCAGAATGTGACAATGCAATGTTCGATTGGCTGGGACTGGATTCCTGAAGTCAGAGACCGCAATATGGGTATCTGGCAACCGGTCACTATCTCCGCCACCGGCCCGGTTGATATCAGGAATCTGGTGGTAATAACTAAGCTCCAGCCTCAACCTCAAGCTAAAACATTTTTACCTGTAACTAACTCAATTGGAGCCAATCTGGCCACTCTAATCATCAAGGCTGAACTGAAAAACTTAGAGCCGCAAAAAATCAAGGGCTTTTTGATAGCCAGAATTCGGCCCGACAATTTTTCCTCTGAACAGAAAACGATTTTTCCCCGCGAAAATAAGCCCGATTTATTAACCAATGAGCCAGCCTGGATTAGCTATCGGCAGTCGCAGACTTTATTTGCCTCCCATAACGAACCAGTGATGTCAATTCCTTGTTTGCCAATCAATTTAAGACCCTCCTTTCCCCTTGTTTCTGAGCCTAAGGTTAGTTCTAATTTCATGACTAACCTTAATCCCTATCTTTATAATAATGAGCACTCTTTACCCAACCCTTATCCTGCCTTTAATCCCGAGCTTGATTTTCAAGCGGTCAGGCTCTCGGAAGAAGAAATTTACCTAAAAAAAGAAATCGAGTTGGCCCCGCTGGAGACAAGGCCAATAGTTCTGGATGAAACTGAATGGCCACAGCTCCGCTTAGAAGAACCAAAACTCTGGTGGCCAGTGGGGATGGGTTTCCCCCATCTTTATCAATTGGAATTAAGCTTTTTCCCCGACAAAAATGTTTCCACGGCGAAAAGAATTCGCTTCGGAATAAGAGAGGTTTCCAGCCAGGTAACCGAGGTTAAAGGCTGGCGGCGTCGCGATTTTTTCCTCAACGGCCAAAAGGTTTTCCTCCGCGGCGGCGCCTGGGTCCCCGAGATGCTCCTGCGCCGCGAAGCTGACCCTGATTGGCTGCGCCAAGAACTTCTTCTTTGGCGCCAGGCTAATCTAAACCTGGTTCGTCTGTGGGGCGGCGGGGTTACACCGCCCGAGGAATTCTTTGCTATTGCTGACGAGCTTGGCCTGCTTGTCTGGCACGACTTCTGGATTACCGGCGATTGCCAGGCTACCTGGGGCAAAGGAAGTCGCGACTGGCCTCTGGAGGCCAAGGTCTTTCTTAACAACGCTCAAAGTACGGTGCTGAGACTCCGGCCTCATCCTTCCCTTTTCCTCTGGACCGCAGGCAACGAAGGCTATCCGCGGCAGGAAATTTATCAGCCCCTCCGAGATAAGATAGTGGCTGAACTCGACGGAACCCGGCCTTTCCTTCCTTCCTCTGGCTATGCGGAACCACCTGAGGACTGGGGTTTGAGCTGGCCCGATAACCAGCCTTCAGGCACTTATTCAGGCGGTCCTTATTATTGGGTTGACCCGAAGGAATATTATAATCTTATTGACCGAGGCCGCGATTGGCTTTTTAAAAATGAAGTGGGGCTACCTTCTCTACCGCTTCTTTCCTCCCTAAAAAAATTTCTGCCTGATTCAAGGCCTTCATCCGACCTTCCCTTCCCCCTCACCCATGCCTGGGGCTTCCATGATGCCTGTGAGGGAAACGGGAAATATAGTCTTTACGACGGGGCCATTCGGCAGCGCTATGGCGAGCCACGAAGCTTAGCTGATTATGTCTGGAAGGCGCAGCTCGTCAATGCCGAAAATTACCGGGCCATTTTCGAGGCCACTAACCAGGCTTTGGACCGAGTAGCCGGCGTTATCCTCTGGAAAACTAATTCTGCTTGGCCAAGTGTTATGTGGCAGCTTTATGATTATTATCTTCAACCTAATGCCGCTTATTATTTTGTCCGGCGGGCCTGTGAGCCCCTTCACCCCCAGCTCGACCTCCGCGACCAAACTGTCTGGGTGGTTAATCAGCTGAGCCAGAGGAGCGAAGGCCTTGTCCTGGTAGCCGAGCTGTATAACCTCACGGGTCAAAAGGTGGGGAGCCGTGAAGAAAAAATCGCCGTCGAGGCAAAAAGCGCTAAAAAACTATGGCCCCTTCCGCTTAAAGAGGCAGGCTTTACTAACTTAGCGGGCCCAACGATTATGGAGCCTTCAACCCTAAAAGCTTTAAACCAAAAAGGAAAGGGTGATTCAGAGTCAAAAGAACTGAGCTTTCCCGCAAATAAATCTAATCAGTCAGAAGGAGGTAAAACTTTTTTCTGTGTGCTCAAACTCTGGCAAGAAAATCCTCGGCCAGAAACAGAAGAAAATTCAGACCGAGATAAACTCTCAGCCTTAAAAGAATTGGCCGGTATTCCTGTTTCTTCGACCCAGGATAAAAGAACGCTAATCGCTGAAAATTTTTATTGGCTGGCCCCAAACGACGATTTCCGGGCGCTCGAAAATCTTCCCCTCTTGAAATTGCGAGCGACGGTGGAAGAAATAAGCCTTCTGGATGACCCTCTCCCGGCCGAGAAACATAATCCCGCCGGGAGAAAATTCAGGATTAAGATTCATAATCCCCACCAAGCCATAGCCTTTTTTCTCCACTTAAGCTTCGAGGGAGATAAGTCAAAAAACACTCCAGATAGTTTGGGTCTTTTTAGCGATAATTTCTTCTCTCTTTTACCAGGAGAAACAAAGGAAGTGGCCTTCAGTTATCATGGCACCGCTCTTAAGCCGGCTAAGCCCTCTTGCCGCCTTGAAGGCTGGAACATCCTCCCGCAAAGAATAAAATTTAGAGGCTCTTCTCCCCATCATCTGACCAAAAAATGACCTGAGAAAAAAGAAGGGGATGAGATATATTTTAAGCTTAAAACCTTCTTAACCCCTCTTAAGTTGCCAAGGTGTGTGAAGCGGCCGGCCCAAAGACAAGCTCGATTCCCTGCTTAATTTCATTCAGGGAGGCCACGCCTGCCGCCACCGGATATCGGGTCAAAAGAGAAACCAGCTCGCGTGTCCGAAAATCAAGGGGGTCTTCCATGGCAACGAGGAGTTCGCTGTGGGCATTTACATATAACGGAAGAAACCAACGCTCACGAAGCAAACTCGGAAAAAAATGCTTCCGGACGAATTCTCTATTGATAAGGCGAAAATTAACCTTAAGAAACGGCAGATGTCTTAATTCGGCGAGGGAGAGGGCTAATTGCTCAGCGGAAATCAGCTGCTTGTTCACAAGAATCTCGCCTAATTTTCGGCCTGTTAGCCGCTGTTCCTCCAGAGCTCCTTCTAAGGCAGAATTGCTAAGCAGGCCCTTGGATAATAAAAAATCTCCCAGATGCTGGGCTTGATAACCCATTTCTCTTAGACGCTTGTAACCTAAGTCGATCGTCTTCTGTAACCGATTCTCTTCCATAGGGACCAAAAACACACGGCGACCAAGATACTTTTCCAGCTCAATCCTTACTGTTTCCTCCGATTGAGCTGAGGCTGCTAATACTACCTCACCGATTGAGTCCACAGGAAGGGCTTTTAATGTCCGAGCTGTCGCCTCAGGCAACCTAATCAAAAGGGGCAAAGGAATAAATAGAGCTTCCGGCTCAAAGCGCAGCAGTTTGGTTTGTTCCGCCAAAATCAAATCAAGAGTCTCCTGGTCAATCAAGTTGAGCTCAAGAAGAATAACTCCCAGAGGCCGGCCAGACTTTTTTTGTTGACGCAAAGCCTCGCGTAACTTCTCAGGAGAAATAAGCCGACGAGACAAAAGAAGCGAGCCGAGCCGAAGGCGACGTCCATCAGTCAGTCGATAGTAACGCTCTAAATGGAAAAGAAAGTCCGATGGCGAGGTCAACCGAAAATGAAGCTTATAACCTAAGACCGCTTGCAACTCTTCTCTTTTTTCCGCCGAAAAAACTTCGGGACTGGCCACGAGCAGCTCCCGGTTACTCCTCGCCAAGGGCAAAATAGAATACTGGCGAGCTAACTCATAGGAAACAACGCGTTTGAGAGAGGGGTCAAGGGCCCACAGGTCAATCTCAACCCAGGGAACCTGTTGTTGTTCGCTCAAAACAATGAAAAGGTCTTCTTCCTGAATGTATCCGGCTTCGATTAAAATCTCGCCGAGCCTTTTCTTGCTTTCTTGCTGACGGGAGAGAGCTTCTTGAAGCTGATTCTCACTAATCAGATTTTTAGCGACAAGAAGCTCGCCAAGACGCCTTCGGTATTCCCGCAACTGTTCTTCTGTCGGAAAGGCATGGGCGGTTTTAGTCCAAGGAATGACCCGGCCTGTGACCTTAGTTACTACAAAATTATTTATCGCCCGTGTTGTGGCCAAAAAATTAACCCAGTTAGAGACAAAGGTCCGGAGCAAAGAGGCCCAAGCTTGCTTTCGACCATAGACTCGGCGCACGCAGAAAAAACGAAAGAACAGCCGCTCAGCCATAAAAATTGTATCAGCCACGATAAGCCACCACCAAATTGAGGAGTGCGGAAAAAAAGGCTCGGAAAGAAAGGTAATGCCAGAGATTTTCTTAAGACTGAAATCAAGGAGCCAAGCAAAAGCGACTATATAAGCTAAAACGTTGACCAAATTGGTGAGCAGGGCTTTACGGTCTCTCCAGATCGTGTATTTTTGGACTAAATTCCCGGGCCAGCCACTCTGTTCCCAGGTCTGAAGGGTAATACCAACTATCCAGCGGGACTTTTGCCGCAGAGCCTCACGGAGGCGACGGGGAAAATACTCTCGAGTGGCGACGGTTTCAAATACCCAGCGATGACCATGGCGGCGTTTGATGCCCTCGAGAAAAATAATTTTTTTATGCCGGCTTAAAAGGCGAACGCCTATCTCATAGTCTTCGGTTAAGTTTTGGACGTTAAAAATCTGGTTTTGATATTGTTCGGCCAGTTCTTCGAGGGCGTCACGAGAGAAGGCTGTACCGACACCAGCGGAAGGTACTAACCCGCCAATTTTTCCTCGCACCAAAAGGTCTTTGGTATGATTTTCGGCAAACTCGTCCATGTAGCTGCCATAAACCCAGTGACGAAAAACTGGCATCTCGAGAGGAAAGACTGGAATCTGGACCATGTCGTAGGAAGTAAGTAGAAAATTATAGAGCTTTAAGGAGAGAGGATGGATGATGTCCTCAGAATCATGAACAACTATAATTTCGTAGCGCCAGCCGACCCGCTTCTCATAAACGCGCATTCCCTGGAAAAGCCAATTAAGGTTATCCGCCTTATTAGTTGGACCATCATGAGGACAAACAATTTTATGGACACGAGGATAAATACGGCTCACTTCCTCAACTTCTTTTTCTGTTGGTTGGTCGTTGGGGTAAACCCCAACAAAAATATCATAATCTGGATAATCAATTGCCTGAAGACTGTGCCGCAGCATTGGGCCAATGACGCCGCTTTCTTGCCAGGCGGGGACAAAAATAGCCACTTTTTTCTTGGTCGCTGAATTAATTTCATCTAAATTAGGAATTTCATAATCGGGCGGTTTGAAGAGGAAATTCAGGTCAACCCAGAGGTCATCGAGCCCGCTTAAAAATAAGACAGAAGCCACAAAACGAGCCGCACTCGTTATCATCGGTTTAATTTTTAGCTATAAATTGGGCAGAATCAAGGAATAATTGAGATAACATAACAGAAACCAAGTCCTTCAATACGTTGCCACTCTTCCGGCAGAGACTGGGAACCAATTTGCTTCCGCCTTAACCTATTTAACCTATTATGATTCTTCTATTATGAACCTTAAAGATTAACAAGAATTTTTTCAGCTTATAAAATATACCGCAATTTTTTCTTCGACTAAAATCGCTAATTCTCTACTCCTTCTCCTCTTTTATATATAACGCACATTTTTGCTACTCCAAGGAAGCTCGGGCCTCTCAAGTGGAGGAGATAAAAGCAACTGCCCCGGAAGTTGAATTTCTGGTGGGAGTAAATTAACTCCGAAGTAAACAACGGAGAAATCAAGTTTAATCCAGATTTTGTCGGGTGAGGCGACCGTCCTGACGGATAAAAAGCGAGGTCTTCCCGTCTTGGCTGTCGAGCCGCGCCTCCCATAGATTCCAGGTGACCATAATTCGAGGCGGCCATTGATAGCCCTCGACCCTTAACCTATCCAGACCAAGCTCTCCCAGATTATCGCTATAGCGGCCATGGCGAGAATAAAAATCTCTCTGCCGGTAATAAACTTGTCTCAAGGCCCAAGAAGCATCCTGTTCTAAGCTTAGCTGGAAATCTTCTCGACCTTCGCCGACAATCTTATCGGAGAACTGAACATAACCCCACATTTCAGGATAATGAATATTTACCAGGCCGGTAGGAGCCCAGACCCAGTTGTCCTCAGCTAAGGGTTGGCCACTCGCCGGGTCCTTAGCTTTTTCATACTTGCCTTCCCGAACATTCAGCCGATATTCCACCCGGGAAAAATTCACCCGCCACTGGTCGCCCGAGTCCGGCTTAAGTTTTTTTGACCCGAGGCATTCTTTCAGCACTTCCCAGGGAAAAGCTAATTCTACCGTCCAGCCTTTATCCCTATCCCCGGGCCGGTTAATCGTCCCCTCGATTTTGACGGCCGCCTTCAAACCTCGAATATCCCAGGCATGAACGGCTGGCCCGCCGTCACGATAGGGCCTCAGGAGCAGAAGGTCCCAAACTGTTCCTAAAGCGTTAATCTCGAGCTCATAATATTCATGGGTGTCATCATCTGGGTCGATAAAGACCTCGAAATCATTATCTTGATAAATGATAGAATCACGCTCGGTTAAGGTAGCCCAAACATCCTTTTCCTCAAGTTCTGCCCCCACATAAAAATAGGTGTCATCCCAGAGCATCTTGACTCTGGTTCGGAAGCGAGGCTTGGGCCGGTTTTCACCCTCAATGTCAACAAAATCTTCAGTCCAGCGGGCCCGCCGCCAGTCGCGCTCATCGAGAGCACCGTCGACTTTCAAGGGAGAAGAACTTCGATAACAAACATAGTTGGGGGGAGCAAAAGGAATCTTCGGCACGGGAAATTCCTCCACTTCGGAATCCTGAGAGAACGGCTCGGATAACCCAGCTTGGCTTAAACTTTCAGTTGCCGCCCAAAGCGCCGGCCAAGGAGAAAGAGAAGAGGTTAGTTCCTCGGCTCTCTGCCGAGCTGAGCTTGAAGGCCAGAAGGGAAGCAAACCCGAGGCCGAAAAAATCGACCGGGTATTGAAGGACGGCGAGGAAATGAGGTCATTGCCGGCTAATTGACCCTGGCGGCCAAGGCCCGAAAAAAGAATCAGGCTGACGCCGAGAGTCGCCGCTACCAGAAAAAGCGCTCTTTTCTTCTGTTGTTTTTTTCCCTTCAACACTCCTTTCCTCACGGCTATAAAATTCTTTTTAAAAAAGCCTATTATGACGAAAAAAATAATTAGCGTAAAGGGGTCGGGCATCATCCTCCTCTCCCCACTGCTTAAGGCAAGGCCTTCAGCCTTGAGTCGCCGCCAGACCTTCTTGCTTTTTTGGCCGGACTTAACCAGGAAAAGGCAGCCCAAATTATTTCTATAGCCAGATGCGGAGATAATTCCTTTGCTCTTCCTCTTAGTTCTTCCGTGTCGAGTCGGAAGTCTCAATAGGAAAAAGTTCTTTAAGCTTCTCCCCTTTGCAAAACAAAAGATCCTTGGTTGGGCTATATTGACTGCCAGTTCATATATGAAAGAATTTCTCTATAATATCATTAGCTGGTGTGCGGAGATGATGGCTGCCACACGCCCAAGGATATTATAAATCTATTTCTCAACCCCTCCGAGGAAATTCGGAGAAAATTAGAGAGAAAAAATAAGCGGTGGGCCTATTTTGGGAAAAATTGGCTTAATAATAACCGTGCTTTTCTACCGCTTCATAAAGCTTCAGGATATTTTCAGGCGGGGCATGAGGTGGCACTGAACAGGCAGTGCTCAATATATACCCCCCTCCCTCCTTGGCTGCCTCTAAGCATTTTCGGGCTGCTTCCCAGACCCTTTCCGGCGTTCCGTTTAAAACCACATTAACAGGGTCGATATTGCCCTTAAGAAAAAGCCGCTTCCCGACTCTTTTCTTGGCTTCCGCTAACTCGACATTACCCAGAGGCGGCGGGTCAAGTGTATCAATCCCATTGGTACCTGTAGCCTCGATCAGCTGGAGGCGGTCGCCTATTTTACCGCAAATATGAGTATAAATGGGGAGATCATATTTCGCCTTGATACCTTCAATAACCATTTTTTCGTAAGGCAGGACGAATTCCTGGTAATGTTGAAGCGAAATGAAATGACCTCCAGCCAGAGCCGAGGAGATGAGAATAGCGTCGACGCCGTGGGCGGCCAAGCCAAGGCCATAAGCTATCGTCCCCTGAGTCAGAGCTTGAAGACAAGCTTTGAATTTGGTCGGGTCTTGCTTCATGGCCAGAAAGCCAGCCTGATAGCCCAAAAGCTCGAGAAGTTGACTGAAGGGAGAAAAAAGTTCGCCATGGACCGAAATTTCTTTGCCCACTGTCGCCACCAAATAATCAACCGTATTAAAATGCCAGGGAGGGAAAAAATTCTCTTTGGCTGGAAGCTCGCCCGAAAAGCCCCAAAAGAAGGGATATTTCAAGCCGCCAAGGTCGTGAGGCTCAAGATAAAAGAGTTTTTCGGGGTCAACCTCATCAAAGCCAGCATGAAATTCTCGGCCATTTTCCCGCAGAACGTGAGGATTATCATCAGCCGGGCAAACAGTTACCCAGCCATTAGTCCAGTGAATGATTTTCTGGCTGTCTTTCTCTTCAATCTTTCTTATGAATCTTGGCCAGTTTGGGTCACGACCGGGAAGATTAACCAAAATGCCGTCGAAATGATAGCGCCGCTGGAGCCTAATCAAGGCCGCCGCCAAGGCCTGGCTGCTGTGCCAGATTTCCATGGCCGGAAGACCGCTTCTCAAAAAATAATGGCCGAGAGCCAGTTGACACATAACCGGGACGCGGTCAGGCTGCCGGAGCCGCATGGCCTCGGCCATCCTTTCTTTACTCGTCATCGTCTTTAACCTGGGGATTTTAATTATATACTTTTTATTAAAATCCTTTCATTATGTAAGCCTCTCATCATCCGATTTTTCTTTCGGGTTCAGCAATTTTTTAAATATTTCTCCAGAAAATGAATTCTCGGGATTAAATTATGTTAATCAACTTAGAAATTCGGCTTTTATCCAACTATTTTAATCGCTGGTTTAATCCCTTCTATTATTTGACCTCTATTCTTTATTCTTTAGCCGACCTTGTTTCGTCACGGCAAAATCTTAAACGGCCAAAATCTCCTCTTGACAGAAAGAACTTCCTGGAGTATTCAAGCCCTGATTAGGAAGAGGGAAAAGATGGAACTCTTTGATGCGCATGCCCATCTCGACGAGCTTCCTGACCTCCCCGAGTCAATTCAAGAAGCCCGACAAGCTGGAGTTATCGGCATTATGGCTGTCGGCAGTAACATCGAAGCCAACAAAAGAACTCTGGAGTATGCGGCCGCTTATCCCCACTATGTTTATCCCGCCATCGGCTATCATCCTTGGGATATCAAGCCGGAAGAGGTGGAGACGAACCTTATTTTTATCCAAGAACATCTAAAAAATTGCACCGCCCTGGGAGAGGTCGGGTTGGATTACAAGGCTAAGGTAAAGAAAGAATTGCAGTTCCAAGTCTTCGGCGAGCTCCTGGATATGGCTATTCTCCACGACAAGCCGGTCATCATTCACTGCCGTTTTTCCCACGAGCGAGCCCTGCGCATGATTCTCGAAAAGGGGGTGCAGCGGGCTGTCTTTCATTGGTATTCAGGCTCGCTTGATTTGCTGGCGGAGATTATAGCCAGAGGCTATTTTATTTCGGCTACCCCGGCTCTCCTCTACAGCCTCCATCATCAGGAGGCCATTAAAAAAGCGCCGCTCGAAAGAATTTTGCTCGAGACTGATACGCCTGTGACCTACCAAGGAATTGATTCCCGGCCAAAACACGTGCGAACTACTTGCGAGCAAGTGGCTAAGCTAAAAGAACTGGAGCTTTCTCTGGTAGCCCAGCAGACCACGGCTAATGCCCGGAAGTTCTTCCAAATTTCTCTTCCTCCTTTGTAAGCCGACCTGCTAACTTGATAATCAAATTAGAAAAAATCTTTTTTAACTCGATAAATCTTACTTTTCCCCTTTCTACTGCCCAAAACCTATGGGGCATCGATTTTTTGCTTTTCGGAAGCAAATAATTTAGTATGCTAAATAATTCCTTAATTGTCTCAGGAGTTAACTCGATGAAATCAAAAGAAATTCTCAGGCTTATTATCAGCCTGGTTATCTGCCAGCTGGCGGGTGTCGTCGGCTCTTTATTTACGCGGCCAGCCATTGCCACCTGGTACCAAGCTTTGAATAAGCCAGCCTTTGCTCCGCCTAACTGGCTTTTTGCTCCCGTCTGGACAACACTTTATCTCCTCATGGGCGTCGCTCTCTTTTTCGCCTGGAGAAAGGGCACCGAGAACAGCCGCGGGCGATCTGCCCTTTGGATTTTCTTTATTCAGCTTTTCTTGAACGCCTTTTGGTCAGTCGCCTTTTTCGGCCTCCATTCACCCGGTTTTGGCTTCCTGGTTATTGTTCTCCTGTGGGTAGCGGTCCTTTGGACGATAATCAAATTCGCCCGGCTCTCGCTTCTATCCTCCATCCTGCTTTGGCCTTATTTTATCTGGGTAAGTTTTGCTTCTGTCCTTAATTTTTCCCTATGGATGATGAACCGCTAAGGTCCAGAAATATACCAAGCGCCACGATTAGCCTGGCCCCTCGCCTTTCTCGGCCAGCCCTTATCCGGAGAGAGCTAAATCTCTTTTCGGATTAACCATTTAAGTCTTTCAGAAGCAAATTAGGCAAAAAATGAAACCGCGGGAGGTAGGGCTCCATAAAAGCCATCTTTTACTCCAACACAAAAGCTCATTAAGGTGAAAAAAGGCTAAATATTCATGATCAAAAAGCGCTAAAACCACCACAGCTTTTAAGGGTGAGCTAAGATAAACTTGACTATTTCTCTTAGATATTTTATTATATTTATATAAGGATAATTTAATATTAGCGCTATCATTTGGGTAGACAGCATGGGTTAAGCCGGAGATAAGATGGGGTGGCAAATTTTTTATTCGAGGAGCCAAACATGAGCGGCAGACAGAAGCTGCTAATTCTGGTCCTGAGCGTTTTAATCACCTGGGGAGGCTGGAAAGCTCTTAACGCCCTCTTCTTCCCCAAGTCGACCTTCTTCGCGAGCTGGAACGAGGAGACTAAAATGAGACGAGTCAATAAATCTAAAGAGGAATGGAAGAAGACTCTCTCGCCAGAACAGTTTAGAGTTATGTTTGAGAAAGGCACTGAACCCGCTTGGAGCGGCCTTTATAATGATTTTTGGGAAAAGGGAGCTTATCTTTGCGCCGCCTGTGGTTCGGCTCTTTTCCTATCAGAGGATAAATATGACCATGGTACGGGCTGGCCGAGCTTTAAGGCGACCTTCTCGGAAGCGAACGTAGAGTATGAGAACGATTATTCGGCAGGCATGTCCCGGATTGAGGTAAGGTGTTCTAACTGCGGCGCTCACCTGGGTCACCTTTTCTTTGACGGTCCGCCGCCCACCGGCCGTCATTACTGTATCAATTCTGTGGCTCTAAAATTTCTCCCCCAAACTGAGGCTCAAGATAGCCTACCCGAAAGGGCGACCTTTGCCGCTGGTTGCTTTTGGGGAGTGGAATATAAGTTTAGTCAATTAGCCGGTGTCCTGGCCACAGCTGCTGGGTTCGCTGGCGGCCATAAAAAAGACCCTACCTACGAGCAAGTATGTTCAGGCAAGACCGGTCACGCCGAAACGGTGGAAATTGTCTATGACCCTAAAAAAATTACCTACGAAGAATTGGTCAGAAAATTTTTCAGTTTTCATGACCCAACGCAGCTTAACCGGCAGGGCCCGGATGTGGGTTCCCAATATCGTTCTGCTATCTTCTATCGAACCGATGCCCAGCGGCAGGTAGCCCAGAGGATAAAAGAAGAGGTGGAGAGAAACGGTCTTTACGGCAGCCAGAGAATTGTAACTGAAATCGTTCCCTTAGAGGCCTTTTATCGCGCTGAAGAATACCACCAGCAATATTACCTCAGGAATAAAAAATAATCGGCTAAGCCTTTTCTCGGCGAGGGAAAAGCCCGCTTTTGGATGCCCTCCAGATAAGAGAAACAGCCTTTTCGTCTTTTTAAGGATTAAAGCAGGAGAATTGGACCCTTTATTAGCTGATAATTAAAAACCGGCTCAAGGAAATATTGGGGGTTCTCTTCCATTTTATATGGGCTGGTTTGTGGGCTGAGTTCGGGAGGGCAGAAGCGACCATGGAAGGTTTAGTCTTCCCGAATCGGGCTTCGAGGGAACTTCTTGGCGCCGAGGATGTCTGAGCCAAATCAAGACTAACAGAAAGGATAAAAAGAGGGCATAATAGTAGGTAACGCGTTATTTATTTAGCTATTTTTTTGAAGCCGAGTAAGGGAGGAAACTTAAAAACAGGGCAACTGACTTCTGGGCAGAATTCATAAAGGGGGGAGTCCTGCATAAAAATTGCTTCGAGCTCACCTATTTCTTAATTCTTATAAAACAAGGCAAAGAAAAGGGCCAAGAGAAGGCAGTTGGTTTTAATATTACCTGTAAAGCCAGCGAGGCGATTTGGCCCGCAACGATAACGGCAAAAACGAAATGGTGAGGCCATAAGGGGGCAGGAAACTGCCGGGCTGCATTTAGGGGCGAGGGGGCGAGTTCCGCCGGCGCCGAGAAGGCCGAAGAGGGAACGGCGTTAAAAACCGGATTGGGAGCGAAGCCATCCCGAACGTCGCCGGGCCTAACCCACCCAAGATGGAAGAGAATCATATTGGGTAATGAAGTTGGGGCAGCGAATCCCTTTTTATCCAACCAGGGCCTTTTTTTTAATCCCATCTGTGCTATATTGTGTTTTTATAAAGCGGAGCTTAAACAAAATACAACTAAATGATACTAAAATAATATCATTAAGGCGCAGGGTAAAAGGGAAAAGCCCATGTCCTTGGAAGTGACCATTAGAGAATATCGGCCCGAAGACTTAGAGCAGGTTTTGGAGCTTGTCCGGGAACTCGAAGCAGAACTGGCCGCCAGATTTCCTGAAGTACAGCTCATTTCAAGCCTCGAGGCTTATAAAAACAGATATTTGGTTCCAGGCCATAAATACAAGACTTTCGTGGCTGAGGTGGAAGGCAAAGTGGTTGGTTATCTTATGGGTTATCCATCAACCGGCGCGCTGGAAGTGGATAACATGTATGACATTTTTCCCTCAGCCACCTGGAAACCAAAGGAATTTTTCCTCCAAATCACCTTTGTCTCCAAACCTTACCGGAATCGAGGCATTTCCCGGCGCCTCCACGAAAAAGTAATCGCCTATGCCCGAGAGCAGGGTTATGAGCAAGTTTATGCCTGCATTGCCAAATGGAATCTGCCAGAAATCCATGTGGTTAGCTCTCTTAAATTCCAGCTTCAAGACCTCGGCTACCGTTACCGCCTCACCCTTAAACTCCGCTAAAACTGCTCCTGAAATTGAACTGGTTATCTTCCGCCTCATCCGGACTGGTTTGCGCCCTGAATGAGGAATATAAATAAAATATGACAGCGACCCGAGAGCGTTTCTTCTAAAACACCGCATCTAAAGTCTCTCCCACCTGTCTGGCGCCTTTAATTCTCCAGGTTTACTTACCCCAAACCCAGAAGAACCGAATTTCTTTCCCTATGGCGGGTCTATTTAGATAAAAGGCGAGCTCTTGATTAGCAAAGCGGCCTCTATTTGCTCGGCCTCAATTTATTGCCTAAGATTGATCGACCGGCAAATAGGGAATATCTATTGGGTGGCTATATTTTCTTCAGAACTTCAGAGAGGGGACGACGTTTCTTGGGCTTCCATTCGTCGGCCGGATATCCTAAGGGAGTAAAAGCCACCGGGTCCCATTCGGCGGGAATCGCCAGCACTTCTCGCGCCGCTTTTTCGTCGAAAGCCGCTACCCAGCACGTGCCTAACCCTAAGTTAGCTGCAGCCAAAATTAGATGGTCCATGGCAATGGTGGCATCGACCACCGCATAGTTTCGGCCATCACGCCGAACCCACGCCTCTGAAGCAACGGCACAAATGCCAATGATATAAGGGGCTTGAACAAACCAATCTCGCGAATAAATGCGGCGTAACGCCTCCTGCCGGCCCTGAGTTGAAACAACTATGAGCCGAAAGGGCTGCCGGTTCGCGGCGGTCGGAGCTAACCTTGCCGCCTCCAGAATCTTCTGCAACTTGGCTTCTTCCACCGGCCTATCCTGATAAGCTCGAACGCTGTATCTTTTCTCCACAAGCTCCAGAAAATCCATCGGCACCTCCGTTAGCTTAATTCTATTTATTTATAGCTAATTTGAATTTT
>Ga0207433_10009167_pt1 | contig 15823 bp, 11 predicted proteins | sample YelNatPaOPGAMG01_FD_187559 | JGI IMG/M metagenome (GOLD analysis project Ga0207433, IMG submission 187559) | Hot spring thermophilic microbial communities from Obsidian Pool, Yellowstone National Park, USA - OP-RAMG-01 (SPAdes) (version 3) | ecosystem: Environmental > Aquatic > Thermal springs... | reverse complement strand
CGCCTTCCCATATTGCTTCGCCTATTGGGAAGCTTTCAGCGTCGAATGTGTCGACTGTTATTATTGCGTGTCTAACCTGTTCTGATATTGTTTGTATTGTCACTTTGAATTGCATCTGGTCTTGGTATTTGAGGTATGGCGCGTTTAGTGGTTCAACGCTTACAACTTTTATTAGCCAGCCTACCTGGAATGTTAGTGTGTCGTTTACTGTTTTTTCTGCTACTTCTACTGTGGTTATCACTGTCCACCAGCCGAATATAGCTGGGTCTTCTCCTCCTGGATAGGTGTCTGTTTGTGGTATTCTGAAGTTGACTGTTGCTATTCCGTTTAGGTCTGAGTAGTTGCCGAGTACTGTGACTTTTTCTCCTTTTGCGTTGTGCACTTCGAAGGATACCCACTTGTTTGTTATGCGGTCTCCGCCGTACGTGACTTTAGCGTATAGCCAAACCATCATTTGTGGTGCAAATGCGTCGCTGTGCTCGTTTGCTCCTTGTCCGCCGTAGGGTTCAGGGTACTGAGTGTAAACGTCCACTGCTGGTCCTGGAATTATGTATGGGGCTGTGTATGTGCCATTTACTGTGGAGTGACCCCACAGTATTGTTCCTGTTGGGTCGTATGGTAATTCTACAGCTGTGATTCTGCCGCCCCATGGTTCTATTGATCTTTCTGGGTGTGCCCATGAGGCTAAGTCTGTGTTTACTAGCGCCAGGTCGCATGTTGGCGGTGGGTAAGAGTCATGTTCGTATATGACTTGTAGCTGCATCGTTATCAGCGTGTCTATGCCGCTTGATGGTGTTGAGTCTTCAAGTTTTGTGAATACAGCCCAGACTTTTCCCGGTGTTGAGGTGTCTATCCAGCCCCATGTTTGTTCGCCATGTTGTTTGAGGAAGTTTCCTTCAGAGGCGCTTACGAGGCTTAGAAGGGTTGGATCGTAAAGGAATGTTATGTCGAAGCCTGCGACATCCCAGAAGGCATCTACACCTGTGCCGTTTTCATTCCTTATTTTAACGTCAACTGTGAATATCTCGTTCATTGTTCCCTTCTTTGTTGCTGGTTCAACGAATATTTGTGGTCTTGGCGGATACTGGTATGGTGAAGCCTCAATTATTAGTTGTCCGTTAATGCGGTCGTGTGTGACAGGACTCGTGTTTGCGTCAACAAGGTCTGTGAACGTGAGGTTTAGGTCGAAGCTTACTGTGGGCTCCATCAGCATGCCGTTAGGCTGCTTTATAATCTGGAATGTTATTTTGGCTACAAGTCCATCCGCGCCATTCCACGGAGCGCCGGTGGACGCCGCAGCCACTTTATAGTATACTGCGCCAGTGTATGGTGGAGTGTTAACTTTGTTGCCCATGTCGTCGTAGAAGCATGGGTCGATACCATAAAGGACAGGTCCGTTTAGTACGCCTCCCGTTTGGGCGACGAAGTCTTGGAATCCAACAGGCACCGCATATTGTAGGATGTTGCCGAAGTAAAAGTGGACTTCTACACCTGCTACTCCAGCTGGAACGTTAGCACTTGTTGCATTTTCCAAGTGTATTTCAACTATGAAGTTTTGGCCTACTGGTGATGGTGTTGGAGGTGTGTCCAAGATGTATGGGCTTGGGTTAACGTCTGTTAAAGGTGCGACGGGGACTGGTTGAACGCTGTAATGGACGTTTGCCGAAGCGCCGAAGGTTGGTCTAACGAAGGTTAAAGGTGCGCCTACAAGCATTAGTAGCAGAATTAGAGTTGCTATTTTAAGGTTTTTCATTCTTTCTTCTCCCTTCTCCAATTTCAGCAATTATTTTTATTGCAAGGCTTCTGATTTAAAGTTTTCTGGAATTATCTTCTATCCTCCAATACAGAAAAGCTTTTATTCATTCCCGTTGAAATAGAGAGAAAAAGGTGTGTAGCGTGAAGACAAAGCTTGTTTGCGTGTTATTCTTTTCATTTTTAGCGTTAAGCATGCTTCCCGCTGGGTTTTATGTTCGGAGTGTTTCGGCTCAGGCTAGGCCTAAGATAAGGATTGAGCCTGTTCAAACCATGAAGGTGGCTGTTGACGAAACTTTCACCGTTAACGTTACAGTTGAGGATTGCGTCAACGTTTATGCTGTTCAAGTTTATATTCGTTATGACCCTGACGTTTTAGAGGCTGTCAGCATTCTTGAAGGTCCATTCCTTCCATCCTTTGGGAGCACCCTTCTATTGTTGAATGAGACTAAGGAGGATTTGGAGGCTACTCCGCCGTTCGCTGAAGTTCGTTTTATTGATTCTCTAATGGGCGATGTTCCTGGGGCAAATGGCAGCGGCTTACTGTTTAACGTCACCTTTAGGGTTCTCTCAGACGGGTCTTCACACCTGCGCTTTGTGGAGTATGTCCCGCAAAGTGGAGGAGACGGAACATACTTCATGGATAGTAACTATAATGAAATATATCCTGAGCTTTATGACGCGTTTTATGGCACGCCTATAACACTTTCAGCGAGCGCCGCGAAAGTTTCGGTTGGCGATAATGTAACTTTAAGTGGTCAAGTTTTGGGAATCACCGGAGCCCTAAACGTCTCCATTCTGTTTAGGAAGGCTGGCGGAGAGTGGAGCAGCTTGGCAAATTTGACGGATGTGTCTGGCAACTTTTCATACGTTTGGAATGCTGGTGAGGCTGGCAACTTTGAGTTTAAAGTTTCAACGGTTATTGAAGATGTGCCCGTTCAAAGCGGTGTTGTCGCTGTGACTGTTGAATCGGCGTTCAATGTTATGAATTACATTTTATACATTGCTGTTGCAGTTATAGTCGTAGCGTTGTTGGCTGTTTTTTATGCTAGGAGGCGGGGGAGGAAGGCTCCGCCTGAAATGCCCCCTTCAGCTTAAACGTCGGCTGAGCAGGTATAGAACAATGTTTCAGAAAAATTTATATCTATAGCAAGTGTCTAATTTAAACCGCTGAAGAAATTGGAAAGGGAGAGAGGAAAATGAAAATGAAGATTTTGGCAATAGCATCCATTATAGCGCTAATAACCGCAGCGGTGCTTTCCGGCTCAGCGTTGGCTGTTAAAGGTCCAGTGATGGATAATCTGCAGTTCAAGTTTTATGGTGATCAAGGCCCGCTTTGGACAGGCTTAGTCAACAACGAGATCGACATGATGGCTTGGCCATTAACATACACTCAATATCAAGATGCCAAGGCTAACCCTGACATAATAGTTGCACCATACTATGATTTGGGAGATTATGAAGTGGCTCTAAACAACAATTACTCGCTTCCAGACCTGCCTTATCGGAGCCCCACAAACTACACGGAGTTCAGGCAGGCTATAGCATGCCTCGTAGACAAGGATGGGCTAATATCAGGACCCGCATTGAACGGGTTTGCCACAAGAATTGACACGCATATTCCAAGACCTGCACTGAACGATTGGGTCAATTTCGACGTCAGCAAGTATGGACCAAACGGCGAGTTGCTGAACAACTACCCATGGGATTACAACCCAGTAAAGGCTGCACAAATACTGGATGCTGCAGGCTTCGTTCAAGGCAGTACGCCGAACCCAGACTATGATTCAAGCCTTCCATGGTCATCGCCATACATACGCGTATACCCACCAGGCCACGAGAAGGCTGGACAAGACCTTGACCCGCTACTGGCATACGTGAGAATAGACATTGCGAGGAAGACTCTTGGTGAACAGGTTGTACGTGACCTCAAGAAGCTGGGCATACCAGTAACGCTAACCGAGGGAGGAAGCGGGGTCTGCTACACTCCTGTCTATGTAAACCGCAAATATCACCTGTACACGGCTGGATGGAGCCTAGGAAGATACCCACTGTGGTTCTACAGCTTCTACAACCCAATAGGAATCTATGCTGGTGGACCAAACCTCTACCAGATAGATGACTCTGACGTTATACCTTGGACTGAAGAGGTTTACCCGAAGGCTCAGAGCGTCGCTCAAAGCATGAACGCGGCGAAAATGTGCCAGTATTATCAAGTGATGAAAGCCTACTGCATACCAGTGTGGAGTTCAGCCTCATACTACGCTTACCGCAAAGGCTTCGTTTATGTTCCCGCAACACAAGGCTACGGGCTTACAACAGGCCTAGACTTCGTGTTTCTGGCAACATACCACCAGAACTACCCAACAGTTAACACGATAAGATATGGAACAATGAACCCGCCAGTGGCCTTAAACCCGCTTTTCAGCAGCTGGCTATGGGACTACGAAGTGGTTGACAGAATATTCACAGGCTACATGAACGGCAACCCATACAAGATGACACCAGGCAAAAGCCCAGCTGGCGGAGACCTGCCATGGATGGCATACGACTGGAAATGGGAAATAGACCCAACCGATGGAAACGCCACAGTAACCCTATGGTTCAGGCATGACCTCAAGTGGCACGACGGCGTACCATTCACGGTGGACGACCTAAACGAGACAATAGAACTTGGCAAATACTACGACGACTCATGGGGATACAGCGACTTCATCCACGTAATAGGCTTCGAGAAAATAGACGACTACACATGCAAACTACACTTTGACATGCAGAGCATATGGGCCCTATACACAGCAAACTACGACATGGTGCCAAAACACATATACGGCTTCAACAGCGGCAAACACCACCCACTCCCAACAGACTCAGACTTCTACTCAGGTGGACCACACGGATACTGGCCGTGGAAAGACGACACAGTAACACCCGTATCTGATCCAGCCCAAGTTTGGGTTGGAACAGGCATGTGGAAATACGTCCCAGGAACACACGTTCCAGACGTGGGTGGAGGAATACTCCTAACATACAACCCTGACTTCTGGATGAGCATAGCGCCAGGAGACATAGACTTCGCCTACACTTGGACGTCGACCACTCCACCGTCAGGCGGAAGCTACAAGATAGGCTTATCAGATCTAGTTCTGCTGGCAAACGCCTACGGAACAAGGGGAGACGGCGAAGTGCCATTAAAAGTCCCAGGAACAAAGGGAGCATGGAACCCAGGAGCAGACCTAGCAGCACCATCAGGCATAATAGGCCTATCAGACCTAGTAACACTAGCCAAAAACTACGGAAAAACGTGGGGAACAAACCCATAAACACAAGAGACACTTAATTCCCCTCACTTTTTTTGTCAAAATCATTTTCATCTGCACCCTCAGCTAAAGCTTAAATAATTATCCTAGCCATTCATCTTTAAACGGGTGACGCCAAAATGGGCCTAAAAGAATACATAATTAAACGAGTAATCTACATGTTCATATTGATAATAGGCGTTCTAACATTAAATTTTATTATATTTGAAGCAATGCCTGGAAACCCCCTTGAAGCCTACATAGCTAAAGCTGCATTAAGCGGCGGTATGACTCAGGAGCATCTAGAGGAACTTAAACGCATATTCGGCATAGGGTTGCCATGGTACGAAAAGTACCCGACCTACATATACAACATGTTAACGTTCAACTTTGGGCATACAACCCCCCAGTATGGTGGTCAGAAAGTCGTGGACATAATTTTTGGGAGCGCCCTACCAAACACGTTAATCCTAATAGGCGGCTCAACAGTTTTAGCAGTAATTCTTGGAGTAGTAACAGGCGCAGTGGCAGCCCATAGAAGAGGATCAAAAATTGATAGCACATTAGTTATAATCTCGCTGCTTACCTTCTCATTACCAACATTCTGGATGGGAATGATTTTCCAATTTATCTTCGGCTTCTACTTGCATGTGCTCCCAGTGCAGGGGACACAAACTATAGAAAAATTGGTTGAGCTAAGCCAGAACCCCCTAGCCTACTGGTTGGACAGGCTGCAGTATATAATTTTACCTGGGGCTGTCCTCACGCTTTTCACTTACGGAGGCTTTCTCTTATTGACAAGGGCATGCGTTCTTGAAGTGCTTCCCGAAGACTACATAGTAACTGCAAGAGCGAAGGGACTGAAAGAGCGGACAGTTCTATTTAAACACGCTTTAAAAAACGCGTCCCTCCCAATAATAACAAGCGTTGCATTACAGTTTGGCTTCATCCTCTCAGGAGCAATTATCACTGAAGGGGTTTTCCAATATGCTGGGCTTGGAACCGCCATATATAGGGCTATACTGTATAAAGAAACACCTATTATGCAGGCAATCTTCTACGTTATAGCATTATGCGTCATCATTGCAAACTTTATCGCAGACCTCTTATACGGAGTCATCGACCCGAGGATAAAGTATGGGTGAAAAAATGTCAATTCGTAGACAGAAAATTGCGCTGCAAATCAGAAACTTCAAAAACGTTATGAGACAGATTGTTAAAAACAAGAAATCCCTAGTTGGCCTAATAATTCTGATATTCTTCGCTGCGGTTGCCGCATTTGGACCCCTCTTTACCACACTAGATCCAATAGGTCTAGGATCAGTCCACAACCCCTCAGTGGACCTGCCAGCTGCCGAAGCAAACTGTGTCCCTTCATGGTATACTGGGGAAAACATAACCCAAAACATAAATGTTATTCCAAACCCATACTTTGACAACCCATCAGACCTAAATGTTTGGAAAAGAACTACGACTGAGGGTGTTACAGTTGAATACAACGCTTCCATCGGAAGCTCGCGGAATGGAAGCATAGAAATATCATTCAGTGAATCGGGAAACGCAACCATTTCAATTAACTTCGAATACCCATATAAGATTCCACCCGTGAGCTTCAAGGGGAAACTCAGCTACTACCTAACTGCCATGAACGAAGCTCCAAAAAATGAAGCCAACATAACAATACTGACAAGTTTCATACGACAAGAAGCCAGAATCAGAACTTACCAGTCATCAATGCCTTTACTCGCTTATTTCACTAACGATCAAATGAACAATTGGTTTCTCGTAAAAAATGAGATTGACAGCTCTAACGCTAGGCTAATTAGCCTGTATCAATCTGAAATAGGAAAATATCCTGTTAACGCAATATTTTCAAAGCCCGCAAACTACACATTCGAAATCAACGTCCAATTTAACGGCAACGCCTCAGAACTTGGCAACCCCACCCTTTACCTAGATGACATACAATTAATAATATACGGTAACTCATTCGGCTTGTTAGGAACAGACTGGATGGGCAGAGACATATTTACACAATTAATCATTGGAACAAGAATATCCTTCACGATAGGGATCGTGGCGGCCATACTTTCCGTAGGCATAGGATTGATCTACGGGCTAACATCCGCATACATCGGCGGCGCAGCCGACGAAATTATGATGCGATTCAACGATCTTCTATTGGTAATCCCAACACTCCCCTTACTGCTCGTCATGGTGTACGTCGTTGGACAATCAATGATGAACATAATAATAGTTGTCGGAGTTCTAGGATGGATGGGCTTCGCGAGAACCGTGAGATCTGCAGTCCTAAGCCTAAAAGAGAGACCATTCATAGAAGCAGCTAAAGCCACAGGGGCGGGGCGCCTCCACATAATGAGTAAACATATTATACCAAACGTTATCCCACTTGTATACGTAACACTAGCGATGAGTGTTCCATCCGCCATAATATCAGAAGCTGCGTTAAGCTGGTTAGGACTCGGACCCCTAGACGTAATGTCATGGGGCAGAATACTCTACGAGTTTGAATTGTCAGGAACCATAGCCACGGGAGCACTGACAAAATGGTACTGGGTTATACCGCCTGGCATAAGCATATGTCTCCTCTCATTGTCGTTCGTGCTAATAGGCTACGCCCTTGACGAAATATTCAACCCGAAACTCAGAGAAAGGCGCTAGGGATAAAAGAGCAAATACATTTTCCTCCAAAAATCCTCCTCAAGCCTCCGCAATTCATCCTCACTTTTTATATCTCTCAAAACAAATGCGCCACCACCAAATAAACCCAAAATCGAACCTAACTTCCTCATTGTGCCAACACCACTCGCGGTAAACTCCACCAAAAAGTAACCAGAAAATTTTTTCGCAGCAACCTTCACATTCAAGTTTCCCTTAAATGCAGAAAACTCCACGCAGTCAGCGTGAAGCGTCTTCGAAGCTGAGAAATCGGCTTTCAATAAAAATGATTCTATGCGTTCAATAAGCATCTCCAGACTTACATTTCCAAGAGGAAACTTGCACTGCATGTAAACACCAAATTAACTATTCGGCAACTCAAATATAAAAACTAAAACAAAAGGAAAGGGAAAATAAAAGCTTAAATGTCAGCTATCACGACAATTCATAGCGCATACAGATGATACAAATGTCCGTCCTTGACGTTCAGAACTTAAAAATGTACTATAAGATTGGCAGAGGCTACGTCTACGCAGTGGACGACGTAAACTTCAAAGTTGAAAAAGGAGTTGGACTTGGATTAGCAGGAGAGTCTGGCTGCGGTAAATCAAGCATAGCCATAACAATTCTGAGAATACTACCAACAAACGCACGCATATTCGGTGGAAAAGTAATCTTCGAAGGAAAAAACGTACTAACCATGGATGAAGCCGCTCTCCGAAATCAGATAAGGTGGGGTGGAATATCACTAGTCTTTCAAGGTGCAATGAACGCGCTAAACCCCGTGTACAGAGTTGAAGATCAAATAATAGAAGCAATAAGGCTACATGAACCTCAAACATCAAAAGAAGAAGCGAAGGAGAGGGTGAAAAAACTATTCGAACTCGTTGGAATGGACCCTGAAAGGTCAAGCAACTACCCCCACGAGTTCAGCGGTGGAATGAGGCAACGTGCATGCATAGCTATGGCTCTAGCATGCAACCCCAAACTGCTAATTGCGGATGAGCCCGGAACAGCCCTAGACGTGGTTGTTCAAGCCCAAACTCTGAAACTTCTCAGAGAATTAAAAGAGAAACTGGGCCTTTCAATGATAGTGATTTCACATGACTTATCAATAATAGCTGAAACATGCCAAAAATCAGCGATAATGTATGCCGGATGGATAGTGGAATATGGTGATATCGTTTCAATTTTCAAGGAGCCCTTACACCCCTACACGCAAGATCTTATAGGAGCCTTCCCAAGCATACACTCAAAAAGAACAAGGCTCTCATACATTCCAGGCTCACCTCCAGACCTGTTAAACCCGCCAAGTGGATGCCGGTTCCACCCGAGATGTAAATATGCAATGGAAATATGCAAGAAGGAAAAGCCGCCTCTCGTTGAGGCATCAAGTGGCCACTATGTTCTATGTCATCTACTCACAAAGAGATAGGAGGCGCAGCAAAAATGGATGAAGTAGTAAAAGTGGAAAACCTTAAAAAATACTTTCCCGTGAGTCTTGGATTTTTCCGCACTCTTACAACCAGGAAAGAACTTTTTGTGCGTGCAGTTGATGGAATAAACCTTAAAATCAAAAAAGGAGAAATATTTGGGCTTGCAGGAGAAAGCGGAAGCGGAAAAACAACAACGGGTAGGCTTATACTGCGCTTAATCGAGCCAACAGCTGGAAAAATATTCTTCAACGGTCAAGAAATCACAAAAATACCGGGAAAAAACTTTAAAGCCCTCAGAAGGAAAATGCAGATAATATTTCAAGATCCATACGAATCAATAAACCCAAGATTCACCATATACGATGTGATATCAGAACCTCTACACATACAAAAAATATTTAACAGCGAAAAAGAAATTGAAGATGCAGTTTTTAAAGCTTTAGAAGCAGTTAAACTTGCACCACCAGAAGTCTTCATATACAGGTATCCCCACGAACTAAGCGGTGGACAGAGGCAACGCGTAGCCGTGGCAAGGGCTCTAGTTTTAAACCCAGAGTTTATAGTTGCAGATGAACCGGTCTCCATGCTTGACGTTTCAATAAGAGCTGAGGTTCTAAATTTAATGACAGAATTAAGAGAAAAAACAGGTGTTTCATTCCTTTACATAACACACGACTTGGCGCTGGCTAGACACATATGCGACACTATCGGAGTGATGTACCTGGGCAAAATGATGGAAATGGGAACAGTGGAGCAAGTTATAGGCGAACCATTACACCCATATACGCAAGCCCTAATAAAAGCCGTGCCAGTTCCAGACCCCAGTTCAAAAAGAAGCGAAGTTGTTATTAAAGGAGAAATACCAAGCCCGATAAATCCGCCCAGCGGATGCCGATTCCACACCAGATGCCCCTCCTACATAGGCGACATATGCAAAACAAAAGAACCACAGCTAATAAATGTCGGAGGGGAACACTACGTAGCCTGCCACCTCTACAGCAAATAAAAACCCTTAATAGAGAACAATTCCATAAAACTTAAATCACCCGTCCCCCACCTACAAACGTGGAGGAAGGAAGGCAAATTGTTAAAACAAAAAGTTTTAAGGTTAACCTTCATAACGCTTCTCACACTAATTCTCAGCGGTTCAGCATTAACATTTCCGAGCATGAGTTTTCCCGGAGATAAACCCTCAATCATAGTGGAACCAACAAGCATAAAAGACCAGACAATAACTCCAGGCTCCCAACTCACCATAAGCATCAAACTATACAATGTAACAACCACAAATGTCCCAATTGGACTTCAAGGCGTAGAAGTTAAACTAACATGGGACAACACGATTCTCAACTTGACTTCCAAAGCCCCAATGCTTGGCCAGTCTGGAGGCGTGTTAAACCCAACAATTTTGATTGGTAAGGATGAAGTTGGTACAAACTACTACTGGCTTGCGGGGGCATCGACAGGTAGCCCATGGTGGGGTAATGGAATAATAGCAAACGTAACCTTCCAAGTTCTAGCTGTCGGAAAAACAGATTTGCTACTTGCATTCTCGGATATTGTTGACGCAAACATCGAAAGCGTCGACCACTACGTTCAAAGCGGAACCTTCGATAATCGACCATCACCGCCGCCCGTTACGGTATACGTTGACCCGTCAAAGATTGTTGACCCATCACTTACTCCAAGTAACAACTTCAGCATAAGCGTAAAAGTTGAAAATGCAAGCTCCCTATCCCAACTCACATTCAACATGAGCTTCAACCCAAATGTCCTTGAGGTGGAAAATGCAAACTGGTCCGCGATAATATCTGGTCAACTTTCATGGAACAACACGCTGGGACTAATATCAGCATCAGCAGTTAGCAGCGAGCCTATAACTGGCAACGCGACAATAGCAACCGTAACATTTCATGTGAAAGCCCTCGGCGAAAGCCCCCTACAACTTACCGATATCGTAATTAAAGATGCATGGGGAGACGATTTACCATGTGTGTCAGCTAACGGATACTTTAACAATCAGCTTATCACGAAAATTTACGTTGATCCTCCATACCTTATGGATCCTAACCTGCGGCCAGGAAGCACCGTTACCTTTAATATAACGGGACAAAACTTCCAAAACATAGCTTACTGCGGTTTCAACTTTTCATTTAACCCAAACGTTGTAAAAATCTTAGGATACGCAGTAAATCCCATAAACGGAACTATAATAGACTCAGAAATAACCCTGAACAACAAGCTTGGCACAATGTCAGCAGCAATCAGCTACCAAACACCAGTAAGCTTCAGCAAAGAAAGCCTAATGAGTATAACATTCCAAGTTGTAGGCTACGGTATAAGCAGCCTAAACTTAACTGATACAACGCTCATCGACGCCACGGGGCTAAGCGTCGCCCATGAAGTTGAAAACGGCTTACTAATAACTGTGATAAGGGATGTAGCCGTAATAGACATACAACCAACCCCAACAATGGTTTACCCTGGTAGAATTGTCACGGTAAACGTCACTGTTAAAAATCTCGGCAACTTAACAGAATCCTTTATGGTCTCCACCAGCGTCGACAACCAAACGATCCTTGGAACCGTAAACGTTGAAAACCTTAACCCTGGAGCAAATGTGACGCTTACTTTTAAATGGAACACAACAGGCTTAGCGCCATGCCACTGGCACTTCTTCACAGCGAATGCAAGCACAGTACCATATGAAATAGACTTGTCAAACAACATCCTAATAGGCTCAGTTCAAGTTAAAATCAAAATGTACGGAGACATAAACGGCGACGGAAAAGTGGATCTAACAGACCTAGTACAGTTCGCTCAATCTTACTACAGAAGGGTAGGCGACCCGCTTTACAACCCAGACGCAGACATTGACGGAAACGGCTTCGTCAACCTGATAGACTTAGTGACACTCGCACTATACTACAATAAAACCTGCTAAACGGTTAAAAAGCATCTCCATTTTTATAAATGAATCCAACGGAAAGAAGTAAGGAAAATCTTATATTCAAATGAGCCAAAATATTAGAGAACGTAAGGAAGGAAGATGATATGAAAAGGTACATAATCACTCTCGTAAGTGTTCTAATTGTTCTGTCGGCAATAACGTTTTTCAGCAACTTCGCTAGACCAGCTTATGCACAGGAACCAGGTCCATACTACAAGGTTGAACCATCAACAGTCCAGCTTGGTCCAGAGTCAGCAATAAACGACACATTCACCGTAAGCATAAAACTATACAACGTCACAGAAACAAACGTTCCAGCGGGAGTATTAGGAGTTGAAGTTCACTTCACATGGAACGACAGCTTAGTACAACCAGTAAACTTTACAAATATGATAAGCCAGTCTGGAGGGGTTCTAAACCCAACAATCTTGTATGGAATTAACCCGGGATTCTATAATGCAACGCCACCAAATCATTACGCAGTTCCTCCTGAAGAAGCAAAATATTACCTTGTATCTGCAGCCTCAACTGGCAATCCATGGTGGGGCAACGGCACAATAGCCCAAATCACCTTCAAAGTATTATATAAGCCCACATTATCTGAAGGCGCCATAAAAGCTAACTTTACTCTAGTATTCACGGATTTGGTTGACGCTAACGGAGCCCCTGTTGATCATAGGCGTGAGGATGCGCTTTACAAGATTTTACCCTCTCCCGGAGTGTTCGACGTTATTTGGGAATCCACAACCTACAAAGTTATCATTGAAAGCGACTCAATAGTATCTGCGCCGGATAATCTAGCATTAAACGTTACAAGCAAAACAATAAGCTTCAACGTAACAACGGCGGACGGCTACTGCAATGTAACGATTCCAAAAACCCTAATGAAAAGCGATACACTTGAAGAATGGAATGTAACCTTGAATGGGCAAGTAACGACAAATGCTGTACTAACTGAAAACGCCACCCACACCTTCATATACATACCGTTAGAGCAAAATGCCACAGTGGCAATAACCCTACAATCAACATGGATTGTACCAGAATTCTCATCCACGACACTGATGCTTGCATTGTTCATATTATCCATGCCAACTCTGCTGATGGCCAAAAAACTGCGACATAAAAAAGAGATATACTAAGCTAAAAATTCCACATTCTCTTTTTTTATAAGTCCACTTCTATCTAACAGAAATACGTCTACGGGCTACCTTCCTTCGTTTTCTCTCACTCTTGGCAGCCCAAGCACTCAAAGTTACGCCGGAAAAAGCCGCGACAAAACTTGAAGGTAAAAGCGCCCCATAGGGCTTAGTTTCAACTCTCTGAACACTGTACAAGTTCATTGTAATCGGCGGGTCCTCATCTATGCCTAGCACCTCGGTCTCTGTCTTGTAAATTGGCGGAACAATAGCCACAGCCTCAACAGTGTATGTACCATTCTTATTGATTATACCCTCAATTCCAACATTTATCAATGTAAGATTTCCTCCGCGAAGAGGAGTAAAATCATCACTCTGATTTAAATAAATCACAACGTAAGGATTTTGTCCCTCCACCACCCAAACTTCAACCTCAAACACGTCGTTGGAAGGCGTATGAACGTCAAAAGTGACCTTCTTGTGAGGTGGTATGGCAAAATCCACGTGTGTTTCAGAGGGTTCAAAGACTTCCTCGGGTCCTGTCCAATATCTTCCACTAGAAAAATTAAAGAAGAAGTGTTCGCCAACCTCGAAATACCCGGAGATGCCTGTCTCTAAAGTCCCTGACACGTAATTTTGTTTAACTTGACTTTTCAAGACAAATGATTCAACATACACCGGAAGACCTGACACAGAATAAAATACCAAGCTAACAAATAAAAGGGTCAATCCAAGCGCAAGCCAATACTTCCTCATATTAAACCCGTTTAACAATCTACTAAAAGGTTAAAGATAAACATTAACTTTATTACGCTTGCATCTTATCAGCCTTACGAACATCAATACAATCAAAACCATAACGCGGGTAGAAGAAACTGCAAAAAGGCGCATAGAAAAACGGCAACGCTACTTTCAACAACAATGCTGGTCGTCTACTCACAACCCTCCGGCAGTTTCACCTCAAGCGCAGGTGAAAAGTTATCAGGCTCGCTTCAAAAATGCCCCATTGGGCTCAAAGGTCAATATTATAATAGAGACGAAAACGAGCGACTATTCAAACATGATAAACTACATAAACAGCATAGGCGGCGAAGTTCGCCACACATACAAGTATGTAAACGCCATATCCGCGTCAATACCAGAAGATTCGCTTCCAAGCCTACAGACATCCCCGGATGTTGCATTCATATATAAGGATACCGTTGCAAAGCTGGCTGCTCAGCCAACAGTAAACCCTGAAGGAATAGACAAGCTAATCTCGCAGCCCACAACAATTGAAGGTGACATCCAAGGCATTTCAATAGATCCAGACCAACTGTTAGGGGCGGAGCTCAACACGTACTGGGACCCAACAGTTTCAAACGCAGCCCCACTATGGGATGCTGGATACAGAGGCAAGAACACCACAGTCGCAATCATAGACACGGGAATATGGACCGGGCACTTCATGTTCAGACGCACATCAATAATAGGCGGAGCAGACCTAAGCTTCGACAACTACACAATATACCAGCAATACGCAGACATCATCCCATGGCCCTACAACGAAACATATGAGGGGTGGGATAACCCATACAACCACTGGCACGGAAGCCACGTAGCAGGAATAATAGCAGGAAGAGGAGCAATACTACTCCCAGAAAACCACACACTAACCCAAGCCGTTGAAAGATATACGGGCACACCGCTACCATCAGCGGAGCCTTACGGATACCCAGGATACAAAATCCTCTACCTCTTCGGAATAGCCCCATACGCGAATCTCTACATAGTGAAGGTATTCGACCACACAGGCAGCGGGATACCAGAATCCCTAGTCCTAAACGCAATTGAACACGTCATAGACCTGAAGCTGCAGGGAGTAGACATAGACATAATAAGCATGAGCCTAGGGGGACCAACACTCTACGATGGAAGAGACTTAGAGGACAAACTCGTAGACTACGCCACATCAGTTGGCATAACAGTTGTAGCTGCAGCTGGAAACGATGGACCTGCAAGAATGGAGTTGGGCATCCCAATCGACATCCAAGTTTTAAACGAAGCCCCACTTCCATCCAAGTTCCACGTTTTCACAAACGGCAAACTCCTCTACTCAAGAAACGAAAACCTAAGAATCGAAAAGGCTGACCAGGCCCTGAGAAACTATTTAGACCTCAAACAATTGACTGCACTTATCAGCAAAGGCTGCATGCACACATATTTGTACTGTAGAAGATACTTCCAGAAATCTTGTTTACGAAGGATATATTTCACTGCCGAAGGGGAGAAGGTTGTTGAATTCAAAGCTGAAGCTATTATTGTTGTGCTTTCTAGCATTTTTGTTAACGCGTGCATTTCTTGTTTTCTCTATGGCTGCATGTATTATTCCATTTTGCAAATTAGGTGGATGTGAGTAATAGAATTTAGTTCCATAAAGTTTAAATTTAAACTGGTGGTTCAAATATTAGTGCCGAGGGAGAGGGAGTGGTTGCGTAGGCTTTGCTCTTTGGCAGTTGTTATACTAATGTTTTTATTGGTTTTTCCGCAACTTGTGTTTTTGAGCGAAGCGCAGCAGACTAGTGTTTT
>Ga0207433_10009164_pt1 | contig 15826 bp, 18 predicted proteins | sample YelNatPaOPGAMG01_FD_187559 | JGI IMG/M metagenome (GOLD analysis project Ga0207433, IMG submission 187559) | Hot spring thermophilic microbial communities from Obsidian Pool, Yellowstone National Park, USA - OP-RAMG-01 (SPAdes) (version 3) | ecosystem: Environmental > Aquatic > Thermal springs... | reverse complement strand
TCATAACCGCACCGCAGGCATTTTAGAAGCCTGTGCCCATTCGGAGCTAGTCTTCCCCCACATATCGGGCACAGGCTTGAGGTCCCCCTCGGGTTAACATACTCAACTGGCAGACCGTTAAACCTGGCTTTATATTCAATATAAAACTGTAACATTCTGAAGTTCCAGTTATGCAATCTTCTGTTCATCTGCCTCCCGTATCTGATGCGTTTTCTTATCCCCTTCAAGTTCTCCATCAGTATTCCTAGGTTGTGTTGCTTAGCAATGTCCAAAATCCTTTTCGAAATTTTGTGGCATAGATCCCTCGTCCTGTTCTTCTCCCTGTCAGAGTACTTCTTCATAAGCTTCTGGGCAGTCTTAGGCTTATATCTGGCAAGCTTCTGGATTTTTCTCCTGGTGATAAAATAAGTTGTGTGGATCGTTCTAAGCTCGTGATCCACCCTTAAAACGTGGGGATTTGAGCTTACAGCTGTTATGTTAGATTCATTTATATCTATTGCTATCCATTCCTTTGGATTCTGTAGATCCACACCTTTCTTAAAGGGAATTATTATTTTGTTCTCATTTATAGTTATTTCACCTGTCTTTAGTTTCCCCTCCCTCCAAGCGTCAATAAACTTCTTCTGATATTCCCCGAATTTCAGATCGATGAACAGAAACTGCTTTGGCCTCACCGAGATTCTAATCCTATCTCCGTAAAACCTGTAAAGCATTGGATCGAACTGCATGAAGAGCTTTTTAGCCTCAGGTTTTTCCTCTCTGTGTTTCTTCCTGTATTTCTTGAGCATTGCCAAGGCTATCTTACATGCTGAATGGCAGAAATGGGTTGAGTAATCCCATCTTCGCTTCCACTCCTCAAAAACTCCTTTTCTCAGTTTTGCATATGATGTTTTCCCTCTTTTATAAGCATAATCTATGCAGAAGTTTATCATATCCCTGAAGTCCTCAAGGAGCTTTCTCATCTCATTATCAGGCTCATATCCGAAGGGAACTCCCAAAACAACCTCCACAAATAGAGTATAAACATAAGTTATATAAAGTTACTTTTTGGGAACTGCTGACGAACCCATCTTGCAATTGCTTCCTCCATTGCTTTTTGCAGGAAGTCTTTGACCTGTCATCTCATGGTAAGCTTCCCAAACTACCTCTCCAGTCCCTTATTTATACTTAAGTAAGATAAAAAAGGTTATAACCCAAGTTGAGCTAGACGCAGACTTCTTTTTTTATTTTCTATATTAACATAAATGGGGTTTTTACCCTATCACCGTAAATCTGTTTGAGCATCTTAATGTTATCCATATTCCTATCGAGCGTGAAGACAAATTTGCCAGACGAAGAACTTATCTCCGCCTCTAGCTCATCGTATCCACCCTTATCACGCACGCGCTTGTCCTTTATCTTTACATCCCTTATTGCACCGTTCTCTATGTAAAAGTTTCCCGGAGTCTCGGAGATTATAGCGGAAGGTTCCATGCTCAAGTACTTCTGAATATAGTTGAAGGTGGCCCCGAGCTGAGCCGACCATTGTCCTAGAAATCCTTTTCCCTCTGCCTTAGCCTGCTGCTTTGCCTTTTCAATGGCCTCCTTTACCATATCACTTGTGATCTGGGCGAATATCATCCTTTGTGTAGTGATCACAGCTGCATAGCTGTCCCATCTGCCCAGAGACTTGGGCTTCCTGAGAAGAATGGCCCCTATAACTCTCTCACGGGTTTCGCTTTGAAAAGCTGATATGATAACACCCAACTGCTCTGAAATTTAACTTATTAAATTTATGACTTGAAGATATAAAAGTTGTGCTACTTAACTAGTGCGATCTGAGTATATTGTTCTTTGAGAAAACGTAAAACGATATCCATGTGCAATAATCCATGGCCCTAGGATCAACAGAAATCGGCAAAACAATGTTAAAGAAGATTGCTGGACTGTCTTAGTGCGGAATAATCCCTTTCCGGTGTGTCAAGAACCTTAAAGGACGTCTGCTCTATAATTCAGGATTCCTGCTGGATTTCTCTATCTCCTTTATGAACAATCCCAGCTTATATATAGAGGAAACCCTGTCCTGCAGGTATCTTCTCACCTTCTCATCCAAGAAGTTCGTGAAACTTCTCCATTTTCCGGATCCCTTCATCTTCAACATCCTGTCGCTAGACCCGATCTCCGATATCACATCCTTCAGGTGGACTTTCTCATCCCCCAGCATTCTCAGTATATCCTGCGGGGTTGGATCTCCAAAAATCTCCTTCACCCTTTCCCTCAGCTCCTTCACCCTTCCGGATCCCTTCAGCCCCAGCATCATGTAATAAAGGCTGGTGCTAACGGGCCTAATTTCCTCTATTATTGACTCAAAATCATAGGCCAATATTGTGAAGCCCGAATCCAGCGATCTCTGTATCTCCCTTATAACTTCATCATCTGACTCAACAAGCTCAACGAGCTCTCTTACAAACCTTCCAGATATCACTTTCTCCCCATCGAAAACGGACACGTAAAGGATCTTCACATCCTCGAATTCTATTAAAGAGGTGTCTATTGAGAGCAGTTTTAGTGCCTTAGAAGGGGCTGGAATTGAGATTTTTATCCCAGATATCTCGATTGGTATCCTTCTCTCAGCCATTATGTAGTCAACAGCCCTCACTGCATACCTCTTTGCCAGATCCCAGTTTGCCCCAGCAGATATGAACTCAAAATGTGCCTGATCATCTATCTGCATGAGCATTATCTCGCTTATCTCATCAGGTATAAAGCTCTGTATTGAATCCCTCACCTTCTGCCAGTCCATTTTCTCTAGGAGGCCTGCACATCTGGGCTCATGTATGCTCATCAGCTTTTTGTTGCCCGTGTTTGCAACACTGTACTCCAAGGAGCTGAGATCTATCCCAAACACCTGTCTTAGCACAATACAGAGGACAGCAAGGCCTATCCTGAGCCATGTCATGTTCTCCGCTGGGTCAAGCTCTATGGAATATCCGTAGGTGTAGTCTGAATACCTTCCTCCAGTTTCAGCAACTATCTCAAGGCTTCTTCTATCTCTTATGAAGTAGGTTCTGTCCCCCGCTACAATTGGCCTGAGAGGACCGTTCAAAACCCAGTATGCCCTGTTTGGAACCTTTCTGTAGAGACCGAATCCGGATACAGGTGGGTCAACCACGCATATAACCTCTGAGTGAAGTCTCCCCCTTCTGTAATCCTCTAGGACACTGGGGCTCTCCCCCCAGGAGAGCTTAACCTTCTCATACTCCTCCAGAGTGTAGCTTAGCTCCTCCTCCACTCTTCTCAGATCTGTTATCGGCACAAGCTCAACCCCTGTCACATATCTTCCCCTTCTCCTGAGGCTCTTCACTATCCCATCGGAGCTGTGATCTATGCATCCTATCTGAAATCTCTCAACTAGATCGCAGTAGCCTATATCTGGAAGGAAGCTGATGCCATCCTCCGCTATTAGCAGCCTCTTTATTCCGTAAGGAGGTGCAAACTCGTAGAAATTGAGATTTCTCCAGACCCTCTTTCCCAGTTTTGTCAGATCAGTTCCCCTCACTAGTTCGAGATCCTTCAGCAGGCTGAGCTCCTCTTGGCTCATCTTCTCCCTGAAAAAGGGGGACATGAACTTGTACATTGCCTCAAACAGAGTTGAATATCTGTTCTCCTGATTAACAAGGGCTATCTCAAGCCTCATATTGCTCCACTTCTCGAGGACATCAACTCCCCTGAGGAGGAGCTCCCTATCCCATGATCCAATGGGAAATATCACGGTCTCAGTGTACTCTATCCATTTTCTTCTCCCCTTTCTTCCCTCCCTCTGTTTGAACTCCCTGACAGAGGGAGGAAGGCCAAGATGGACTATCCTTATCACATCCCCTATGTCTATTCCCTGAGCAAGAGTTCTGGGGCTTATCAGTATTCTGACGATTCCTTCCTTTGCAAGCCTCTCTATCTCAGCCCTCTTCTCCTTGTCCACTAGGTGATGATGTGTTGCAACTCTGTGCGATATCTCGGGGTGCTCCGTTAACATCCTTCTGTACAGCTCCTCAGCAGATCTTATGCTCCTTGTGAAAACTATTGTGACTCCATCATCCTCCGCATACCTGCTTATCACCTCAACAGGGTCCACATATGCCTCTGGCAGCTCTATTCCCAGATATCTTGCTATCTCTTTTATAGAGTAATACTTTATTTTAAATTTCTCAAAATCATCTATGGATTCAGCTATATCCCTTCCAGCTGCCCTTAATATCTCCTCCTTATGCAGTTTTACCCTCTCCCACGCACTTCTTAGATCCTTCCCGATGACAACATAAACCCTGTTTTCGGGCCTGAAAGGCCTTCCCCTTATTATCTCAGTCTCTTTTCCGTTTATCTGAGTGAGAATTCCAGCCATCTCCTCGGGATTCCCGAGAGTTGCTGTTAGAATTGCTATTGAGAAGTTCTTGGGGGAAAGAAGCTTTAAAAGCCTGATCATTGAGACCAGAAGGGCGATGCACCTTGGATCGTAGAAGTCGAACTCATCCAGAACTAGGAGATCCATCCTCTCAGCGAATCCATAGAGAATTTTAGGCCCTCCTGAAACCCATCTTTTCATATCCGTCATCAGGAAAGCAGGATTTGTTATCAGGATATCCGAGGATGATACTCTCTTCATCTCCCTTCTCCTCATGGAGTCCATTGCCTCAGCTTTCAGACCAATAGCCTCTGAGTAATCCTTTAACCTAGATATCTGGTCGTTTGCCAGGGCTAAAGTTGGGTAGACCACCATCGTCCTCTTTCCGTCCTTTGAGTAGAGGAACCATGCCTCCGTCTTTCCACTTCCGGATCCGCTTATCAATATCACATTCTTCCCAGATTTGAGGGCTTTCACGGTGCGGAGCTGGTGACTGTAAAGCTTTTCATTGGCTAAATAGCCCCTTTTTGTCCTTGATATCTCAGGAAAAATGTCTGAAAAAGTTAAGTTCTCCTCCTCAGGCTTATCCGCTTTCTGTACATGTTTATAGAAGTCGTAGCTGAGATCCTTTAGAAGTCTCTCTGTGTCCATTTTGCGATTACTCCTTATGGGAGTTAAATAAGGTTTCACACAGAATTTATTGTTTCATTATTTATATCTTTGTGCATAGCCCCATTCCATAGGTCTTATTAACCTGTGGGCTATCCTTATGGGCTCGGAACATCCGAACTATGAATTTCAGAAGAGGTTTGTACTTAAACTTTTTCCATTCACCACAGAGCTAAAGCTCTGGATTTCTGGGTGTCCATTTTTATAAAACGTGTTCTCTTATTAAAAATTTCTTCATTTTCACTGTTTTCCCATGCTCTCTACTTTCAGAGGAGTCAGATCTCTGTCCCACCTTAAAAGCCATATTCCATTGTCTTTAGCGGCCTCCACAGCTTCAGGAACAGCATAATCAGTATATATAACCTTTATAACTCTATCTCTGAGTAGATCCGGTCTTCTCTTCCTTAGAAACTCAATTTTGTCGATCAACTCCTTAATTAGGTTCTTCCCGAGCCTGACAGTAGCTTCACCTATAACGCATAGATCTTTATTTGCCCCGTATATGTTTATCTCCATTGAGTCGACGAAAACCCTGTCTAACTCCATATCAATGTTCAGATCCTGTTTTATCCTGTGCTTTATCACGCTCCTGGCCTCATCCTCAACCGATAATGTGAGCCTCTCCAAAGTGGAGGACATCCTGTTTATGCTGGCATGAATCCCCTTTACCTCCTCCCATAGCTTATTCTGGCCTTCACTAAGTATTTTTACCTCCTCCCACAGTTTATTCTGACCTTCTCTGAGAGATTTCACCTCCTCCCATAGCTTATTCTGGTTCTCCCAAAGCTTTGTCATGTTCTCCTCAAGGCTGTCAAGCCTCTTCAACACCTCAGAAATTCCCAGGTAGCCTGCAACTGCATATCTGAACTCGAGATCCCTCTCAAGAAGGTCGAGCATCTCCTTCCTCAGCCTGCTGGAAGCCCTAACCATCACCTAATGGACACTTTATCATATAAAAACTTAAGGTATAGCTTTAGGTTCCAGCAGTTTTTCTTTTTTAATTCAGAATATCCTAAATATTAGTTAAAAACTCTTATTGAACAAAAACTTTTATTTAATCGAGTAAAGGTTCGTGGCTGTGATATTGAGAGTTGCTGGAGTTGTTGTGAGCGCAAGAAAGGAGGGAAACTGCCTGCACTGCATGAAGTACTGCCTTCAGAAACTGAGTGAGATGGGCTTCGATACCCTGTTAATCAATTTCTATGACTACAATATACTTCCCTGCAGCCACTGCAATTATGAGTGCTACGCATTTGAAATAAGGGGAAGGGAGGAGAGATGCCCCATAAACGACGATGTGCCGAGGATATATGGGATGCTCGAAGGAGCTGATGCCATAATATTTGCAATCCCAAATTATGGAGGGCATGTTCCCGCACTCTACAGGGCATGGGACATGAGAGTTGCCCACATTCCGGGAAAGACAGATTTCGCAAGGAGATATGAGGACTTCGAGAGGGACTATCTGAAAAAGATACTGGGCTTCATAGTGATTGGCAATCTTACAAGCGGTGCGGATATGATGCTTCATGAGCTCCTCTATGATTTCTACAATCTTCCTCGTATTCCAGAAGTCTTGCTACTGCAGTCAACGGAGTTCGGAAGATCCTCCCTAAAAGGTGATCTAATAGAAGAGGAAGCTGTGAGAAAAAGGCTGGATGTTTTTATCAACGCAATTCTGAGGAGATTAAAGCAGAGGGGACAATAATCCATCTCAACTCCTTGTATTAAGGGAATGGATCTCATCCAGCTCCAACATTTTCACCTGTTTTTAATATATAAGCATTATATAGTAAATAACTTAAAATTTATTTATAAAGCCCATAAATGTGAAAACATAACTCCCGGGTATTTCCTGAATAAATTTTATTATATTCTGGATATACCTTTGTCCCTATGATCCTATGGGAACTATCCTTGTGAAGAATGTGCCTGAAGATCTCCTCAGGAGATTAAAGAGACTGAAAGCTGAGTTAAATTGTAGGACATGGGCGGATCTTCTTGCTAAACTTGTTGAGTTGAAAGAGTCAACATTAGAAGAGGAAGAGCTAGAAAGGATGAGATCCGGTGTAAAAAGCTTTCTAGATCTAAGGGAGGCTGTCTCTAACAAATGGTCAGGTTCGCCATCAGTTATAGACGAGATAAGAAGAGGAAGGAGACATGATAGATAGAAAAACATTAACTTTGGATTCGAATATTTTCATAGCTGCTTTGAAGAGAGATGAGACTTACAGCAATAAATGTGTAGATCTGATCTCGATGATATCTGATTCATTTATCTTAGCAGAACCAAGCATAGTATACCAGGAGGTATGCGGAACATTGGCCAGAAAAGTGGATCTAAGCACAGCAAAAGCTGCAAAAATAGCTTGGATCTGATGATAAATCCAAGATTTTTGGTTAATTGTGATAAAGATTTCTGCGTCTCAGCATACGATCTTTGCTCAGAATATGACATATATGCAATAGATGCTCTCTACCTCAAAGTGGCCCTGAACTACAATGCAATTCCAGTCTCGTTGGATAAGAAGGATTTCATAGACAGGGTGAAGCTCAGAAATCCTCCTATAGAGGTGTATCACATTTCAGAGTTCCCCTATTTCCATCAGGATTAATATCCCAATGAGGAAAATAAGGGGTTTTCATAGGGTTCCTGGAACCTCTCCCGTCATCTCCTTTCTCTCAACCCTCTCAATGAACTTCTTGGAAATCAGCATCATGAAGATAGCTGATATCAGAGATAAAAATAGCTCCAAGCGGATATCGAGCAGTGTTTGCTCTCCTGTGGCTGCATTTCTCATCAAATCAAAGGGATATGTTAGCGGGGATATTAAGGCTATGATCCTCAGCTGAGGAGGAAGAACCCATGCAGGAAGGATTATGCCCGAGGCTATCATCACCGGAAACTGGAGTATGTTTATCAGAGCAGCTACATTCCTTCTTCCATATGATAGGGATGAGAAGATCGATGAGAAGCCGAAGCAGGAGGCCAGCGCCATTGCAGCTGATATCAGAAATAGAACAGGGGATCTTATCGATATATCAACCCCTAGAGCTAGATAAAAGAATAAAATCATGTAAATTCCATATATTATAGTGTCTGTAATTATCCTGCTCAGTCTTCCCAAAAGCGTGGAGAACAAGCTTCCTGTAGCTATCACATGCTCTATTATCCCCATCTCCTTCATCCTCCTCAAGGACATGCCAAGATTCCATATAGCCTCTGAGAACATCTCCAGAAAAATGAAGGACCACATCAAGCTTCTCTGCACCAATCCTCTATAAGCTGGGGGCAGGAATAAATTGAAGTTTAGGACGAAGAAGAGGACCCACATTGGCGTTGTTATAAGGCCTATTATCATGGAAGCTCTGTACCTGAAGTATATCTTCACCTCAGACCAAGATGATACAAAAACAGAGTAAAGCGATTCTCTAAGCTTACGAGGAGTATATGCTTCCACTTCTCTCTCCCTCCCTCTCAACAAGCTTGAAGCTGATAACGCCAGCTAGAATGTAGGCTATTGCCATCAGAGCTATGCTGTACAGATTGCCATATGAGATTGAATGAGCTTCTATGACCCTCCTCACAAGCTCAACTGCATGCGAGGTAGGAAGAATGTAGGATACAAGCCTCATCCATTCCGGAAGGACTGAGATTGGATAGGCAAAACCGGAGAACAGGGTGAGAAATGCTTGGAGGAAGTTTGCAGCAGACCAATATTCCTTCACCTTTATGGTCAGGTTTGAGGCCATTATCCCCAATCCCAGAAGAGGAAGTAATCCAATGAACACCATCAAAATGGCGATTATGAAATCCGGAAGAGAAATGTTCATCAGCATTAAGGGTGCATAGGATATTATAAGCCCGAGCATCGCCACCATAACGTATGGAAAAGAGCTGAACAAGAGGAAAAGCTCCCTTCTGGCTGGGGATACAAAGACCTGCTCTAATGTGCCACTTGCTATCTCAGCCCCTGTGTTCTCAGATGCAACTGATACTACTAAGAAGCTCGGGAACATTATGCCATAACCTGTGAGAAAGTAAAGCAGGGCATTTTCGGATCCCGTGTTCCTCTGGAACTCCGAGAATGCATCGGGGCTTATGTAAGATGATGCAATTCCCATGAGATAGGAAATTGCAGCCATTATATAGGGAAATATTGAGAAAACAATGAGCCAAGCAGGATCTCTCATGATGTACTTTATCTCCTTGTACATATGGGCTGAGATCTCCAGAAGAACTCCCATTAAATCACCTTTCTGTTTCCCTCATCACTTTGACGAAGACATCCTCTAGGGAGGGCTCCTCTATCTGTGCCCTTATGACTCTTGCACCTCTATTTCTCAGATCTGTAAGAGCTTTGTACATCACATCCATCTCATCCCCATTGCACTCGATTCTCAGCTCAGATACCCCGTTGTCCTTCTTTACAGCTTCTTCCACCTCTACATCTGATAGAAAATCTATGACAACAACCTTTCCTCCGACGAACTTCTTAAGCTCATCCACGGTCCCCGATAACACTATCCTCCCTCTGTCTATCATGGATATCCTGTCACATAGCTCCTCTGCCTCTCTCATGTTGTGAGTTGTCAGTAAAATAGTCTTTCCCTCCTTCCTGAGCTCTGCTAGGAGCTTCCTCACATTTCTGGCAGCTATTGGATCAAGGCCTATCGTGGGCTCATCCAGTATTAGAACAGGGGGGTCATGCATCAAAGTTCTGGCTATCGCAAGCTTTGCCTTCATACCCAAACTGTACTCCTCAAATAGCCTGTTCTTGTCATCTGAGAGCCCAACTAGATCCAAAAGCTCATCAGCCCTCCTTCTTGCATCGCTAAATGACATTCCCCTGAGAACTCCGAAGTAAACAAGGTTCTCCTTCCCAGTGAGCTTGTTGTAAAAGCCCTTCTCAACGGTAAACGTGACTCCTATGACCTTTCTTACTTCCTCCTTCTCTCTTATAACGCTTTTTCCATCTATAAAGGCCTCTCCTGAATCGGGCATCAATACTGTCGATAATATCTTCACAGTAGTTGTTTTTCCAGCTCCATTTGGACCTAAAAGGCCGAATATCTCCCCTTTATTTGCTGTAAAACTCAGTTTATCCAGAGCTCTTATCTCCTCCTTCTTTCTCCCCTTCTTCGTTCTATATATCTTGACTAGTTCCTCCGCCACTATCTCCTCTGACAATCTTCCTCACCTTTGCCTTGCTGCTTATCTCGACATTTCTGCATCTGAGAACTCCTATCTCACATCCATCTCCTATAAAGGCATTTTCAGCATCGACTTCATCACATCTTACTTCAATTAAGCTGACGTCCTTTCCCCTTATCTCCTTTGCAGTGAACTTCCTCCCCTTAAAAAAGGGGAAGAGCCTCCTCTCCGGATATATCTTGATTATATCAGCTCTTATTGATCCAAGGGTTCCGTCAGAGGAGAACTTTATGACAACTTTCTCGGCCTCTATGTTGCTTGCTGACACAGATCCGGCTGCATTCAACTCCCTGCACTTTATCCCCTCAGCCTTTAAAGATCCAGCAACTTTCACGGAATTTCCTGTCAGATGCCCCTGAACCTTAGCAGATCCGGCAATTGAGATCTCATCTGCGTTTATCTCCTTCAAGCTAGCGGATCCCGCTACTTTTAATACCTTGGCTTTCAAGATTCCGGTGGATTTAAGGGATCCGCTTACAATGACGAAATCCGTCTCTATGTCCCTTTCAAACGACGCAGATCCAGCTATCTTGAGCACGCTTTTGTCCTCTTTCATGTACTTCTCAAACTTCTCAGTGCTCATCCTCTCCCCTCCTGAGAAGATCCATTATCTCCCTCAGTATTGCATTGATCTCTTCTATCCTCTTGACCAACAGAAGCTCCACTTCATCTATGCTGAGAGCTGAGTAGTCCTTCTCCGTCATCCCTCCACCTCCCTTTTCAGTGAATCCCTTATCTCCTTTAGCAACTTAACTGTCTCATCCATCTGCTCCAGAATCACCTTCTGCCTAGCTATGTATGCTCTAGCTATCTCTTCCTCTGGCATCTTCCCTGCTATCTCCTCATGGATTCCCAATGAAATCGCAACGACTACTATTGCCAGCAGAGAGGCCCCTGCTATTGCTATAGCTGATACCACAGCGGATGCAAGATCTCCAGTCCTGTATATCAATATGGGAACGCATGCTCCAATAATTACAGCAGCCATAATGCCCAAAAAACCCATAATGCTCTCAAATCTCATGCAAAACCCTCCTCAGGAGATCAGGGGTCAGCTCTATCCTGAAGGGAACTGTTCTGTAGTACTTCCTTCTCTCATCTCCCAGATCCACTTCCTCTATCAGCCCAGCTCTTCTGAGGATGTTGATGTGCATGTATGCCAGTGGGTATGATATCTCAAGCTTTCTCATGATTTCGTATATGTGCATCGGTTTTTCGGATAGCATGGCTATTATCCTTGCTCTGTGCCTGTTTCCTATTGCTGCCAGCAGTTTCTCTAGGTCTCTGAAATCGCTTAGAGCTTCATCCCCCTTCATATAATTCCCTTATGTATAAGTGATGGCTTATATATAAACTTTCCTTAAATAAATATTAATAAAATAAGTTATTATGGATCTACGCTGGGGAAAACTATAAAAAGATGTAGCTCTGGAGTGAAAGAGCATGGAATGGATAGAGGAGCTATTCATCGACAAAAGAGAGCTTTACCTCAGAGCGCGCATACTTAGAAACATTAACCTCCATATAAACCGCTGTTAAGCGGTCTAAATGTTGTTTTTAAGGCTAAATGAACCATTGGTTGCATTATTTCTGATAAAAAATAACTTTAAGCATTAAAACAGTGAGCTAAAAGCATTCTTTCAGCCATTAGCCTCCCCTCTAATTTGATCTCCCTTGAGTCCTCTCACTTCTTGGCCTTTTTGCTGGATACATTTGATCCCATCTAATATATTGTTAGTTATATTTAATAATTCATGTATATAAATAAAAGATGAGTTTTTATACTTCCACCTCATTGTTATTAAGAGATGAGAAACTTGATAAAATATATTCTTCTCTTTTTGCTCCTTGCCACACTATTGGGGCCCATATCCACACTCTCAGCTGCCGGGCAGAAGGCAGTGATAATATCAAACCAAGCTGATCTTCCAGCAGCCAATTACATAAAACAGCTGTTATCTTCGGCGGGAATTAGCGTGACGATACTGCATGCTAGCGACTTTGAAAGCGCCAAGGGCACAGCTGATGTGATAATAGTGCTAGGAGGTCCGGATGCATATGAAGGAGTTGGTCAGATAAGCAGAAAATATCTAAGCAGCGATGATCAGCAATATCTCAGGTCAACAAAAGGATCTTCTGTTGTGAGAAAGTTCTCTGATTCAGGGAAGGAGATAATTATAATAGCTGGAAATACTAGAAGTGAGACAAAGCTATCCTCGGAAGTGTATTCTCAGGCTGGATTTCCGGGATCAAGCCTAGCTGCCTCAGCAGCCAAAATAGTTGCTCTTACAGGCGATAAGCTCACATATAGAATGGTCACTACTGATAAAAAGGAGGGGAAGACTCAAACAACAATGGTCACTGTCGAGAGATTTTCTGGAACCATGGATGGAACTGCGATAAATGGAATGAAGTGGATTTACACATATCAGGGGCAAAATACTCAAGCAGAGCTGATAGCAGGCTACACTTCTGATGGGAGATCCTGCACTATGATGAGAGTGATTTCCTCTGGCACAAGCGTTGTTGTCTATCCATGGAATTGTGTTCAGAAATCCCAGACAAACACTCCAGCTGGTGGTGGGGACCCCTCGGAAATACTAAATCAGAGGGTAAGCGTGGAGACCAAGATAGTTCCTGCTGGAACTTTTCTATGCCTTAAATATGAGCTACATGACAGCAAAGGAGGTATTTCTAGGTTATGGAGCTCTTCTCAGGTGCCTTTAACAGGCTTGGTTGCCATGGAGTATGAGGGATCCGATAGCAGTGTTGTGATCGAGCTAGTGAAAATAGGATAACTAGCCACCTTTTTTCTTTTTTTTAAATAAATTAAATATATCACTTCATCCGCTACTGCTTTTACCAGCAGGAAAATATCTCTACAAATCACTTTAGCTATTCGTGGATCTTTGCTGAGTAAAATGCTATTTGGAGCACTCTGGCTGTTGGACATAACAGATTTCCTTTTGTGCGGAAATTTACTAAAAAAGATGGTTGGGGCCTTAAGTGCTATTCGAGGTCATATCGGCTTAGGTGATCCGATTACCTCGTCCAGCACTAAGGCCAGGGATTTGCCCGCAAAGAGATACAGAAAGACGCCTACTATACCTCCTCCTACCCACGGTATAACAGATCCTATTGCCTCCAATATCACAGCTACTATGAAGATGACGATATACCATATAAGATAGTTGCCAAGACCTATCTTTTGTATAAGTCCCCAGTTCTCGCTGAAGGCGAATATCTTGGAGAAGTTCATCCCAGATCTTATCATGTTTCCTATTGCCATGACCCCAAGTATCATGAAGATGAAGAGGAGTACCAGGGCTACTGCGACAAGACCTCCCACTGCCAGTAGAGCAGATGAGGGTGCCATTCCAATGCCTCCAATACCGAATCCCGTCATTATAGCTCCTGCAATTATAACAATAAGCGGAACTATCGCGTATATAAGTCCTGCTATTAGCACAAGAAGCCCGTCTACAAAGAGCTTTCCATAATCACTCAGCTTAGGAGGCTCATCAGGACTTTCCCTTATTATCTTTGCCATATATCCCAGCACGATGAGGTTGACTATTGGTATTATGTTCAGCACTATCAGCAATATCAAATTTCCTATATCGCTGAAAACTTTCCCTGTAAAAGACGCGGCCTTATTCAGATTATCCGATAGATTCAAATTTTTTCACCAAGATGTTTGACAGGGCTTCTTTATAAACTTTTTTACTAACTTAATCAGTTCATTGAAAAACGTCTAATACAAGCGGATGATCTTCCCTAAACCACCGTTAGATGCTATGGAATCTCTCTTAGAACTATCATTGTGTTGGTCGATCTGACGCCTCTCACTCTTCTTATCTCATCTATGCACCTATTTGTCTCAGCCACACTTACGGCTGATATTGTCACTACTATGTCGTAAACACCGGTGACCTCGTGTATGCTTCTCACATTCGGTATTCTTGCTATCTCCTCAGCCACCTCCCCTGTTGGAATTGATGGCTCCACGGAGACAAGGACGAAAGCACTTATGGCTCCATCTCCCACTTCTATTGTGAACCTCCTTATAACTCCGGCTTTCTGAAGGTTCTTCACCCTCCTTCTGACTGCTGATTCAGACATGTTTAGCTTCTTTCCAAGCTCAACAAAGGATATTCTGGAGTTCTTCTTCAGCTCCTCAAGTATGACTCTATCTATTTCATCCATCCCTCTACAACGAAACTGAAGAACTTAAAGTTAATAGCTTCACCTTCCTATTTGCACATGCGATCCAAAACTCTATTTGAGGAGGCCAAGAGACACATACCGGGAGGAGTTAACAGCCCTGTTAGGGCATTTGAGCCAAATCCCTTCTTTGTAAAGGAAGCAAAAGGTGCCAGAATATACGATGTTGATGGAAAGGAGTACATAGATTATGTCATGGGATATGGCCCTCTTCTCTTCGGTCATGCAAATGAGAGAATTATAAACAGAGTGAAGGAGGCGGTTGAGAGAGGAACCCTCTACGGAGCTCCGACAGAAGAGGAAGTTGAGCTTGCAAGGAGGATAAAGAGGTTCTATCCCTCCATAGAGATGGTGAGACTGGTGAACTCCGGGACAGAGGCGACAATGCATGCTATAAGGCTTGCAAGGGGTTTTACTGGAAGGAGGAAGATAATAAAGTTTGAGGGATGTTTTCACGGCTCACATGACTCAGTGTTGGTGAAAGCTGGATCAGGAGCCCTTACCTTCGGCATCCCATCCAGTTCAGGGGTTCTTGAGGACACAGCTAGGCACACCCTAGTTTCCAGATACAACGACATCTCCCTCACAGAGGACATAGCTAGAAAGAACAGGGATGATCTTGCTGCCATAATAGTAGAGCCTGTAATGGCAAACTCGGGCCTTATACCCCCTGATATAGAGTTTCTGAGGGGGCTCAGAAGCATAGCGGATGAGCTAGGATGTGTGCTGATATTCGATGAGGTTGTGACAGGTTTCAGACTATCCCCCGGAGGAGCGCAGGAGTACTATGGGGTAAAAGCAGATCTCACAACGCTTGGAAAAGTGCTGGGAGGGGGATTTCCGATAGCTGCATTCGGAGGAAGGGAGGAGATAATGAGAAACATATCACCATCAGGAAGGATATACCAAGCAGGGACTTTCAGCGGCAATCCAGTTTCCGTTGCTGCAGCTCTGGCTGTGACGGAGATGATAAACGAGGGGATCTACTCTTATCTCAGGGATTATGGAAAGAAGCTTGTCTCGGCGATAAGGGATATCATAGATGACAGAAACCTGAAGGCAACAGTAAATCATGTGGAATCGATGTTCCAGATATTCTTCACGGATAGAGTTAGAACCTATGAGGAAGCCCTTTCCTCAGATCTTAAGAAATTCAGGGCATACTTCATGAAAATGTTGGAGAAGGGGATTTTCATACCTCCCTCCCAGTTCGAGACCTGCTTCATATCCACAGCTCATTCCGACGAGGAGATGAAGATCACAATAGAGGCTCTTGATGAAGCTCTAAAGATTGTTTAACCACAACATATCATTCTTTCAGATTATTGTTTATAAAGTTG
>Ga0207433_10009156_pt1 | contig 15843 bp, 12 predicted proteins | sample YelNatPaOPGAMG01_FD_187559 | JGI IMG/M metagenome (GOLD analysis project Ga0207433, IMG submission 187559) | Hot spring thermophilic microbial communities from Obsidian Pool, Yellowstone National Park, USA - OP-RAMG-01 (SPAdes) (version 3) | ecosystem: Environmental > Aquatic > Thermal springs... | reverse complement strand
GGTTGGGGTGAGGGTGGAGGCCCTCCGAACACGCACGAACCTGCCCCCTCTCCCTTGAGGGAGAGGGTTGGGGTGAGGGTGAAGACTGGCCGGATGATCGCCAGCTTCTGGCTGCGAAGCAGCAGAGCCTGGAGACCGAGAAGCTGATAGCTGATAGCTGATAGCTGATAGCTGAAAGCTGAAAGCCATAGCCTTGGACAATCTTATGAAACTCGACCTCTTCGACTGCAACTGCCAAATCGGCCGCATGGGCGAGGCCATTGAGGGCGCGCCGATTACGGCGTCCGAGATCATCGGCAAACTCGCGCCAATGGGCATACGGCGGGCGATGGTCTATTCCGCGCTCGCCAAGGAACTCCATCCCGCCGAGGGCAACCCCGCGCTGCTCGACGAGATCAAGGGCTCACCCTTCGTTGGATGCTGGGTGGGTCTGCCCTCATCGACGGGCGAACTCGGAACTCCCGAGGAGTTGGTGAGCAGGATGCGGGAGAACGGCGTCGGCGCGCTGCGATTGTTCCCCACGATGCACTCATTCTGCCTCGCGGACTGGTGCATGGGACCGCTTTACGAGGTGCTGGAGGCGCACGGCGTCCCCATATTCGTCGATATCACGCAGACCAACTACGACCACATCGCCTCCGCGCTCAGGGCGTTCCCAAAGCTCCGGCTTGTCATCGTAAGGCCGTCGTACCGCTCGGACCGCATGCTCTTCTCGCTCATGGAGCGTTACGAGAACCTCTGCCTCGAAACATCGAACTATGCCGGCAGCGGCGGGATCGAGGAGGTCTGCCGCCGATTTGGCAGCTCGCGCCTGATCTTCGGCACCGGGCTTCCGTTTTTCGAGCCGGGCGCGGCTGTATCTTTGATCACCTACGCCGAGATTGATGCCGCCGACAAGCAGGCGATCGCGGGTGGCAACCTTGATAGGCTCCTCTCCTGGGCGGGTGGCGCGGGTGGCTAGGGATCAGGCGCGCTCACGGTCCGACGAGTCCCTTGATGCGCTCGCGGCCCGCTGCGCGTCCTGCCTGGATGCCCTTTACACCACCGTCCGTCCAACCTCCAAGGCTTCGCCCTCCATGCTCCATGCCGCCTGCGTCGGCTACATCATCCGAATGCTCGCCACACTCATCGCGGCCGAGCGGATTTCGCCTGAGAGATCATCTTACAAAGCCCTGCAGCGCGCCGTCGCGGCCATTCACGACGCGCGGGACTCAGCCCGATACGAAAGGGCGGCGACGGCATCTGGCAAAGCCAGCGGCCTGGGCATTTTCGCTAAGCCCGGGCGGGTGCGATTCGACTCCGATGCATTTGCGGTCGCGGCGAAGACACTGACCCGCCCCCATCCCGACGCCCCGATAGAGCGCATCTACTTCGAGACAATGCCGCTTTCCTGGCTTGCCAGCGTCTACCAGGCCCTGCTCGCGTTCCATCCCGACGAAACAGGCGAGAGGCTGGAGCCCAGTCGCTCACACCGCAAGCGCCGAGGGGTCTTCTTCACCCCGCCCAGCCTTGTCACCTACGTCATCGAGGGCGTGCTGACTCAGATAGTCGAATCGCGTCCACGCATGCTCCACGACGCCCCCCCGCGCATCACTATCCTCGACCCTGCCATGGGCGGCGGTGACTTCCTGACGCGCGTGGTCGAGCAGCTCCCCGCTCTACCCGGGGGAGAAAACCGGGGTGAGACTGCAGACTCAGCTCCCCACGCCTGCGTCTACGGCATCGACGTGGACCCCCGCGCTGTCGAGATCGCTCGCTTCGGCGTGTGGGCCTCATCCGATTTCGCGGATGGCATCGCCGATACCCTCAACTCGCACTTGGTCTGTGCGAACGCACTCGGCGCGCGCCACGCGGACGAGCCTGCCTTCGACTGGGCCGAAGCGTTCCCTGAAGTCTTCGCAGCCGGCGGGTTCGACGCGGTCGTTGGCAACCCGCCCTACATCGCCGCGAAGAACGGCTTGCATGGTGCGCGCGCGGCCGGGCAATCGGACGCTTACCTGCTGTTTCTCTCCGAGGTAATGGAAAGCAATCTCGTCAAGTCCGGCGGGCTGCTCTCGATGGTGTTGCCCGATCCGATGCTCGTTCGCGAGAACGCCGCCGCCGTCCGCCGCAAGATCGCGACGGAGTGGTCCATCATCTCGCTGCTGCACATATCCGAGGCCTTTCCGGACGCGCTCGTCGCAAACGTCGTTCCCATCATTCGCAACGCGCCGCCCTCCACGCCGACGTTCCTCGCTTCGCGCATCGAGCGCGCCGCGGATCGTCATAGTTTTCTCGCTAGACCTGGACAAACCGCACTCCAACTTGCCGATCCCGTGCGCCTGGAGTCTGTATTAGCCCAAGATCGCTGTGAATTCCTATACCTGCTTGAGCAGGGACGGTTCGGCGAGATCATCAGGGGTATCCACGGCCCGAACTGTGCGCTCTCGCACTACCAGGAACCGTTCGCGCCGCTGTGCAAGCTCAACATCAAGGCGATATACCGCGGCGAGGAAGTCGGCAAGTCTGCGATCAACCGCGAGACCGGCGACCAGCCGATCCTGCTGGGCGGGCAGAGCATCCAGCCCTACGAGATAATCTGGGAGGGGCGCGAGGCCAGCCTATCTTGGATAAGAAAGCCGCTGGAACGCTACCACAGCACGAAGATCCTGATCCAGAAGAGCTCCGCGCACCTGATTGCCGCTCTGGACCGCGTCTCGAGGCGCCACCCCGGTTACGTCTTCCCGCAGTCGGTGTACGCGGTTGAACTCACCCACGACGGCATGGACCCGTTCTATCTGCTGTGTCTGCTCAACTCGAAGGTGCTCAACGAGTACATCCGCCGCACCGTTACGGGCTACAAGCTCCTGCAGCCGCAGCTCGAGCTCGAGGACATCCGCGCGCTGCCGATCCGCCGGATTGGCTTCACTACGGACATTTCCGACCGCGAAGCCGACACTGCGCGAGGTATCGACGTGTTCGAGGGCGAATCCTTACGTAGTGGGCACTTTGCCGAGCTGGCGAATTTCGCTGTCGAGTGCTTGACGGGCGTCCCGGAGAAGTCGGATGTGATCCACGATTTGCTCGTGCACCTCGGCCACGAGCTGGTCTCACTGACGCGCGTGAACCGCAGATCGCCCGACGCGGACGCCACCCGCCGCCTGGAACTGCTTCGAGCGGCGATCGAGACAATTGTCTGGCAGCTCTATTCGAGCGAACCATCCCAGATGGCCCTGCCGTGGTGATCCAGTCCCCGGGGGGACTTCGTCTGTTCATAGCCGCGGTTTCAACCGCCGGGCATACAGGTAATGATGACAAAAGACAAGCTAATCGAAGAAGTCCTTTCCGGTCGCCCCGTGACCGCGTTCGAGATCATCGACGCGCACGGCCACCTGGGCTACTGGCACAACTTCTACAACCCCGAGCGCTCCGCCGCGGACATGGTCCACGCGCTGGATCGCATAGGCGCGCGCTGCATCGTCGCGGGTGCGCACGCCGGCATCAGCACGGACTATCGCCTTGGCAACAGCCAGATGATTGCGGCCATGCGCGACTTCCCCGGCAGGATCCTGGGCTACTGCTGCGTGAACCCGCACTATCCCACCGAGATGCCCGCCGAGCTCGACCGCTGCTTCGCGGCCGGCATGATCGCGATCAAGTTCCATCCGTCGTTTGTCAAGTACCCGATAGATGGCGACAACTACCGCGCGGCGTGGGAATACGCCGACGAACGCGGCCTCGTCGTGCTAACCCACACAGAGTCCGGCGGATCGACCTGCCAGGTCGCGCAGGTCGGCCGCTGCGCCGAGCGATATCCCAACGCCAAGGTGCTCTTCGGCCATTCTGGTTTCGGCTATGCTGGCGCGCGCGCATGTGTAGAAGTTGGTAGAAGGGTGCCGAATACGTACTTTGACATCACCGCGTCCACCACCGACCTCGGACTGGTCGAGATACTGGTTGACGGGCTCGGCGCCGACCGCGTGCTCTACGGCACCGACCTGCCATTCATCGACTGCCGCATGCAGATAGGCAGGCTGGCGTTCTCGAGACTCAACGACGACCAACTCAAGCTCGTTTTGGCCGACAACGCCAAACGCCTATTCGGGATGTGAAGATCGGAACGGGCAATCGCGAAAGGAAGAAGACCAGGAAATGAGAAAGGGTTCTCTTTCTGATTCTCTAGCTTTCTCCCTTTCGCGATTGCTTCCTGCAACAGACTGGAGGATTCATGAAACTCATAAGCTACCGCCGCGAAGACGAGACCGAGTCGGTCGGCATTCTTCGCGATGATCTGGGCGGCGCAATCGATCTGATCCGCGCGCTCGCCGTATACGCCACCGTCAACGACGAGTGTGCGCCGATGGTAACCGACCTGTTCGACCTGGTCTGCTACGGGCTCGTCGAGGTCGAGTTGCTCAGAGAAGTGCAGGATTTCATCGAAAAGCATAACCTGACTGAGGAGCTTCTCGACACCGGTTACACGGTCTTGGCTCCCATCGCCCGACCCGGCGCCATCTACGCCCTTGGCCGCAACTACCCCGCGCACGCTCGCGAGAGCGGGCTGGAGCCGCCCAAGGAGCCTGTCGTTTTCGGCAAGGCGGTGACCGCCGTGATCGGCCCCAACGAGCCCGTCATCTACAAGAAGTGGCTCACTCGCGTCGATCCCGAGGCGGAGCTTGCGGTCGTGATCAGTCGCCGAGGCTCGGACATATCGGAGGAGGACGCGCCCTCGTTTATCGCCGGCTACACCTGCCTTAACGACGTCACCGCCCGCGACATCCAAAAGATCGACCTGGGCAACGCGCATCCCTGGCTCCGCAGCAAGGGCATGGACACGTTCTGCCCAATGGGCCCGAATCTCACGCTTCCCGACGAGATGCCCGACCCGCTCGAAATAGATGTCCAGATGCGCGTCAACGGCGAGATTCGCCAATCCGACAACACTCGCAGCTTGACATTCGGCATACCGTTTCTGATAAGCTGGATATCGCGCTATCACACGCTGTATCCGGGCGATGTTATCTCAACCGGCACTCCCGAGGGCATGAAGCCCGTAGTTCCAGGTGACGTCATGGAGGTCTACGTCGAGCGCGTCGGCACCCTCCGCAACCCCGTCGTCGCCGAGGACTGACGACTAACGACTGATGACTATGTTGCGACCCACCTACGCCGAAATTGACCTTTCGGCCATACGAGACAACATAAAAGCGATCCGTGCTCGCGTAGGGCCCAAGGTTAGGATAATGCCGGCGGTCAAAGCCAACGGCTACGGCCACGGCGCGATCGAGGTCAGCCGCGCTGTTCTTCAAGCGAGCGCTGAGGTGCTGTCGGTCGCGATACCGGAGGAAGGCATCGAGCTCCGCGAGGCCGGATTCGAGGTCCCGATTCTCGTTCTCGGCTGCTCGACCCCTGGTTCGGCGGGCGATATTGTCCACCACAACCTCACCAGCACCGTCTGCGATCTGCCCTATGCGCGCGCCTTGTCCGATGCTGCAGTCAGGCAGGACCGCACCGCATCGGTGCACGTCAAGGTCGATACGGGCATGGGCCGCATCGGCGTACAGCCCGACGAGGTGCTCGATTTCGTGCTTGCACTCAAGTCCCTGCCTGGCCTGAGCGTGGACGGTATCTTCACGCACTTTCCTAGCGCCGACGAAACCGACCGCGCGTTCACGACCGATCAGATCGCGACGTTTACGAAGCTCATCGACGGCCTTCGGCGCCATGGCATCTGGGCTCTGATTCACGCATCCAACAGCGGCGGAGTGCTCGCGTATCCCGAGGCCGACTTCGACGCGGTCCGCCCCGGCATCATGATCTACGGCAGCTATCCCTCCTTCGAGGTCGTTCAGAGCATTCCCATCCGCGAGGCGATGACGCTCAAGACGCGCATAGTCTTCCTCAAGGAGGCGGGCGCGGGCATCTCGGTCAGCTACGGCCGTACTCACGTGCTCAGCCGTCGCTCAAAGGTCGCCACGCTGCCGATCGGCTACGCGGACGGCTACCAGCGCGCGCTATCCAACCGCGGCGAGGCCGCCGTTCGAGGCGTCCGGGTCCCTGTCATCGGCCGCGTGTGCATGGACCAGATCCTCGTCGATGTGACGGATGTCCCCGGCGTCTCGCTTGGCGACGAAGTGATCCTGCTCGGCGGTGGCTGCGACTACCTGAGCGCCAACGAGGTCGCCAAGCGCGCCGGCACGATCTCCGACGAGACCTTCTGCGCCGTCACCAGCCGCGTCCCGAGAGTCTACATAAATGAATGAGCCCATCGATCACGAAAACACGAAAGGACGAGAACGCGAAGTCGCCCGAAGCATGCCAAGCCTGTCCGGGCATCCAGGGCGTCTACCAAAGCGCTTTCCTAAGAGCTTGCTGAAATTGCTGATATCAACATCGAACACCGAGAATCACGAAACGAGAGTCACCGTCCTTGGCCCCGGAAGCTGGGGCACCGCGCTTTCCATTCTTCTTGCGAAGAAAGGATACTCGGTCGCGCTCTGGGGCATTGCTTCGGAGCTCGAGGCTATCCAACGAGACCACGAAAACAGGCGATTCCTGCCCGGCGTCCTACTGCCGGAGAACATCACTTGTGTTCCCGATATCGCCGCCGCGCTTTCAGGCAGAGACGCGGTCGTCTTCGCAATCCCCAGCGCGGGCGTCCGTGAGGTCCTCACCCTCGCCAAGGGCAATATTCCGGCTGACGCGCTCATCATCCACGCCGGCAAGGGCCTCGAATCCAACACCGGCCTCCGCGGCTCCGAGGTGATCTCAGCGGTCCTTGGCGACGCCGCCGGCCGCGCCTGCGTAGCGCTCTCCGGCCCGAACCTCGCCGTCGAGCTCGCAAGCGACATCCCGACCGCCACGGTCGTCGCCTCCGCCAATGCAGACAACGCCGCCGCCGCGCAGTCTCTGTTCTCATCGCCCAGCCTGCGCGTCTACCGCAGCACGGATATCGCCGGCGTCGAGCTCGGCGGCGCACTCAAGAACGTGCTCGCGATCGGCGCGGGCATCTCCGACGGCCTCGGCTACGGCGACAACACGAAGGCCACACTGATCACCCGCGGCCTGGTCGAAATGACCCGCCTCGGTGTCGCGCTCGGCGCCGACGCGATGACCTTCACCGGCCTATCAGGCGTAGGCGATCTGATGGCCACCAGTGCCAGCCGCCTCTCCCGCAACAACCGCCTCGGGCTCATGCTCGGCCAGGGCAAGGGAATCGACGAAAGCCTGGCCGCGCTTGGTCAGGTCGCCGAAGGCATGCCGACCTGCAAGGCCGCCTACAACCTCGGCCGCAAGCTTGGCATCTCTATGCCCATCACCGAGCAGATCCACGCCGTCCTCTTCGATGGCAAGTCCCCCCACAAAGCCGTCCTCGACCTCATGACCCGCGACTTCAAGGAGGAGTCGGACTGAACAACGCTTGATCCCCAACTCGTAACTCGCAACTCCCTTCTTCCCCGCACAAATACCGGAACGTGCGAATTCGCCACGTCGTATATTAAGCAGATGCCGGTTTGGGGTATGTACCACTAAGGATGGGCTTGCAGGCTGGCGGCAGGTTCACACCTACAAATCAATACAGACTGCAGCGGGCGGCCTCAGCCGGGTTTCCCGGTCGGCCAGGGCAGTAGAAAGAGGCAAACCGATGCGTTGCAGCAAATGCGGAAACGAAGTACGCCACGTACCCGAGCACTTGGCGAACCTGGTTCAGTGGGTCTGCCAGGACTGTTCCAATACGGCCCCGAAGCGCGTCGCGCTTCACATGGATGAGGAAACCATCCAGAAACGGCTCGCCACGCGCGGCCGTAAGAAAGCTGCGTAACTCTCCAAGGTTACCAACTCGACCAAGGGCCCGCCGACCAACCGGCGGGCCCTCTTCGTAATGCGTCTAGGTGATTCACGCTAACAAACTTGCATATCTGGTCATGCTGAACTTGATTCAGCATCCACGCCTGGACCCTGAACTCGAGATCGACCTCCACTTGCCTGGGGACTCAGGGAACGTCGGGTCTGCGGGAGGTTCGACCGGCGGCGACACGTCATCGTCTCGGGCTCTGTCTGTGGGATGGGTATCACAAGGTGTTGGCTTGGCTTGTGCCGAATGAAGCAGGAGTGCGCTAGCAGCCTGCGGAAAAAGTCGCTTTCGGTTGTAGGAGCCGTCTCCAGACGGCGATCTGCGAGCGTGACGCCAGTGGATTCGGGGTCTGGAGACCCCTCCTACACCACTTTGTCCGGCGGCTGCTAGCCCGGATTATGCATCTTCCGCATGAGCCTGGGCTTCAAGAGCGCCGTCGCGAACTGCATCGGCACCGGGCGTCTTGGGAGTACGAATTGGATATTGGACACTCGCTTCTATACCTGATACTGATTCTTGCGGCCGCGAAGGTCGGAGGAGAGATCGCTGAATACCTGGGGCAGCCGGCCGTGACAGGCGAACTCATAGTCGGCGTGCTGTTAGGTCTTACCGGCCTGCGCGCTGCTGCAAATGAGCCTGCAATAGCATTCGTTGCGGCGATAGGTATAGTGATCCTCCTTTTTGAGGCAGGACTTGAGAGCGAGCTTGACGAGTTCCTGAGAGTCAGAACGTCCGCAACGTTCGTGGCGCTCATTGGCGTCGTGCTGCCCCTGGCTTTTGGCTTCTTGCTCACATTTGGTATCACCAGAATGTCCAACCAAGCGCTCTTTCTTGGCGCGATCCTGACGGCCACCAGCGTTGGCATCACGGCGAGAGTGCTGTCTGACCTCCGGGCGATGGAGACGCTTGAGGCGAAGATAATCCTGGGCGCAGCCGTGATTGATGACATACTGGGCCTACTGATACTGTCCACGGTTCTGGAGATCACGTCTGGCCGAAAACCGAACCCGCTGGCCATCGCCGGAACGATGGGTCTGGCTATCGGCTTCCTGGTGGTTGCGGTTATCGTAGGCGTGCGCTTCGCGCCCAACCTTATCAGATTGGCACAGAAACTCCGGACTCGCGGAGTTCTGGTAAGCGTTGCGTTTCTCTTCTGCTTGGCCCTGGCCTACTCGACTGAGTATCTGGGTCTGGCCGAGATAGTCGGCGCGTTCGCTGCCGGCCTTGTCTTGGCGAGTACGGACGACCGGGTAAAGATACACCAGCAGATGAAGCCCTTGACTGACATCTTTGCTCCGGTCTTCTTTGTCCTTGTCGGAATGCGGGTCGACCTTGCGGCTCTCAATCCTCTCGACGCTTCTAACAGACACGCGCTCCTGCTGGGACTTGGTTTGCTCATGCTCGCGATCGTGGGTAAGCTTGCTGCGGGCTGGGGTGTTCGCGGGAAGGATGCGAACAGGCTTGCCGTGGGTATCGCAATGATCCCCAGGGGCGAGGTCGGGCTCATATTCACCAGCATAGGCTTGCAGTCAGGGATTATAGGGTCCAGCCTGTACACCCAGGTGATAATGGTCATCCTGGTGACTACACTGCTTGCACCTCCGCTGCTCCAGCGAGTGCTCAAGAGCCCGGCGCGCAGGCCGGGAACTGGCGGAGTCGACGAGTGAATACGGACGGCGAGCATAGTGCGGCAGACGGGTCCGAGCACGCAGAGACAGGGTCGTGGACGCGTGTTGCCGCAGGTTCGCGGCTGCGCGCGACAGTGTCCATTGCGACCCTGCTGGTACTCGCGGCGCTGATCTGGCTCGATGAGGAAACCGGCCCGAACCTCAACATCTCCATAACGTACTTCGTACCCATCACGTTTGCCGCATGGCTGGTGGGCCGCCCTCTTGCCGTCATGATCGCTTTCCTTGCCACCGTACCGTACGCCTTCGACCAGATCGCTGTTACCAAGTCAGGCGAGCAGAGTGTGGCCGTTGCTGTCATTGACACAATCGTTCGACTTATGGTGTTCCTGTTTGCCGCCGAGGTGACATACCGTCTGCAGCGCGGAAACTCCGAGATCTCGGGTCTCGCGCGGCAGCTGCGTACTCGCGGCAGGGAGATCGAGCAAGCGTATTCCCTTCTAAATGAAGACATTCGGGCGGCGGGCGCCGTTCAGGCCGCGATGACCGGAACAGCACATCTGAACGTGGCTGCGATAGATATTGGCGCCAGAACTTCCTATGCGCGGCCGGTCGGCGGCGACCTGGCAATGGTCGGGCAGATCGACAGCGCCGTCTACGCCTGCATAGCCGACATATCCGGGAAGGGCACACCTGCTGCGCTATTCACAACACTCCTCAGGTATCTGCTCGACGAGGCCCTGCATCGAGGTATGCGTGGGTCGGAAGTGATTGAGCATGTCAACAAGGCTCTGCTCCAAGCGCTTCCCATCGATAGGTTTGTCACCCTGTTATATGTCGAGATCGATCCTCAGACCGGATCGCTGCAGTACGTGAACGCTGGCCACCCGGAGGGCCTCATCCATAGGTTCGGAACCGGTCTGACGGAAGAACTAAGGCCGACGAACGAGATCCTCGGTCTGAAAGCCACCACGCGCGTGCAGGTTGCCACAAATCGGCTGCGGCCTGGCGACGTTCTTCTCCTCTACACCGACGGAGCAACCGATTCGCGCTTGCCGGGCGGCAGCCACTTGGGCGATGAGCCGATCAGGGAACTGCTCAAGAAGCACGCGAATCTTGGCGCGCAGGCTCTCGCCGACGCTGTTGTGTCGGAAATCGAGGCCATGACTGTGCCGGAGTCCAGAGACGATCTGAGCGTCATCTGCATACGGAAGCCTACGGACTATCAGCCGCCGGACAAAGTGGTGTAGGAGGGGTCTCCCCTCGGGCGACAGCCCTCGGCCGACAGCGCATCCTAAGGATGTCGCGAGAGGCGTCGCGAAGCGATCGCGAGAGCCAGACCCCGAATCCACTGGCGTCACGCTCGCAAATCGCCGTCTCGAGACGGCTCCTACAACAGAATGCGGCTTTATCCGCAGGCTGCTAGCCCGGATTATGCGGAAGACGCATAATCCGGGGCGGACACTACGCCACATTGTGCTCGTGTTCGTGAGCTTTCGCTCCTTGCCCGTTCGTACGGTCAGGGGCTATAATGTCCCTATGCCGGAACGTGAATTCGACAGCACAGACTCCCGCCTGCTTGGCATCCTCCAGCGTGAGTTTCCGCTTGTAGCCCGGCCGTTCGACGCCATCGCGGACGCGCTCGGTATCACTGCGGCGGAGGTCGTGGACCGCATATCGCGGCTCAAGCGCGAGTCCATCATCCGGCAGATCAGCGCCATATTCGACTCAGCCGCGCTCGGTTATGTGAGCACCCTTGTCGCGTTCAAGGTCGATCCGGCCGCGCTCGACGCCGTCGGCGAGTCCGTATCGCGGCACGCAGGCGTCAGCCACTGCTACTCCCGCGACGCCGACTACAACCTCTGGTTCACCCTCACGCTCCCGCCCGGCAGCGACCTCCAATCCGAGGTTGCCACGCTCGCCGGCCGCGACGGCGTCCACTCCTATCTCATCCTCCCCGCGACCAGGGTCTACAAGATCGGCGTCTTTCTCGATGTCGCGCGAGAAGTTCCCAGTCCGCGAAGGCCTGCCGCCCACTGGCGGCGTCCGTCGACTTCGCATCCGGCAGCCTCGAATTCATTCGAAGGGCGTCCAATCACCGACCTCGACCGCGCCGCTGTGCGCGTCCTGCAGCGGGACCTGCCCATCGTCGAACAGCCCTTCGCCGAACTCGCTCACGAGGCAGGCGTGTCGGAAACCGAACTGCTCGACCGCGCGGCGTCGCTCCTTGAGTCCGGGGTCATGCGCCGCTACGCCGCCGTCCTGCGCCACCAGCGCGCGGGCTTTCTGGCGAACGCGATGGTCTGCTGGCAGGTCGAGTCCGAGCGAATCGACGCGGCCGGCGAAGCCCTCGCGGCCCATCCCGCGGTCAGCCACTGCTATCAGCGCCCGGCCTCGCCGGACTGGCCGTATCCCCTCTACACCATGGTGCACTGCCGCGACGAAGCCGAACTCGAGCGCACCATCTCCGAGCTTGCCGCCTCTGCCAACCTCACCACCTTCCGCGTCCTGCGCTCCGCCAAGGAATACAAGAAATCCCGAGTCACCTACTTCGAGTAAACCGCCTCAAAATCCGAAATGCTCAGCCAATTGCTGTTAGAACCCGCCCGCATTTTGGGGATGATTGTCTGGAAGACCAAATGGGTGAAGGGCGGTAACTGCAATGGCGAACATAGACTGGCGCAACTGGGGCGAATCGGCCTTTGAAGAAGCGGCGCAGTCCGGCAAGCCGGTATTGCTCGCGATAAGTGCGGTGTGGTGCCATTGGTGCCACGTCATGGATCAGAGAACCTACGCGGAACCCCGCGTAATAGAAACCATCAACAAGCATTTCATTCCCATTCGCGCGGACGCGGACCGGGAACCGGACATAAACATCCGCTACAACATGGGCGGCTGGCCATCCACGGTGTTTCTCACGGCCGACCGGGACGTGCTTACCGGTTCGACCTACATGCCCCCGGACCAGATGCTCATCGTGCTCGAACGCGTCTCCTCGGCGTACGCCGAGCAGGTCGACGAACTCAAAGACCGGGCCAAACAGGCGCGCATCGATACGGAAGAGGTATTCAAGAGCGCGGGCGGCGGCGCGTCCCGCGCGGAAGACGTCGAAAAAGCGCTCAACCTCCTGCGGTCGTCCTACGACCCGGAGAACGGTGGGTTCGGTTCCAGTCAGAAGTTTCCACACACCTCCGCGCTCGAATTCCTGCTGCATTCCTACGAATCCGGGGGCGACGAACGCGACCTGCGAATGGTCGTAGACACGCTCGACGCCATGCTCGACGGTGAAATGTTCGACCGCGTGGAAGGCGGCGTGTACCGCTACGCCACCAAGCCGGACTGGACCGCCCCGCACACGGAAAAGCTGCTCGCAGACAACGCGCGAATGGCCACGCTAATGCTCGACGCCTATCGCGTGGCGGACAACGAACGCTACATCGAGACCGCCCGCAGTCTGTTCGACTATATGGAAAAGAACCTCATGGACGAACAGACCGGGCTGTTCTACGGCAGCCAGGACGCAGGCGAGGAATACTACTCCGCCGACGAACAGGGCCGCGCCTCGCTGAATCCGCCGCGCGTCGACGACGCTTTCTACACGGACTCCAACGCCATCCTCGCTCGCGCCTATCTCAAGTTCTATGGCGTGGGCAGGGTCATCGGCGCGCGGGACAAAGCCCTGCGCATCGTCGGCCAGCTCAACCACCTCGGCCGCTCCCAATGCGGCTGCGTGCCGCACTATGTAGAGGGCGGCGCAGCCTACTCGCACGGAATCCTCTCGGACGCCGCCGAACTCGTGCTTGCGAACGCCGTCTGCGCGGAGGCTACCGGGGATGACTCCTACATCCGGGCGGCCAAAGAGCTCCTGGAGGCGGTTTTCGAAGCGTTCGGCTCAGACAAGGGCGCGTTCTTCGATGTGAGCGAGGTTCGGGCGGAACTGCGGGGCCTCACCCGCTACTCAACCCCGCTCGAGGAAAATGCCGCGCTTGCAATGGCGTTCATCAAGCTGGCAGATCTCACCGAAGACGAAGCCTACAGGCTCTCAGCTCGCAAGGTGCTAGACGCGCTCGCAGGGCAGTTCGAGAACTACGGCATCATGGGCGCAAGTTACGCAAGCGCGCTGGCTCTGCTCAACTCCATGCCGCTGTTGGTTACTATCCACGCAGACGCCGGGACCGAAGAAGCAGACGCATTCATCCAGGCGTCGCTGGGGGCCTGCGGCGCGAACTGCACCATCCGCACCGTGCCTTCTGAAGGCCAAGAAGCCGCCGCCAGCGTGTGCCTCGGCTCGGTCTGTCGAACCCGTGTAACCGACCCCGAGGAACTCGCGCAGTCGCTTGGCGAAGTCACCGCGGAGAGCATGGCGGAGTCCGCATTCGAACCGGTGGAGTAGTTCTGAGCTTGGAGTGTTGAGTGTTGAGCTGCTTATCACTCAACACTCAACACTTACAACTCATGGCTTGAGCACTTTGTCGAAGAATGCGAGCAGCTCGCGGGTCCCAACCTTTGCGAACACCACATCGTTCAGCTTTTTCGCGTCGGCCGGCGCAGTATTGGGTGTGCGGGCCTGCGCAAGCGCGCCGCAGCACATCGCCAGCAGCGCAAACGCTATTACCAATCTGCGAAGAGTCATATCAGCGTCCTCCTTGGTTTGTAGACGGGCCAGTTAGGTGCGAGTAACGTCGAATGCGGAATGGGCCCAGAAGTGCGCGTTTTGAATCGCGTTTGCACGCTTGTTTTGGCATTGTTGGACGAACGAAACCCCCTCGTGGCTCACGCTCGGTTCACGCTCAGATTCCGGGTGGTCGGGATTTCGTTTTGTGAGTTGTTTTTGCTGGGGAAGGGATATTCATCACGAAAGCACGAAAGGGGGAAAGCACGAAAAATGGCATTGGGGTCTCCTGATTGGGATGGGATGGGCGGGGAGAAAAAGTGCTCCCATAATTATAAGACGACGAGAGGGCAGTTTAGGCACGCCAAAGCCGGTATATTTCGGTTAAATGTTGTTAACAGATAGTGGAGAGTCAGAGAGTGGAGAGTGGAGAGCAGGGGATTGCTGAGGCGGTGAGGTATAGAAGCGGAGAAACCGAACACGGACGAACACGGATTAGACGGATGGACACGGAGCGCCGACGTGAGATTGCAGATTGAAGGGAATGGAGGGCGGGGTGGGCCGGGCGGTTGAAACCGCGGCTACGAGGGCACGAAGTCGGCCTTCGCCGACTAGAGACTCTGTGCCCCGGAACCAGGCGGTTCATCCGTGGAACTCCGCGCAATCCGTGTTCATCCGTGTCCAATGGGGAAACCGAACACGGACGAACACGGATGAGACGGATGGGCACTGAACGGGCCTATAGATGTCAGTCGGAGAGCACCAGGACGGGGCTAACTGCTGATAGTTGATAGCTGAAAGCTGGCAGCCTTGGCCCGCGTGGTGTAGAATATAGGCAGGATTCGAGTGGGGTGCGGTCGTGGTATCTCTACGACGGGCTGGGCAGCACGCGAGAGGCGGCCGACCGATCAGCATCGACTGGTTTGGTGAGTAGGCGGGGCACGGTCTGCGCGGTCCGCGATTGGGAGCCTGGTGGATAGTGCGGGGGCCTTAGGGGCGAAAAGCAGCCCCGAAGTATCGGCCCTTGCGCTGGATCGTCACACGGCAGGCTGAGTCAAGCGCCGAGACATAGAAGGAGGATTTCCGCGCGGTGCTAACGCAGTGAGGTGGACAGAGAGATGAGAATGATCGACCACTGGGGCTTGCTGTTACTTGCGATCCCGATCTCGGCGCTACTACGCGCGGTCTTCGGGCTTGGGAAGACAGAGTACGCCGAACCATCCTTCGGCGATCTAGCTCGCGATGACCTGCGACGCCACTTGCTGCACCTGCATGGCTCATCTGCGGCCTACGCCGCGTGGATAGCGGCAGGAGTGGTCGCGCCTGATTGCCTAGTCGGTAGTCTTGTGCTCGCTCTCCTCCTCGGATGGGGTGTGGGCATGGGATGCGCTGCGTACCGAATGCGTCGCGCCGTGACCAGCGGGGACGACAGCCGGCCTGCCGCGGACGTCGCTGCGTTTCCCAGCGATGCTGGGGCGCGGCTTATGTCGTCAGGCTCAGCGCCACCGCTCCCCTGCTGGATAGACATCGCAGTCCTGACGGCCTGCGCTGCAAGTGGGATACCGATAGGGTTGGCGCTTCGGCTTCTGTGCTGAGTTCATCAGCTAGGGACGAAAGGCGAGTGTGAACAGGGGATTCTATACCTCGGGGCCACGCCCGGCCCCAACGCTGACGATCAAGCGTAAGGACAGATGCGTCGCGAGTTCGCCTTTCGCCCCGACGCAGATGTCTGGCGGCGAGCACGGCGGTTGAAACCGCGGCTACGAGGG
>Ga0207433_10009149_pt1 | contig 15847 bp, 12 predicted proteins | sample YelNatPaOPGAMG01_FD_187559 | JGI IMG/M metagenome (GOLD analysis project Ga0207433, IMG submission 187559) | Hot spring thermophilic microbial communities from Obsidian Pool, Yellowstone National Park, USA - OP-RAMG-01 (SPAdes) (version 3) | ecosystem: Environmental > Aquatic > Thermal springs... | reverse complement strand
TCCTTGATGGAATTGACCCCTGTGCCTTCACGATAATCGCCCTCCTCTTCTCCCTCTTATCTTCCGCATCAAGAAAGAGAATTTTATCCCTCGGCTCATCCTATATACTCGGCTCCTTCATCGCCTATGCCCTCTTGGGAATGGGACTTCTCCAGATTGTTAAAGGAATATACGCTGTTTCCCTCCTCTCTATCATCTTCAATCCCCTTATGGCTGTCTTGATGCTCATCTTCTTTCTATTCACCCTCCGCCAGCCATTAATCTGCAAAGCGGATGGCTATCTCTTTCCAATTTTAAATAGGATGAGGCAGAGCTCATCAATTCTTTTCTTCTTTTTAGCGGGAGCGTTCGTCTCATTGGTTGAGCTCTTCTGCACGGGACAGGTCTACTTCCCCACTTTGGTCTACATTTGGACGGAGAGCTATCTTCGGGCAAGAGCTCTTCTCTTCCTTCTTCTCTATCTTATAGCCTTCATAACTCCTCTTATTCTCGTCGTTTTGCTTCTCTGGTTCGGCAAAAGATGGGAGGTTTTGGGAGAGAAAGCTTTGATATGGGAGAGGAGATTTCTTCTTTTATTTTTCCTCTTTATGTTCATCTATTTTCTCTATAGGACGGTGGAGGGGTTTCTATGAGGGCTTATGATTTTCTTAAAAACAAATACGATTTGAGCGATTGCTTAGCGGAGGAGTTGGCAAAGGAGCTCGAGGGGAAGGAGGAGAGGAAATGGGATTACTATTGCATAAAATTGTTGATAGAGAGGTTTGGGAAGAAGGAAGGCTGGGATTACATCCATAATAGATGTTTCAGGATAATCAGGTGGATAGTGAGGAGGCTATTGAGTGGGGATGGAGCGATTCCAGAGGATAGGGAGGATTTGGAGATGGAGATAGAGTTGGAGCTTTACAAATGCATAGAGAAATACAGGGGAGATGGGAGTTTGGGAAGATATATCTATGCTATAGGGAAGAGGATTAGGAAGAAAATTTTAAAGAGGAGGGGAAGGAATGTCGTTTATGGAGGTTTTATGGATGAATACGGGGATGATGAGGAAGATGGAGAGGATTTATGGGATGAAGGGGAGGAACTAAGGGAGGCTATCACCCATCTTCCCAAGGATTTGAGGGAGCTTTTCCTCTATCGTTCGCAGGGATATTTGTGGAAGGAGATAGCGAGCTTCCTTCAATGCCCGGAAGGAACGGTAAGAAGGCGATTTTGCGAGGTGAAAAGAGAGCTAAGCAAATTTTTGAAAAGGTGAGCGAGCAAAACTCGCAAAAATAGACACATATATATTATGAAACATTATGAGTGGAATCATTCGAAAAGGAGGCGAGAAAATTGAGGTTTAAAAGGGCTTTTCTCTTGGCAGGGGTAATAACGATGTTGCTCCTACTGGGTGGAAACGCTCTGGCCTATACCGTGACAGGGGTAGAGCTCCATCTCTGGCGAGGTGGACCTGGAAGTCCACACGAATACAAAGCCGGGAGTACTATAAAGGGCTTCTTTGGGCTTTTCCATTTGGTGATAGGGGTATATCAGAGGATAGACGAACCACCTGTAGTTGCTAGTTGTGCATACATAGAGCTTTGGGAAGGCAACCAACTTCTCGTTCATGTTGATAATCCATCATCTTCCATCCAGTGCATTATCCCTCCACCCGGTTCAAATAAAGTTTGGACTTGGGATGGAGGAATTGGCGTGCCTTCAAGGACAAAACCAACAACCTTCACTGTAAAAGCTGGCTATAGAATCACCCAATATCAACCTCCTGGTCCTCCTCCACCATCTCCACCACCGATTTCAACTATATCAGGTTCTTTTACCTTCATACCTGCGCCTTCGCCATCTTTTCCGCCACCTGCACCGCCTTGTGAAGATGAATGTTGTCCCGTTCCAGCGACGGGTGCGCCTGTTGGTGTAGGTGGTTCAAGAAATGAAGGGTGCGCAAGTGGAAATTGCGGAAGCTCTAACATAAAGGTTTTCCTCAGCAAAGGAACGGATAGCAACAGCGAGGATAATTTCGCCCAAGGCGCATTATCCTATTCATCCACCGATTTGACTTTTGCTTCCTTAGGTCCCTCTCTTTCAATTTCCCGCTCCTATAATTCCGCCAACCCGGTAGAAGGTCCTTTCGGTGTTGGATGGACATTCAACTATGACAAAAAGATTTATGTTCCCGGCGACCCTTCAAATCCCTCTAACCAAGTCGTTGTCTGGGGAAACAATACCTATATAATACTTCAAAAAGGAGATAACAATATTTATACTCCCTACTATGATTCCAATGGCGGCTATGGCGTGTACTTCCAGCTTTGGTGGGATAGCACAAGCCAAAAATGGATTCGCAAAGAAAAGGATGGCACTCAATACATCTACGATTATGACTCCGTTAATCAATGCGGAAAGCTCGTCCAGATAAAGGATAAAAACGGCAACACAATGAACTTCTCCTACGACACAAATGGGCATCTCGTCGGGATAACGGATGCAGTGGGAAGAACAACCACGATAAGTTGGTCAAATAATCGCATAACCTCAATAACCGACCCATCGGGTAGAACCGTCAACTATTCCTATGACTCGAATAAACGCCTTACCCAAGTCTCCCTTCCCGGTGGGTATACGATCACCTATTCATATAACACTAATGGCAAGCTCGCCTCCATAACAACCCCTTCGGGAACTTCTACCATAACCTATGATTCTTCTGGAAAAGTCACGGCAATCTCCAATCCACTCGGACAAACCACATCCATAACATATAATACAGGAGCGACAACAGTCGTTGACCCTAATGGGAAATCCTGGCAATATCTCTACGATACGGCGGGAAGATTGACATCACAAAAGGACCCTAACGGCAACACAATCGCCACTTATACCTACAGCCTTCCTGGCTACCGCACATCCTCAACCGATGCCCAAGGTAGAAGTTATTCCTTCAGCTATGATGAAAGAGGCAACCTCACCTCCTCCACAGACCCCGCTGGCAATACAACAACCTATTCCTACGATGCCAACGACAACCTCATCTCCACAACCGACCCCTTGGGAAGGACTACCACTTATCAATACGACGCAAATGGCAACTTAATCAAGATAACCGACCCAACGGGCGCCCAAACAACCTACACCTACAATTCCTATGGTCTTATGACCTCCTCAACTGACCCCCTCGGCAATACGACCTATTATTACTATGACTCGTATGGCAACCTCACAGCAATCCAAGACCCACTCGGCAATACAACCTACTATACCTATGATTCACGGGGAAATAGAATCTCCGCAACCGACCCTATGGGGAATACAACCTATTACACTTATGATTTGAGGGATAGATTGGTTCAGGTAACAAATCCAGACAACACCTATCGCCAGAATATCTACGATTGTTGCAACCTCATCCAAACTATTGACGAGAATGGAAACTCTACTTATTATACTTATGATGCATTAGGCAGGCTGGTTCAAGTGAAGGATGCCTTGAACAATATAACGCAGTATCAATATGATGCCAATGGCAATCTGACGAAGGTCATTGACGCCAAAGGCAATGCCACTAACTATACCTACGATTCCCTCAATAGGCTCATCCAAATCTCTTACGCCGATGGGACCTCAGAATCATATGAATATTATCCCGATGGAAAATTGAAGGCTAAAACTGATGGAAGGGGATGGAAGACATATTTCTTCTATGATTCAGTGGGGAGATTGATGCACAAGCTCTATGACAATGGAACGGGAGTGGGCTATAACTATGATGCAGTGGGAAGGATGACATCCGAATACGATTTGACTTGGACGGGAACCCCTCCCAACTACACAATCACTTGGACGGGAAACACGATAACATATCAATACGACGCTGTGGGAAGATTGACGAAGAAGACCTTGCCAAATGGGCGGTCTATCTCATATACTTATGATAGCGCTGGAAGGCGAACCCAAATGACCGACTACTTTGTTGGTCAGACAAATTATAGCTATGACGCTTTGGGAAGGTTGACTTCCCTCTCTAATCCTTTTGGAGAAGTTACCACCTTCCAATACGACGCCAATTCAAGGCTGATAAGAAAGAATCTGGTTAATGGAACTTACACGACTTATTCCTATAACTCCCGTGGCTTTCTCACGGGAATTTACAATTATAAATCAAATGGAACTTTGATAACCTACGCAACTTACACCTATGACGCAGTTGGCAATCGCCTCTCAATGTCAACTCCCGAGGGTAATTACACTTACAGCTACGACGCAATCTATCGTCTAACGGGAGAGGTCAATCCCATAGGAGGAACTTATAGCTATACTTATGATGCTGTTGGAAATAGATTATCAATGACCCACAATGGGCAAACGATTAACTATGTCTACGATGCGGGAAATAAATTGCTTCAAGCAGGCAACACGACATTTACCTACGATGGAAACGGCAATATGGTCTCAAAGACGGAAAATGGTCAAACAACGACATATGTTTACAACTACGAGGATAAGATGGTTCAAGTCAACTTGCCAAACGGAGCGAGTGTAGTTTATAACTATGACCACGAAGGAAAAAGGATAGGGAAAACGATGAACGGAACGACGATAGATTACTATTTTGATGGAGATGATTTGATAACTGAAGCCCAAGGAGCGAACATCTTAGCTTACTACACTCAAGGTCAAGGGCTTTTAAGCCAGAGGAGAAACAATGCCTCCTATTTCTACCACTACGATGGTCTCGGCTCAACGAAAGCTTTGACTGACGCTAATCAGAACATCCAAAACACGACAAAATGCGACGCTTGGGGAAATATTCTTCAATCTTCAGGAACCATCACCAACCCCTATCTCTATGTTGGCGAGCTGGGATATTATGGCGATGGCGATGCGGGAATGTATCTTTTGACACAAAGGTGGTACAACCCAGTTGTGGGAAGGTTTGTGGTGAGGGACACGATAGGGATAGAGGATAACTTTTATGTGTATTGTATGGATAATCCTTTGAATTTAGTTGACCCACAAGGTCTGCAAGCGCAAGGTTTGATACCTCAACCACCCCCAGTATGTCCAACCAGCCCAACAGGTGGGCACGAATGGAAAGGAACTGGACCTTTTCAACAGTGTATATACTGTGGTGCTACACGGTATAACCCTCTAAATTATGGTAGCTTTACGGTAGAGGTCCCGATAGGCGACCCAGCAAATGGCGGTTTTATAGTATCTGCTCCGGTAGATCCTGGGGGGCTTGTTTCTTTGGCTGAGGACATAATCAAATGTTTGGAAGGAAAAGGTAGCTGGGATCCGGGCAAGCCCTCTAAGCGACCTGTTAAACCGGTAAGACCCAAACCTAAACCCAAACCCCCAAGACCCAAACCTCCAGAGCCAAAACCCTATCTACCACCCCCTATATCGTTTCCCTCTTATTTACCACCTTTTACTCCCAGACCTTTCCCTATTTATCTATGAAGAAAATGAGAAAGCAGATATTTTATCTGATTGTATCTTCCCTTGTAGCTGGTTTGGTCTTCCTTTTACAAAATCTTACTAAGTATAAAGGCAATTCTGTATCGCTATCAGGCAGTTTCAGGTTTTCCCTTGTCTCTAAATTGTCTCAGCCAATCCATTTGCCCATTCCTCAAGATTTATCCTCGTTTACCTTGGAAAAATTTTCCCGCTCTCTAAGCTCTCGGGGTTATGAGCATCTTTTCCTAATCTCTGATATTAAGACTTTAGAGAAGTTGGTGAATAGGAAAATTACCCCTATTGTTTACCTATCAAGTTTCTCTGCGGGGCGAGGACATATATTCGTTTCCTTGCGCCCCTTTTTGTTAAAAGGAATAGATAATCGGAAAGGTGTCGTAACACTTAGCGATGCCTCTTTGCCGAAGAGTTTCTCAATTACTCGTGATTGGTTTCAATACCTTTGGGATAGGGAGGGAAATATCTGCTTAACTTTCTTTTCTCACAAGCTTAAAAAACAGATATTAAATGATATCCAAGATGAAAAGCTTCAAAGATTCAAGAAAATTTCCGAGGTATTGGATAGGAAATCTCGCGGAATTAATTTGACCCCTCTTAAACCGGCATTGAAAGAATTAGTAGAGAAATTTCCTGAATGGAATTATCCCGCATATGTTTTAATAAGGGATGTTCTCATTCCGGAAGGGGAAATCAATGAAGCTAAGGAAGCGGTCAAGAATTTGTTAGCGAAAAAGCCTGATAATCCCTATCATAGATTATTGGAAACATTGATATACCTTGAGGAGGGGAATTATGAACAGGCCGTTAATTCAGCAACAGTTTTTGAAAGGGAAATTCGCAAGAGAAAATTCCCAGACTTGGAGAGTGTATACATACTCTCATTCCTCTACACAAAAGCGGGTTTGTTTCAAAGAGCCGAGGAAATTATAAATTGGGCTTTAAAAATCTCGCCCCAAAAGAAAGACCTTCTGATATTAAGGGCTTTCTATCATTTTGAGAGAGGGAGAATGCAAGAAGCAATTAAAGATGTCCGCTCTGCGATATCCTTGCCGCCGAAAGATTCCTTCCCACTTTGGGATACCTTGCTTTTAGAGGCGTATTCAACAGAAGATAATCTTAAGAAATGCGAGGAAATCGCTAAAAGGGTCGGCAAAAGTGCTCATAATTCAAAAATTAATTTATGGGTTGAATTATTAAAAGCAGAAAAAAGTGGCAAGTGGGATGAGGCTCTTTCAATTTGGGATAGAATATATGAGGGAAGTGAGGAAGAAAAACATTATTCTAATTATTTCGTAGGGAAAGCTTCTATATTATTGAAGATGGGAAAATTCAAAGAAGCGAGAAGGTTCTTAGAGGAGCAGCCACTGTTGGAGGCAGCTCTTAGGGAGAAGAGGAATAATTTGGGTTTCTTAGGGATGTTTTCCATTTATGGAATTACATTATATAAATGCGGTGAATTTGAGAAGGCGGTGGATGTCCTTTTTCGTGCATATAAATGTGTGGAAATGGACAAGGGTCTGCGCTGGTTTCTCGGACCTTATGAGGTAAAGACCTTGGCAAGTACAGAATATTATCTGGGATTGGCTCTTAGAAAAGAAGGAAAGGAAATAGAAGCAAATAAGTTCATAGAGAAAGCAAAAAGCTGGGGGTTCTCCTTACCTCAATGAAGGTTTCAAACATTTCTTCACAGCTATGCACCAATATTATTAGGGATTCCATATTAACCCTTCATCCCTCTTTCCTCAAAATTAAATTGATTTGAAATGTTAATAGGAATAGCGATTTATTGGGTTATTGCAGGTCTTTTCTTTGCCCTTTTGGGGAAAGATAAGGCATTGGAAAAGGAAAATTTAAAGAGGGAGTATTATAGGATTTTGCTTTTCTCAATCTTTTGGTCTCTATGTATCTTTCTCCTTGCTTTTGGTGGAGATGTCTTGGTCCGATTATTAGAGAAAAACTCCACTTTTGAGGGCGCTAAGCTATCCTTGTTTGCGAAAAACTTCCTCTTTTGCCTTATCGGTTTAGCTTTCCTAATTTGGGGAGGAGAGTTCGGGGGTTGGCTATTTCTTGGCTCGCCTCTTTTTTATCTACTAAACGCAACAAAAATTCGCATTAGGCAGAACATATGGGATTTGGAACAAATATTAACTATATTGGCTAATAGACCCAAAGGGGTTCGTCTATGGAGTTTATTGGTATATATCCTGTTCATAATCTTAACTTTGCTAATTCCTATTATATTCCTCTCAAACCTTCCCTAATTGATGAAAGATTAACAAGTAATTCGCCATCTCTATAATGTAATTAATCTTCAATTGAGGAGGAAATGCGATGATAGGCGGAGTGAAATCGCGATTGATGATGTTTGTAGGATTTATGGTCAGCATATTGGGGCTTTTAGCTCCCTTCCCTTGTCAGGCAAAGCCACCGAAATCGCAGGAGCTCAATAATGTGTCGCAGGGGATGAAGGCGCCGGAGAACAAAAACAATCGCTCATTTATAGCCACTGCTGATTTATCGCCCGATGGTGATTTCCTAAGCATAGTCGTAGCGAGCGGTCGGTCATCCCGCAGTCGTGTGCTTTGGATATATTCCTTGAAGACGAAGGAGAAACGGAAGGTGGCAGATGACGCTTTGAATTGCCTTTGGGATAACCGAGATGTTCTTTGGTTTGATAGGAAAACGGGAAACAATTGGTCAATCTGGAAATGGCAACCAACAACCTCAGAGCCCCAGCTCGTGGTTAGCGAAGCCTTTAAACCCTTCCCATCCCCTGATGGGCGTTTGTTAGCTTGTTCTGTTTATGTGGATATAAAAGACGAGAAATCTCTAAAGGAAGCGAGCGTCATTCTATTTTTTGATGATGAAGGGAAGCTCAAAGGAAGAATATCCCTTCCCAGTCCTCCCTTTTTCTGTGAATGGTCTCCCAAAGGAGATGGAGTGTATGTCATCTGCCTTCCCGGGCTTTCCAATTTTCTCTCTTTCAATATTTTCTTTCTAACGCCTCCTTACTCCTCTCCGAGGGCAGTTAGCACCGAGTCCTATCCAATAGCTTATAAGGGCTCTTGGTGCTTGGATGATGGAGGATTTGTTTTCGTCACGAGGGAAAATTTTCCTCCTAAAGCTTTACCAGATAGCAAAGTTCCCCTCGCCTTTGAGGGCTCACCATCCAAGCTCAGCAAGTTTTATTTTTGGAAATATAATCCCAAAGGGAAAAATAAAAATTTGACATTGATATGGAAGGAGGAAGGTTATAATCGGTCTTTCGCTATAAGCCCTGATGGGAGATCCCTCCTCATTCCTCACAAATCTATTGACAAACAGAATAGAATCTATTGTTATCTGCATTTAGTGGATTTGAGAAGAAAGAGAACGACAAAGGTAATGAGGGAGGAAATCAAGGATGGGATAGGGAGGGTATGGTATAATCGGGGATTGGGTGGTTTCTGTATCGCCACTCCATATAAGGTGTTGCTTTTAAAGGAAAACGGGGAAATGAGAACCCTCCTGTCCTTGGAAGGATTAGAGGAGAGATGAGGAGATGCGCAAGAAAGGATGATATAATTAAGAAGGAGGTTCAGTGTGAATGAGGTCTCGGAAAATCAAGATTTTGTTTGCTTTTTTGGCGATTGTAGCCCTGTTGGCGGGAGGGATATTCGCTTTAAAGGGGGAGGAGAATAAGGAAGGGAATGTCAGATACGCTGATGTATCCCTTGATGGTCGCTACATCGCGATTATAGAGGGCACTAAACTGCTTGTTTACGATATGGAGAAGAAGACAACTCACAAAATCGCTGATAGAGTGTTCTCTACTTGTCGGTGGGATGGTTTGGGAAATCTATGGTTTGATAAAGCGGAAACGGTGGGGAAGGAAAAGTCAAATAAGGTAAAATTGTCCATTTATAGATGGAACCCTAAGCTGGGGAGGAAAATTGTAATTACCAATGGAAGCCAACCCTGTCCTTCACCCGATGGTAAATGGCTGGTATACCGCCCAGAACCCGAGCTTTTTGCTCTTGTTTTGTGTGGTGGTACTCTAATAAATGCGGTCGATCTGCTTAAGAAGGAGAATTTAGAAGAGATGGAGCTGGAGTTTGAAGGTGGCATAGTTATTTATGATTTAACAAAGGGAAAAGCCCGGCCTCTCGCTTCAGATTCCATCGCTACAACTTATGCTTGGTCTCCCGATAGCCAATTTTTCGCTTGTCTTTCATCAATTTCCAAAGAAGAATTGGAAAAATTGGAGAAGACACAGGAGAATGAAAACGAGAATATTCGTCAGGAAAGAGATAAAACCAGACTTTTGCTCTTCCAAGCCAAGGACCCATCCCTAAAGCCGCTTCTTTTAGATGAGGGGGATTTCCTATATACTATTCCGACCGTGAGCGAGCTAGATGCCTATGGACCATATCTCACTGATGATGGCTCGGTAGTGGTTGAAAGAGGTGGACCAGTTATCCGGAAAGCGGAACTTTACCTATATAGCAGAGATAAGAATGGCTATAAAAAAGAATTGATATGGAGCTCAAATGAATGGGGGTTTAAATTCGCTATATCAACGGATAAGAAGATGCTATTAATCGCTTATGTTCGGGAAAAACCCCACTCTGTCTTATCTCCATTTTCCAGGATGTTTTCTGGACCTCCACCGCCAATATATGAGCATACATTACATCTTGTAAATCTACAAACAAACCTAGAGAGGGAAGTATGTAAATTTGAGGGTAGACTACCGAGGTTGTTTTTCAACAAGGCAACCAACAGCTTTTATGTGGTAACTGATAAAGAAATTTTGGAGATAGATTATCAAGGACATATGCAAGTTGTCTATCCTTCTAAAAGGAGGTAGAAAGTGTTTAGGAGTTTTTTAATTTGGTGGGGTATCGCTTCTTATATAATCTCTCTTTGTTATTTCCTTAAAAGGCGTTCAGCAATTAGATATAGAAGAGCCCTTTTATATGCTCTCATATATCCATCCGCTATTTTAATCGCTTGTCTATTCGCTTTTAAAATCGGGGAAATCAGATGGAGATACGGCGATTCCCTGCTACCTTTCGCCCTCTCCTATACTGGCTATGTTGGTTTGCTCCTTCTTTGGTTGTATCTTTATGATGGGAGCTTATTTCTGCTTTCACCTTACGCTCACCATTGGGATATTCTTCTCCACTTTCTTCGCAGAGGGGATAAACAATCTCTTCTTGAGATGAGGATTGGGAAGGAGGTGGATGGTAAATTTGGATAGGCGGAAGGTTTTTATAATTTGCGGTTTCATCATCACTCTCATAGTGTTCGCCCTGCCTTTTGTTCTCAAAAAGCGTCCGCTAATCGTGAAGGCAAGTCGCTATATTTACCTGAAAAGGAAGGAAGGCTATCAGTTGATTTTGTATTTTGACCGTCAGGGAAAGCTTTGGGAAGTAGTGGCGAGGTTCAATACTCCCTCTGGAACGATTGATGGGATAAAGTTCGGGGCTTCCGAAAGGGAAATAGATGCCAAACTGGGAAAACCGATTTCCATATCCCGAACAGCCTCCAATGAAATGTGGTGCTTTTACGATAGGAAGGGCGGATATATAGGGGTTCATTTTTGGAAGGATGATGCGGATGCGGTTGTGTTCGTCCAAGATAATCCAGAGCTGACTTCGGGGATTAGGATGGGGATGGGACGAGAGGAGGTGATGAGAATCCTTGGTGCTCCCGATGCGATTGAGGAAGCCAAGGAAAGGAAGGGCTCTCCCCTTCTCGCTTTCCTCATAATTGTCGCGCTCAGCTTTTGGGGAACATATCTCTCTCTTATCCTGCCTCGCTTTCGTTTCAAATTCGGCTGGTTTTCAGCCCTCATTTTGAATTCCATATTTTTCGGGATATTATGTTTTGCTTCTACCGTTTTCTACATCCGTGTTGAAAGATACCTCGCCCATACAGAGTTCAGCCTATATCCACCTATTTTAGTTGAGCTACCGAAGTGGGCGACTAATCTCCCGCTTTTGGGCGTGATGTTCTCCCTAGCCGGCTTCCCGCTGGGAGCAATGGCGACATTTTTGTTGTATGCCAAGCATTTAAGGAGAAAAAGATTTTTGTATCTATCTGGTTTGATGGTTCTAATTTTCTTGATGGGTTATTTACTGTCGCTTGTTGTAGAATATATCTCCTCCTTCACGCCTTCTCCCTCATCATTTTTATTCGGAAAAGCTTGGACGATTTTCCCTCTTTGCCTTATATCCTGTCTCATTGTAGTTGGATGGCATTATTCGCTATCAAAAGAGGGCGAGGGAAGCGCGAAGAGTGGGTGAACATAAATGTTCGGAGGTGATTTAACTTGCTAAAGCGACATTTAATTTTTCTCATTTTGGGCGTAATCGTTTTTGCCTTTCTCGCTGGGATGTTTTTCAAGCACAGGGCGGATACAATGACAGCAGAGAATAAAAACCCAGCTCAATCTCCCAAAAAGCTTCCCCCTCTGATGCCCTCACCATCAAGATTTTTCTCATCTAAACTTCCTAAACCACCTCCAAACATTCCCTGGAAAGCAGGTATATTGCGGATTAGAGAGAACGAATATCTTCTTTTAGCTGATTTCTCCTTCAAGAAGGCTTCTTCTATCCCGGGAGTGGAGACATATGAAAACAAGAGAAGAGGATGGCTAATACTTAAAGGTAAGGAAAAGGAGCTTCCTTTGAACTCGCTCGGTTATTCCCTACACCGTCCCTATGAGATATCCTATTCTGAACCCTATTTAGTTTATGTGTTGAGCAGATGGCATAAGAACTCAAATACAACCCTTATCTCCCAGTTTTTCCTCTACGACCTTTCCACGAATAAAGAAAAATATTTAGGGGAATTCAAAGGAATATATTCGGCGCGTTTTAGCCCACATCACTCCGCTTTGCCCTCGCTTCCCCAATCCTATATAGTTGAAGAACTTATATCCCGGTATCCTTCCGAGTCCTCTCGCAGGAAGCATAGGTTGAACTTCTATAAAGGATTTGAAGAGGGAAAGGGGCTTTCGTTCCAGAAGATTGAAAGCTTTGAGGGCAGAAGGGGAGATTGCCCTGACCGTCCTTGTGTTTGGAAAACCAAAGCAGGAGTCATTATGAGCTTTCTCCTTTGGAGACCGACTAAAAGCGAATCAGATGAACTCCTCTTCTTCTACAAGATGGAAGGCGAAAAAGGATGGCGTTCATTTAGTTTAGGGGAGGTTGGATTTTACGACTATAAAATCTCTCCCGATAGGCAGCTCGTTGCTTTCCTTTTGAGAGAGGAATCCGATACAAGGACGCTGAGGGTTTTCTCCCTCGCTGCCCAAGCGGAAGTTTTCAGCACAGTCATTGAAGGGGAGAAAAGAAGGAATGAGGAAACCGATTATATGGTGGCGCTTCATGAACTTCTTTTTCCCTCCTTTATTCGCTGGGACGGCGAGGGCAAGAGTATAATAGCTTTCCCAGAGGAAACCGTATTGGATGGAAAATCCCAGATGTTGTGGATTTTCAATATAGATAAAAGAGAGATGAGGAAGATAGACATTCCTTTTCAGAGGGTATGGGATGTCGTAGTTAAGGGAGAGAATCAGTTCGTCTTGGTGGCGGGAAATCCCTTAAAAGACACGCCGGAATGGGGTATTTACGAATTTTATATGGGAAAGGAAGGGAAAGGGGTGGCGAAACCGATTAAGGTATTCAAGGTGAAGGCGAAGGGATAAAACGCTCTGGCTGAAAATTTATATGATTTTAGTTTCTTTTATCGTATATCTTTTCCTTCGTTTTCCTTTTCAGGATGAGGGAATCCAAAATCGTTCGGCGTGCGTTATTATCTACTTTATTGATTATCTTCTCCTTTTCCTTCGCTGTGTTTTGCTGGGCGAAATATCCGTTTTTATTCAAGGGCTTTGAAAGATATTTTATTCTCGTTCCGATTGTAGCCTTATGGGTTCCCATAATGTATACGCCGGACCTGGCTTTCGTCTTCTTGGCCCCCTATCACTGGCTGATTGAAAAGAGGAAGAACTCCCAGGTGTGGCAGACGATGGAGCATTTCTGGGAATCTCTCGGCACAAGCACTTTCAAAGCCTCTTGCCTCAAGCTATTATCCTATTCCATCGTATTCATCTTGATATTGCTGATTCCTCCTGCGGTCAACCTACCAAAAGGAAGGAGCTATCTCTTGGTGGAAGAAACTTTCACCATTCCTTGGTTCGTGAAAGTTATCTCTCTCCTCTATATTTTTTCTTATCTATCTTCCCTTTTCCTTCTCCTCATCCATATAAGGATAAGAAGATGTCTTTCCGCTCTCCTGTATTCGGGATTGGTCTTGCCCATAATTTCCTTTGGCTTGTATGTGGGAAAGATAAACCCTCTATTTTCAAACCTCTTCGCACCTTTCCCGGCGATTGAACCAATTTACCTTGCCCTTCTTATGGTCTTTTTAATATTTGCTTTCGCTTGGCTGGACCTCTTTTTCTTTTTAGCTTTTCCCTACTTGTTTTTCTTGAACAAGATGAACAAAAAGAAAGAAGATTCTTTGGAGTGGATATACGATTTCCCTTCCTCTTTATCCAAATTGGAGAACGCAAATATCATCTATAGTATAACTACTCTTTGGATATTACTGGGGAGTTGGTTTGTAGTAGCTTATTTCGGGAGGAGTTAAAGATGATATATTTAGTTGGACTTTACTATTTGGTTTGTTTAGGGTTTCTTATCGCCTTATGGAAGCGGGTGAGGCAGGACGAATTGGCTAAAGCGGGATATAAATTCATTTTGATAAACTCCATTCTTTTCCCCTTCTTGCTCGTAGCTTTAATATACATCCTTTTCTCCCCGATATGGGAACGCATAGAGCCCCATTGGAAACACATAACATTCGTGCTTCTTTTGCTCAGGTTTCTTTTCCCTTGTTTTTTTCCCTTTCTGGCATTCCCAGATGGGTGGCGATGTTCTCCTCCTTTCGCCAATCTTTTATTTCAAAAAAGAATTCGTCGGTTGGGATTTCGTTGAAATCTGTAGAAGATATAAAGGTCCATCCATAAAGGATTTTCTCAAGATGACTTTTACAAACAAACTCATCCTCATATCGTTGATATTTTTGATACTTTTAATATCCCTGTCCTATTTCCTAAATATGCTGGAATGATTTGAAAAATGAGACGAACAAATCCTCGATATTGGTGAGATTGGATATTAGGAGATGGAGGGATTTAATTCCCTAAAGGAAAATGATATAATCTATGTAAAGATGAGTAAATCTATAGTTAAAATAAAAAAGAGTTTGGGCGTTTCTCTGTTATTAATCTTCCTAATAGCCGTTCTATCGTGCGCCCGACGAAGCTATATCAGAAAGAGCGAGACGATGGAAGAAGCAATTATCCATCCCTTTATCATAAAGGAGGCTGGTCCTCCATTTACTTTCAAAGACAAAACATACATACCCTTCACGATTTCCTTGCGATTTCCACTTCCAAAAGAGCCGTTTTCCGAGATGCTTGCAAAGCCAATCTTTTTGCTTGATGATAAAGGGAAAATCGCCCTGAGAACGAAGCCGGATATCGGTGTGTCGGATATCCCCCTGGGCTGGAGGGAGAAGGATTGTCTCTTAATCTTTTTAAGATTTCATAGTCAATATGACGAGCTGAAATCTATGGATTTGAAGGGAAACGAGAAGAGCATATCAAGCTTGCCTCCAGAATGGAGAGAGCATAATTATAGGAAATTTATGATTTCCGATAAGGGCAACTATTTGTTCTATTCAGCGAGAACGAGTCCCTTGGAAACGAAGATTTATTACACGAACTTAACCAAACCCCATTGGGAGCTCTTCTCAAATCTTAATTTCTCCTCTGCTTTAACGGAAATGGAGATTCTCAGCGCTTTGGAGAGATAAAGGGGAGTTTCCTTATTGATAAGTAAGCAAGGAAAGCTGGTATGGCTTATAAAGGAGGATGGGATTATGAGGGAGGAGAAGATAGAGATGAATTCAGGGGATAAAGCATTAGATAAGGCTATCGCAATAGAGCCATCGCCCGATGGCGAATTGATGGCGATTGTTTATAGGAAAGGAGGGAAGTATTTTCTTTCTCTAATTAATCTCCAAAAAGAAACGCCCGAAGAGAAATTTGAACTCCCTTTCTCCCTTGACCGTGTTCGCTGGAGCTTTAATAAAGATTGCATCGTGGGTTGGCAAGCCGAGATATGGACAGCGGTTGGTAAAGAAAAACCTTCAAAGCTTTTGATAATAGACTTGAAGGGAAGAGCGGTTAAAAATCTACCCTCACCCGGGAGAATCAAAGATGCTTTCTTGATAAACGGAAAGCTCTATTTATTGGTTAACGAGGTGGAATTCCTGAGGGTTTCCTTCCCTCAATACGAGAATTACGAGAGAGTTT
>Ga0207433_10009147_pt1 | contig 15848 bp, 19 predicted proteins | sample YelNatPaOPGAMG01_FD_187559 | JGI IMG/M metagenome (GOLD analysis project Ga0207433, IMG submission 187559) | Hot spring thermophilic microbial communities from Obsidian Pool, Yellowstone National Park, USA - OP-RAMG-01 (SPAdes) (version 3) | ecosystem: Environmental > Aquatic > Thermal springs... | reverse complement strand
GGAACTTATCTCCATAATTCTCTAGCGTAACTACACCGTATAAAGGGTCGCTATTCACGACCATTTGGTTCGACAAAATAGTTGTCTGATACCACTTCGCAACTACCGAATCATATTCCGTATCATCTCTTTCTGCTTTTAGCTCTTTAATAATATTGTTACTGTTAAATGTTCCATCCGACGTAATGCTACTAGGTCCCCAATCATATATTCTAAACTTACCTTCCTCGTCGACATAAAAACTGCGATGAAAGCCGTATAACAAATCACATAATAAATCAAATATCGTTTGCGATTCTTTGTCCGCCTTATAATAAGCAATCGAATCTAATATATCCGGGACGTTGTATCCCCAATCCCACCCCGCCGCACTTAACAAAACATGCACTAAACTGGTACTGCCGCCAACCGATCGGCACACCACCATGTTGTCTGACGGCATCCTTAATATCGTTGACGCCAACTTCCTCTGCGACAACAACCAAGTCGTATCTACACATTCGATTTTAATGATCTTCTCGCTGTTCGATACCGTAAACTCGGTTACCGGTCGCATATATCCAGTGAACCAGTAACTCGAATCTTTATATATCCGAACCTTTACCGGCGCACTGTTCGACAACCCTAATAGCGTTTGTGCAATGCCAGTTGTCATTTGCAAATCAAACGTTGCTGTATTAATTGTCGCTTTCGCTTCTTTATCAAATAAAGTTTCAGTTTTAGCTAATGATCCGTCGAGCACATAGGAAGTAATATCTACCCATCCCGAACCGTAATCTATATAAATGCTATACGCGCTCATAGCCTCCGAACCTTCTTCGCTCTTTCTATCCCCTCAGCAACCCACCGGATCACCGCATCCCTGTCTCCTACAACACCCTCGATATTTATTGTTATATTAGTTTCCCCTCCAATTGTTTTCATTCCCTCTTCCAATGGCACAATCGCCTCCGGCTTTCCAGCTTCCGCAACCTGTACTATTGTTCCACCTGGTTTAGGTTTTACAATTCCACCTTCGGCCATTGCCGGATATTTCTGCGATTGAATCATCGACACCTTTGCCGCTGTAATTGCGGCCATCGCCGCCGCCGCCGGAATCCCCCACGGCCAACCCAATTTTGCGAAAGTTGAAATCACGGCCTCCGCTCCAGCCGCTAATGTCGATGCAATTCTCAATTGCTTTTCTTTCTCAAATTGTTTCCTGCGCAATTCATTTTCTTTTTTCTGCGCTTCGGCTTCAAGCAACTCTTTCTTCTTTTGCCATTCTTCCTCAAATTCAGCCGTATCAACACCGAACTGCTCTTTCAATTTTTTCTGATTCTCGAATTCTTTTTCAGCCGCTTCCGTTTGTTTTTGTATGTTTGCAATCTCTTGCTCCATCTGCTCTCGATCTAATGCAAGCGCCATGCTCCACAAATCGAATAACCCTGATTCAATAGTTTTAATTGCCGATTCCCACGATTCCGCCCATCGTCTAGCCGATTCCGCCGCCTCTCTTGCCGCCTCCTCATCCGCCTTTCTTCTTTCCTCATTCAGCCGTTCATAATTCTCAATCATTGACTTAATTGCAAGTTCATTGTCTTCTATTTCAGCTTCTGCAACTTTCACCAACTGATCTTTTTCAGCTTTTGTCGCTTCCTCTAATGCTTTATTCCTATCTTCTCGATATTTTTCATAATTTTCAACCCACTGCCGCATCGCATCTTCGTTTGCATCAATTTCAGCCTGTGCCTGTTTCTTTATCAATTCAATATCAGCCTTTCTTTTCGCCTCCTGATCCGCTAGCGCTTGAGCAGTCAATTTAATTTCCTGCTCTTTCGCCTGCACCGTATCAATAACCGCATTTTTTCTTTCTTTTTCAGTTACCGATAGTTTTTCTGCCGCACGTATCTGCTCTTTGATTGTATCTTTTTCTTGATACAACGCATTTAACTGTTTTTCAGTATAATAATCCCCTTTTGCCCTGATCTCATCCTCGATCTTCGACAATCTCGATCGCAACAACACCAATTGCTCTTGTGCAGTCAACGTCTCTTTCATCGACAACTTTTTATTGATTTCTGCTAATTTCTGTGTTTCGCTTATCGCCCCGCCCAGCACTACAAAAAACCCGGTTAGCGCCTTTGCCCCTTCTGTTAAAGCCGGTGCGAGTACCTTCCCGATACTCTCTCCCAAATCACCCACCGCATTTTTCAGTTGCGCCAACGCTCCAGACGTTGTCCCCGCTGTTTCTTGTGCAAGCTTAAATCCATCGGCCATTGCCTTATTAACAATCGCCGCCTTTTCCCCTTCCGTTCTTGCCGCCCTCAGCGCCGGTATATATCTTTGCAATGCATCATAATTCCCCTGGCTTGCAAGCGTCACCAGCCGCATCGACGTCTCTAAATCCACCCCGAATGCACTCGCTAATCCAATCGCACCCTTTGTCGCATCTTCAATTTTATCCGTTGTGATTCCGTACTGTAGGCCTAGCCGCATCATTTTTAGAACTTGCTCATCACCGTATATCGTTACTCTTTGTATCTCGCTTGCGAACTCGGTATATTTCGACATCAAAATATCCGCACCTTCAACAATTGAATTTAACGCCGCCGCCAACTCTCTCTCTGCCCGTTCCTGTTCGTTAAATGCCGCAATACTGGATTCAACTATCGATACCAATCCTCTGAATGAGGCATACGCCCCCACAATTGACCCGGCCGCTTTCAACAATTCTTTCCCCATGCGGTCAACGGTCGATTGTGTCTCTTTTGCGGCCCTCTGAAATTGGGAAAGGTTTTTAACCGCATCAGCGACTTCTGCTTTTATCAGTACCTTTAGCTCTTCACTAACCATTCCCTTGTTCCTCTTTCAGATATAAGTTATACATTTCTTCGAACAGCAAAATCGACTCAGTTACATGCGCCGGTTGCTCTGCCCACCCCCCACCAAACGGTAACACACCCAATGCCCGCCACGTCTTCCATATCTTCACATACTCATCATAGTCATCAGGATATAGTTCCGGAATCTTCGAGCGTTCTATATCGACACCTGCCACCACCATCTTCCTCCCCGGTCGGTCATATTTACTCCCTTTGTAATACCGATACTCCGGCGACAATAGGTGCAAATAGAACGCTATACCGTAGGGTTTTTCTGCACCTCTGGCGTCGCCGTCAAACAGTACGCCTGTATCTCCGATACCAACTCCGTCGGTACATACGGGTTTTCATACAATTCTTTTGCCGTTTTAATTTCATACTGTTTACCATCACACTCAATCACTAGGTTCTCAATCTTTGTGATTATTGCCCGTGCGATCCCCTCGGCATCCTGCACATATTCTATATCACCAATCTCCCCATTTCTTCCGATCCGCAACGGTTTCGTATATACAAATTTATTTCTTTCCGCATACGTCAGGTATCGGTGGTACACCTTTATTCGCTCATTCTCCGGCAACTCACGATTCCCGTTGAACTTCGGCTCATACATACCACTCGTTGCAAGTACAACTTTCATCTATTACCCTCCAGCTCAGGTTTTAGTTGTGATCTTAAATACTACCGAACCTGTCACCGTTCCGTCAAACTTCCATTTCGGCGTTCCCCCAGCGCTCGTCTCAATCGAGAACCCCGTTGGTATCACATCACATTGCACCTCAATATCTTTTTTGAGCAATGGATCACTCGCCCCCGCATCACCCTGCTGTAGCACTCCAGTAAACTGCAAGCTCCCGGTCATCACGCTGGACGTTGAACCATCGTTGTTAATATCCATGAACTGCTGGATCAGTAATTGCTGTGCTGTATCATCCCAGATCAGCGTTCCACTCGCAGACAACGTTGCCCCCGATAATCCTCGAATGTACTCCTTCGCCGTCGCGTTCAGTTTTGTGATTTCCTGTGTATCTACCGAAAACGGTATGCTCCAGCTATCCGTATACGCAACCTCCGTATACGAACCCCCCTTCTTCACCTTAAACACCCCATCGATTCCTCGTAAAGGTTTCGCCGCCATTTCTTTTACCTCCTTCTTCTATATCGTGCTACTATTGTAGCTAATTGTTACCCTCGTTTCAACCAACGCATATCGGCTCTGCGAGTCAATCACCCGTTGTACATTCTCTATACTTGCCGACTCCACATTCAGCACAGTCTTATGCAAATCATTTATCACTTCAATAATCTTTGGTATTACCGTATTGTAACTACTATTCAAAACAGTGCTATCCTTCCCCCCGATCGCTATTAACAATACTATCTTAATTATATTCTTCACCAATCCGAACGAAACTGGTTGCCTCTCTATCGAATCAACCGAAACATATACCGCCGGCAATTTATTCTCAGGAATCCCCTGCCACACCGTCAGTTCATCCGTCACATATTTAATAGCCGTAATATTAGACAACGCCGTCTTCAGCGAACTAATTATCTCAAACTCTACCGTATTACTCATTTAAACGCCTCCCTGATCGACCGATCGATCAGCTTCACCACCTCATCTGCTTTCACGATAAGCGACGGCTTCATATACGGACGCCTCGGTATCTTCACCATTCCCCTCCCCGGCATCAGCTTCGTACCGCCCGTTTCATGAATCAACGCATACTCCACATTTGCCACATATATTTCACCTACAATTCCGGTAGCCGATTCGCTTGTTTTTGTTTTAATTGCTCCTCGTAAATCCCCCGATTGTGGTTGCAATGTTGCCTCCCAATCATCCCCTACGCCTCTTGGCATCTTCGGTCCCGAAAGGTGTTTATGAACAATCTCATTCCGCGCAATCCTACATCCCCTCTCTACCGCCCAAGCCAACTTCCTCTTCAATTCATTTATATCCATATCTGTGATTTTACCCATGCGATATTCTCCGATACTTCTGCAAAATCGATTTCACAAACGGCAACCAATCATCCGGCTTCGCAATCTGTATACTCGTGCCAAGCACGTTGACTTGCGTCACAGCTTCCGACCCAGACTTATATAACCCAAACCAATATTTTATTTGTTCCAGCAGTGCAAATTTTAGGTCATCCGGCAACGCTGTATACCCACCATTATACGATACCAGCACAAACGAAGGCACTCCTTGCATATAATCAAAAATCGTTAAATGCCCCGTTGTCTCGTTAATCATATAATCTCCACTATCAACCGTTTCCATCTCTTCTTCTTTCGCCGTTGTCCCTATTTTTACCGATGTTATCGAGGCAATTGGCGTATTGTGTAGCCATATACTTCCTATCGACGTTACATGCAATTCTTCATAATCCGCTTTCGCTAAATATCGATCCAAGTACTTTTCAGCAAACCCTTCCACCGCCCCACCGATCAGCGTTAGCACCGCATCATAACTCGTATCTGTTATCTCTATTCCTACGTGCGTTTTTATATCGCTTAACGACAACACCGCCATACCACCACCTCCTTCATTTGATATATATTATCCTGCCGACAATCGGCGTATTATAATTGCACTTCTTACATAACCCCGGATATTCTCGATTAAGGTGCGCCTCCATTAACTTTTTTCTATCCGGATTCGTCATCGCTCTTTCCACACTCCCATATTCGATTAAATTACCCCAATTATTTTCAACCCAGAAATCATGATTGCAACTCGATAACGTTCCATCCGGCCATACGATCAACATTGCTAGATAATCACACGGTATCCGTATATGTTCTTTATACCGATCAACCGTCAAGTCTTCCTGCATCTGATTTTCACACTTATACGATACCCGTATCCTCCCCGGGAAATCTCCGAATATCTTCAACAACCCCTCTTCCGTGCCTTCATTCAACTTACAAATCAAACAATGTATTTCCGCATTCGCTCTTGCCAACTCGTCATAATGCTTCTTTATGTTCTGCACCACCTTCTCAAACGGCAACCCGGTTGTTTCTTCGTATTTTTCTTTTGTCCCGCCGTTAAACGATATAATTATCTTATCAATTTTCGGTACATAATCCATCCCATACGCATTCGTTGTCATGATCACCGGCTTCTTTTTCGTTCTCTCGATTATCTGGAACATCTTCACATGATCCGGGTGCATGTACATGTCCCCGATACCGTTTAACAATATCCGGTCAACCGTCCCGGAATTATTCACTATCTGCCAAATCTTCTTAAAATCGCTTAATTTCGCATAAACCTTTTTCAGTTTCCAAACCGGGCACGTTTTACACCGGGCCCCACACATCGTTGTAATTGTCAACTTCGCATCCATTAATCGCCTCCCACATATTTTTGTATAATACCGACAAATGATCTTGCCGACAACTCCCATGTGAAATACCTTCGTATTCTTTCTGCCGCCAACTCACCCTTTTTTACCGCTGTTTCATAATCATAATATACCTGTTCCATCCTTCGCACTAAATGATCAATATCACAACTTGCCGCATACGTATGCAACTCAACTATACTATCTCCATTTGCTAGCGGCGTTAACGTATCTATCGGAACTAACTTCCACTTTACCGGATACCCTTCTTTTTCACTCAATATATCCACCGGTCCACTCCAGTTTGTATAAATACATGGCAACCCGGTTGCCATCGCTTCCGCAAGTGTTAGTCCGAACCCCTCACCCATAGTCGGAAATACAAAACAATGCGCATCATGATACATATTCACTAGCCCAGGTACTTTTCCGTCACTCATTACCGGCAACACCCGTGAATCAAAAATCACATTCTGATATCTTACAACCCGCTCCTTCGGTAGCACTTTCTTGATTTCATTCCCCATCGCATCGTATCCGACAACCCGCTCCAACCCTTCAGCCGTTTGTGTGGTTTTCATTACCAACAAACACCCGTTCGCTATCTCCTTATTCCGCTCACAGAATCTCTGCCAAGCAACGATCATGTGTTTATATCCTTTCCGCTCATTGCTCGCACCAAACCATAAATACACAAAAGGCTCTCCCGCCACCGGGAAAGCCCGTCTCTTAAACACGAACTTATCAACCTCTACGCCTTCCCAACAAACCTCGATCGGCTTTTTCGTGTACCGCTCAAACAATCTCTTATTATGCCGGCACGGCACTACAATTAAATCAGCCTCATTAAGCTTCGGTATCCACTTCGGCGGTAAATCCACCGCCTCATACATCGTATACAGTACGTTATATTTCCCCTCAACTCGAACATAGTTCCCCGCTGGCACAATTGACACTGCAATATCAGCGCCTCCAGGCTCATCTACAATCTCAATCCCTATCCCCTCCAACGCCTTCCGCAATTGCCGCTGATGATTCGAGTACCCAAATCCAATACCAACCTGATTAAGCATGCTTGCCCAATAGAACCGCATTTACCCCCCGTATTTTTCATGCCACCACTTCGGCTTTCTCCCCCTCCGCTTCACAATTTGTTTTTCATATATCTTCTCTTCAATCATAGTTTCCGGTTTTACAACCTTCTCTTCGAGCCGCTCCTCCGGATAAATCATGTCTAACCAAAAGGTGGCCCGAAGGCCACCTATATATCGATCATCCATTAACTAGCCGCCGTTACGATCCTTCCGTAATATCCGGGGAGCGCATGCGCGAACCCCCACCGGGTAAACATCAGGAACAGCGTCTGGTAGTAAGTGCTCTTGGAATACGGATCAACGAATAGCGATATATTCGTCAACCGATCCCCGATATAGAAGCCTCTCAAATCACCGAACACGATAAACCCGGTCCCTGCTCCGCTTGTCGACGGTGCTTGTTCGGGTTGCTCCACCGGATACCCGTATAGCATGTGCGGTGCCCCCTCGGTCATTGAAGGTATGAACAACGGCCTATTCTGCGAATCCTTTAGACCATATACATAAGTCCACAACGGACTTCGATGGATATACCATCTAGCATTGCCCAGCCTCGATGCGGGAATCTTCCCGATAATCGCTCGCAAATCCGCTTCGGTCAGCGCACTGAATGCGGTAGATCCGGTATTAAACACCTGTGATACTCCTGCACTCAAGAATACTCCCGATACCGGGCTACCTGTTCCTATAAATACTGCCGAATCAATTTTCTGTCCGATTGCCTCGATGAACTGGCTCATCAATACGCCAACGATTCCGCCGGGGATCTGCGTATCCTGAATCAATTCATTAGACGCAACCGAATACGCATCCAGCCTTGTAGCCGTCAGTGTTACTTGATCGAAAGTCGGATCACTTTCTGTAGCCTGTGTCCCTTCTCCCGTGAACACTACGCTCACTTTATTTAGCTCTCTAGGCAATGTCATGGAATCCGTACTCATCGGGACATGCGTACAATACTGCATCGCCAAGGATACTTCCCGAATGTAGCTCAATAACTCCATCCGTTCCTCGGTCGGCACTAAATAACCTCCAAGCGAACCTGTCCCTTCGGCCATCGGAGCTTTTGTAATCAACCCGGCAGGCGACTTCACGGCGCTATCATAAATATCCACAAACATCTTCGCCACACGCTCGAAGGCTTCACCTCTCGAATCGATCTTCGGCACTAGCTTTTTCAGGTAGGGCGATTCTGCCATCTTGCGTCTGGCCGAATCCATCACCGCACGCAGACTATATCCTTTATATTCACCGGGCCCCACAATGATTTTGCCGGCGGCAAATCCATGATCCGCATTCGCTTGCTTGCTCTTAATCTCCAGCTCCTTTTTTTCGGCTTCAAGCTTCGCCTTCTCTTGCGCTAGCTTTTCTTCTAGCTCCTTTTTCACTTTTTCTCGTTCCTGTTCCCTGATCGCCTCAATCAACTGATCATTCAGTTTTTCCAGCTCTTTTTCATCAGTCTCTTTAGCGATTAGCGCTTTCAATAATTCAATTTTATCCATAGTTTTCCCCTCCTTTATGGAAACTATTTTACTCTTGCCGCAAATAGCTTTATCTTGCCCTTTCGATCAATCACGGTTGCCTTATTTGCCGTCACTTTGCCACTTTTGGCACGATCGGCACCTTCAACCTTTTGACCGACATTGCAAGCTTTCGCTATCTGCTCAAGCTTTTTACCAAATCCATTTTCAGCCTGCCTCAACATTAATGCGAATTGATTTGCTGGTAATGTTACCGCACTTACCTCTAACAATTCAACCTCTGTATAAACTCTCACAGGGCCTCTTTCATTCTCTTGCATTTCCCAGCTTTTCGGTATAAACCCAACCGAAAACGCATTCATAAATCCATTTTCGTATAAATACTTAACTTCATTACCTATCTCCGTATCTGCAAATTCAATCTCCAGTATCAGCGCCTTATCGGTGATCTTCCCATCTACCGCCTTTCCGATCGGTAACCCTCGGTATTCATGCCCAAGCAAAATCACCGGGTTTGTTTTTAAATATGTATCTAGATTTTTAAATGCCGACGGCAATATAATCTCATTGTCTCTATCAACATCAGCCGTCGACGCAAGTATCTGATACTTCTTCCCTTCCGCCTTAAACTTACCATTGATTGTTTTCATGTTAATATCAGCCATATCCCCCTCCTTATTCTTCGTCAAAAAATTCAATAAACGTACACCGGCAATTTATCACCTCTTCCGCTTTCCCGTTAGGATCCATCGGATACAACAACCCGTTCGGGAACGGCTCTCCAACTTCTCTTACCATACCATCCAATTCTTCATGCGTATCTCTTACTCTGTCATCTCGTGCGGTCAACCACATGATCTTCTTCGCTCCTAACGATTTCGTTTTCTCGAACTGCCCCTCGTTAAACGCCCCGTGCACTTCCGTTCTTGCAATTGTTCTCGCTCGTCCATACGTTACCTTCATCTCATCTCGTATCGCCTCTAATACCATTTCGGCCCTCACATCTTCCGCTACCCCCTGATTCATCGCTAATGCTAACGTTCGATACAATACCTCTTTCACCCTTTCACGGCCCGTTTTATTGATTCCTTTTATCTTGTTCATCCGCCTTGCCATAATCGCCATGATTTTCTCGTTCGGGAAATCTTCCGATCTAAACCCTAGCTTTAAGGCATCCTTAATCACATCGCCCATCGTTTTAGTCAATTTCTGATCATCAAACGCCTTGTCAATAACCCTTGCAATCGCTTCCAACTCCGCATCCGACAATTCCTCCCCAGCCGCCTTCACCTGCATGTTTTTAATCTCTTTCACAATCCCCTTAATCAACGACTGCTCTACAGCCCAGAAATAATTTTTAATTTTCTTATTTGCTATAGCTAATAATGGATAGGTACGGTTTACAATATTCCTCCACTTTTCTCCTCTGATCGCTTCCGATATTCTCATCAACCGCTTCTCGCCTATCAGCTTCTTACCAATTCCTTCCTTCCCTTTTCCCTCATCCCCCGGCCCTTGCTGTGTTTCTTCTACCTCCGGGAATCCAAGGCTAAACCGTTCGTTGATAACATTAAACGGCACGCCCATATTGAAATACTTCATCGCCGCATCAGCTTTCTGAATAACGTCCTCGATTAATATCCCCGTACTATCGATATCGAATTCCCCCCAATAACCTAACGGTTTAAGAAAATTAGTGTTAATCTTATCTTGAATCAACGTCATTAACGGTATCAGTGTTTTCTTCCAATAATTCATATCAGCCGTTTTTGCCGTTGCATAATTCAAGTCTTCATACAACTGCAACTCAGCCTTTGGCACTCCGGTGATCATTGCAATATCTTCCCGTGTGAACTTCTTCAACTCTAAAAACTGCATATCCTTAATCGAACGGCCAATATCCTTAACCGTTACCCCGCCATCCAGCAAAATCGCTCTATGTGCGTTCTGCCATCCCCTATAGCTCTCAATCAACTGGTCCTTCAATCGATTATATTGTTCATCCGTCAGCGATTGTTCCGTCTCAAATACCGCCCCCGGTAACCCGTCATTCTTAAAAAATCGCTTGTTATACTGCGTTGCCACATAGTCCAAGTCTATCGTGTCCTGCAACACACTGATCGGCGACAATCCCCGATAGTAATTATATGGATTATAATACTTGAAATGTATCACCTGATCCGGATATAGGTACATTATCTGATCATCGTTGCGATATTCCCACGCTACCAACCTGCCACGGTACACCTTCTCGATAAACAACTTCGGTGACTGCGGCCATAAATAAACCGGTATACCGTCTACCTCCTCTCGATCTTTTATGACAAATGCCTCCCCGTACAACTCTAAACAGGTTACAATCGCTTCCCATAGCTCATACTTCGAATAGTACGGATTCACGTCTTCGAACAGATTTGTTAATGGATGACTAGAATCTGCCGTTATCTCTATCTCTCTATCATCATTTGTCCATATCCTGAACGGCACTCTCGAAATGTTTCTAGCCTTACTCCTTACCGCCGCCGCTAACGCAACAACCTGTGAATACGCATCCCGCACCTCGTTCTCATTACTAACCGCAAATACCGACTTTATATACGGCGCATTAATCGGGATCTCGCCTCCTTTCTTTTTGAACATATTCAATATGTTTTTAATCTTCACTACCTACCCCCTTGCGTAGGCACTACAGCATCCGTATTTTAGGCTCTTTTTCGCTTTTTATCAACTTGCATATTGCATACCGCAACGCATCAATACAGTGATTATAAGCATCTATCAATACCGGCAATACTTCATTTGTTTTCGGGTCAACTTTATAACTGTAATTTCGGAACTCATTAATCGTATGCTGGCATCGTTCATGAATTACAATTTTCTGAAATGATTTTAGAAATTCAATTCCATCCTGTACGCTATTCTTCCAGCTATCCGCTGGATATATATTCAAACCTTGTTTCTTCAAATAACTAATTGTTTCAGGCCTAGATGGATCAGCATAAATTACCGCCGCCTCCAACGGCACAATACTAAACATTTCTCTTAATTCATCCAATTCCACCCCTGTCCCATAGGCTTCATGATCAATATACAATCTCTCATCCTGGACAAAACATCGGATCAGCACCGTCGGATCATTCGCAAACCCCCAGTCCACACCATAAAAATACCGAACCCCTTTCGGCGAAGCGAACCGTTGTACCTCCCATTTGCCCTTGAACACTTGCGCCTCGTTGTGCTTCCTCGGCTTCCCTAGCCATATCCATTCATACTTTTCAATATCATTCCTCTTATCCTTTTCCGCCTGCTCGATGATCAGTTTCGCAATAAACGGGTTATCCTTATACGTTGTGTAAACCCGGCACATTGTCACCGGATCAAAATTCTTGATAAACCGCTTATATGTTTCCCCATCCTCACTATCCGGGTTAAACGAAATCCATATTTCGCTACCCTCTTTCCGGATCGTCGGTATCAAATAATCCCACGAGTCCGCCGTTACATTCTCCGCCTCTTCTACCCAGCAAATATCAACGCCTTCCAGCGACTTTATTTCCGCCGGGTTCTGCAACCCCCGAAATATAAACCTTGTGCCATTATATCCGAGTATCTGGCTTTTCGATATGTAATAATACCGGTACAACCCCATTCTACCGATCTGCTCAACAAGCAACCGATACACCGAATTGTTTATACTTATTTGATACTGTCTTGTACACAATATCAATAATGGTTTCTCGATTCCCTTTATCAACAAGATCCTCGCTATATTCCAGCTCCTTCCCCCGCCACGGCCGCCGTATGCGATTTTAAATCGCTTCGGCCTAATCAGCGGGATGAACTTCTGTAGTATCTGGATTCCCATCCAGTCCCTCCATTTCATCTTCAATCACGTCTCTATCCGATACCCACACAACCTTAATCTTGTCACCGGTTAGCATGCCTATATCCTCTTTGGGCCCATGCCCCCAACGCTTAGGGAATCTTCGCTCTAATCTCCATGCCGCAGATAGCCATTGTCCTTTTTCAGCCGCTCTTGCCAAAACTGCTAATAAAAATCTTTCCGATTCTGCCATTGATTTCTTTACTGCGTCAGAAAACGGTTTATATTTCGGATTCCCCTTGCCTCCTAATTTTAACCATCTGTAAACCGTATCTTTACTTATCTGCATTAAATCGCATACTGTTTCTATGTAATTACCCTCTTGTATGTATTTACAAAACTCGTTGATAAATTCTTGTGTAATCTCGATTGGTTTTCTCGGCATTGTTTACTCCCCATGCAAGCATGATATTTAATTTTTGCCTGATTATTATAGATTCATTTTATAAGGAATTCAACCTTGCCATGATTTCTGTTACTGTTTTTTTGCTGTTAAACAGGATCATACGGATATTCAAGCGCGCACATAAAATAAAAGCGCGCTCATACCGAAATATAAGCGCGCTCATTAATTTATTATACCCATTCCTCTAAAATTTCATCAAACGCCTTTTGTAATCCTTCTTTATCTATCACATACCCAACCGCCCGTAATCCTTCCAGAAATGCTTTTACCGCATCCGGCCATCGATCAGCCCTATGCATAACCTCAATATGCGTTGATAGCTCATGGCCGGCATCATACAGTTCTTCAAACAACCGGAACACATATCGATCAACACTTCTGCTCTCCATCCCTAACCCTCCTCTCTAATCTCTCAATCTCATTCTTTAACATTACCAACTCTTTTTTAATTTCTTTCGACCAGCTGTTAAGTTCAAGCAATTTTTGTCTAATAACCCAAGCGTATTCATCAATTACAAACAATGTCCCGTCATCATCTTCCGCCACATCGTAATATTCCCGCGTCAACCATTCAATAGCAATCTTCCATACCGACTTCTCAACCCCACTCTCTTTTAACAGCCTCATTTTATTCATTGCTCGATTGCGTTTAAGGATCTCGTGTAATTTAAATGTTATTCCCTTTATTTCTTCAGCCGTATATTTTTTAATCTTAACCGACCTGTTCACCCCTTCCGCCCTCCCTACCACCCTTCGCTCTCCTGCAAATAATTACCCATCTTCCTATACGGCTATCCCTTTACTATTACGACTCGCTTTCCATCGTCGGCCATCTCCATCGTTTTGCGGCCCGCTCCTATTTTTGGGTTTCGCATATTTACCGGCCCGCTCAATCTACAATCTCCATTTTTTTCTTGCGACTCGCTATCCGTCTGCGGTTCGCTAAACACCTACCAGCCCGCTAATTAGGCTTGGTTCCCTCTCAAAAATCGACTCGGTAATTTTGATCAAAATTCTTAATTTTGTCAATCTCCCGCTCAATCCAAATGCATATATCACGATCTCAGGTTCATCTTCGCTAAATCCCTTATTGCCCTCATCATCTCGTTCTGAGAATATAATTTCCTTATGCAAGGTGGCTCACTTATAATACTTCGGTTGCATTTATCAGCGTGGCCATGATTCGCTTTAGCTCCAAGTATATGGGTTTCTCAATGCCTCAGTCAACACGCTTACCCTTCTCGTTAAAATCGAATAGGCACAGGCATGCTCTTGTATACTGGTTTTCTACGGTCAAACGACTCGCTCCACAGAACCCGGACCTCTTAACATCGCCGACACGCTCAAACAATACAATCATTTTTAATTTCATGGCTAGCTTTCCGTTGATGGGCTACTCAATATCACCGGCTCGCTCGCTTCTCTTGGGTTACTCGATTCTACTCGCTCGCTTAGGATCTATGGTTTTCTTGAATCTAGCGACAATAAATCGCTCAGACATAATGGTTTACTTTGCATAGAAGGCTCGCTCAATGCCTTCGATCATCTTACAATCACGGCACTTACTCATTAAGCCGAATGCTTTCGGCCTAGATATTCTTCGGCATAGGGCACTCTAACCGGCAAACCCTCCAGCGTCCGCCATGCCTGATACAAATCTTTCAAGAACATCTTAATCATATACCGTTTCGCCGCCAAGTCTCTTCTCCCTTTCGACACCTCGCACCATTTCTTATTGTTCGGATCTCCGTTTACCGGCCGATCCTCGTTCTCAAGCCGATTCTTGTAGTCATCATAATACTTACGATACGGCGAATTCGATCTCAAAAAACTAGCCGCCAACACCCCGATCATTTTAGATCTTAACCAGCTATTAAATGGTGCAATAAACCCAGACGTCTTTTTATCCCCTCGAATCATCGTATCAGTTTCAACCAGCTTATGCGTTCCATCCTTTTTCGATCCCTTCACAACTTTTCCCCTCACCATTCCGGGATTCAGGCCGGTATACTGCCACAACTTTGAAACGGTATCCGCTCTCCGAATATCATACTCACTAATAATTACCGCACTCATCGTCGGCCCACATCCTTTCACAATCTTTAAAAACTGTGTGTAAACCGGGAACGATTCCAATTCATTCTCGATCTCTTTCAACAACCGTTTTTCATTTTCGCATAAATCCTGCCACATGTCCACAAGCACCGGGATGGCTTCGGTATCTAGATTTATTTCATCTATTACTACCTGATCACTACCATCTTTCTTTTTCTTTAACCTATTCGCCATCCGAACTCGCATGTCTTGAAAATCATAATACGTTTTTACCAATGCTCTCAAATTTTCTTTATTCATAATATCCTCCCTCTAATCAATTTCAAGAATATCATCCACGTTCCACAACGCTTGTATATAAGTTCCAAGCGGATGCGCCTTCCAGAACGGCTTCCACTTTCCAATCACAATCTTCATTCCCAGGAACATCCGCTTCCGTTTAGCCCACCACACTCGCCAGGGTGTCAAATAGGGTACGATGTCCCCTCGATGCACAAATCGGTAGGTGAGGGAACTTACGGCAGGCATTTTAGCTCCCAGGCCCACCGTGCATACCTGTAGCCCCTTGAAGGTGTTCTGTAGGGTGTCGGCCGTGATAGGAGCAATAGCTCCACCCCAACTATGGCCATAGATTGTCACTAGCTTAACCTCTCCATACTCCTTGATCTTAAGGGCCAGCTGGTCGGCCAAGGCCACCCCGTAGAGG
>Ga0207433_10009144_pt1 | contig 15854 bp, 14 predicted proteins | sample YelNatPaOPGAMG01_FD_187559 | JGI IMG/M metagenome (GOLD analysis project Ga0207433, IMG submission 187559) | Hot spring thermophilic microbial communities from Obsidian Pool, Yellowstone National Park, USA - OP-RAMG-01 (SPAdes) (version 3) | ecosystem: Environmental > Aquatic > Thermal springs... | reverse complement strand
ATCCATATTCATAAAATTCTTTAAATCCTTTCCATATAGCTGAAATATTTCCAGCATTTCCAACTGGAACAATTACTTTATCTGGCACATATCCTAATTGATCAAATATTTCATAAGCTATTGTTTTTTGTCCTTCTAATCTAAATGGATTAATTGAATTTAAAATATACATTTTAGAACTTAAGCTTAATGCTTTTTTTAAAGCATCATCAAAATTGCCTTTTATAGCAATTATTTCAGCTCCATAAACTAAAGCTTGAGCCAATTTTCCTAAAGCAATTTTTCCATATGGAATAAAAACATATGCTTTAATTCCTGCTTTTGCAGCATAAGCAGCTAAAGATGCAGAAGTATTTCCTGTAGAAGCACAAACAACTTTATCCATTCCTAATTCTAAAGCTTTTGTAACGCCTACAGTCATACCTCTATCTTTAAAGCTTCCAGTAGGATTAGCTCCTTCATTTTTAACAAAAATATTTAAATTAAGCTCTTTAGAAATTCTTTGGCAAAAATATAAAGGCGTACCTCCTTCATTTAAACTTACAATCTTATTTTCTTCTATTATTGGTAAGAATTCTTTATATTTCCAAACATTAATTTTTCTTTTTTTAAAATCTTTAGAAATTTTTATATTTTCATATTTTACTTCAAGTAATCCTCCACATTTGCACTTATAAATTACTTTTTTTGCATCATATTTTTTCTTACAATTAATACATTCAAGATAAAAATTCATTATAATCCACTTTTTCATTATTTTTAATCAATCCATTCCATCCATTCTTTATAAAATAATTGAAGCTTAAATAATTAATTTTCCATACAGTCTAATAAAAATAAGAAATCATTTATATTTATTTAAATATTGAAAGCTTAAATATTAATAATTATAAAGAAAAATAGTGTTAACAAATAAGGAAAAGAAGCGAAAAAATAAAAAAGAGCATTTGCTATTAGGTGAAGATTTAGATCTTATAGAGAATTATGGAGAAATAATTCGTAATGCAAGGATAAAAATGGGAATTTCTCAAGAAGAATTAGCAAAACAAATTTCAGAAAAACTTACAATAATAAAAAAAATTGAGCAAGGATCATTTAAACCACCAATTGAATTAGCTAGAAAACTTGAGAAATTTTTAAAAATAAAAATTATTGAAAAAGTAGAAACTTTTCACCCTTCTACTTTAAAGCCATATATTCAATCTCCGCATCCAAGTACTGTTCCACTTGGATATTTAATTAAAAAAATAGAGGAGGAAAAAAATAGTGAAAGTAGCAATAGTACATAGAAGAGAGAAAGGGGAAGAATCAAATTTAGCTGAATTGAAAGAATTATGTAAAACAGCAGGTTATCAAGTAGTATATGAATTAACTCAAGTTAGAGAATCTCATCCAAAATATGATATTGGTCCTGGAAAAATTAAAATTTTAAAAGATGCTATAAAAAGATTTGGAATAGAAAAAGTAATTTTTGAAAATGATATTAAACCAGTTCAAGAATACAATTTAGCTAAAGTTCTTCAAGTTCCTATTATGAGTCGTATAAGGCTTATACTTGAAATATTCTCTAAGCATGCTTCTTCAATTGAAGCTAAGCTTCAAATAAAACTTGCAGAATTAATGTATGAATTACCAAGAGTAAAAGAAAAAGTTAGACTAGCTAAAAAAGGTGAACAACCTGGTTTTCATGGATTGGGAATGTATGATGCTGAAGTTTATTATCTTCATATTAAAAGAAGAATAGCTATAATTAATAAAAAACTTGAAGTTATAAGAAAAAGGAGAATAAGATTAAGAGAAGGGAGAAAAATTAATGGAATACCACTTATAACAATAACAGGCTATACTAATGCAGGAAAATCTACACTTTTTAAAGCTTTAACTAAAAGTGAAGTAAAAATTAGCCCTTTACTTTTTACTACACTTTCACCTAAAACTAAGATGATTAAAATAGATGGTAAACCAGTATTTATTTCAGATACTATTGGTTTTATAAAAAATTTGCCAACATTATTGATTGAAGCTTTTCATTCAACATTGGAAGAGATATCTTACTCTGATTTAATAATTTTAATAGTTGATATTTCAGAAAGTATAGAAGAAATATTGAATAAAATATATTGTTCACTTTCAATTTTAAGAGAAATAAATGTTTTTGAAACTCCAATATTATTAGTATTAAATAAAATAGATAAAATTTCTATAGAAGAATTAAAAGAGAAAGAAGAAAGATTATCAAATTTAAATTTACCTTATGTATCAATTTCAGCTCTTGAAAAAATAAATATTGAAGATTTAATTAATAAATTATCTTCAATGCTTTCAAATAATTATGTAAAAATTCATGTAATCTTAGAAAATTTAAAAGAAAATTTCTCAATTCTATCAAATATTCTTAAATATAGTAAAATAATATCATTTTCAAATAATGAAAAAGGTATAGAAGCAGAAATAGAAACATTGCCTTTTTTCGCAGAAAAACTTAAATCTATAGCAATATCATATAATATTATATCCTAATTTTTTAAATATTCTTCTTTTTCATTTATAAAATATGAAAAAGTAAATATTCTTCCTATATTTCAACTTATTATATAATAGGTGATGTTTTCTGCTTATTATTATAGATGAGCCTACTGCTATAAAAACTATAGAATTAGCAGCAGGTAAAGGAGCTGTTGAAATTGTTAAATTATTAATGAAAAAACCATGGTTAACAGATGAAGAAATAGCAAATATTCTTAAGATTGATATTAAAGAAGTTAGGAAGCTATTGCATAGATTGCATGAATTATCATTAATATCATATGATGTTGCTAGAGATGTTAAGCTTGGAAGAAGAGTATTTAAATGGAATGTACAAACAAGCCAAATGATTGGATTTATTAAAGTTGCTCTTCAAAAAACTTTAGAGAGATTACGTTTAAAACTTGAATATGAACAATCTCATCAATTTTATTATTGTGGTACTCCTGGATGTAGAAAATATACTTTTGAAGAAAGTGTAAATAAATTGTTTAGATGTCCAACTTGTGGAAAAATATTAGAATTATATGATAATAGTAAAATAATAGAAGCTATAAAAGAAAAAATTTCACAAATAGAGAAAGAATTAATTGAAGAACCAAGTTAAAAAATGGAAATAATATTATCGGAAAGAACAAATAGAAAAGATAAATATGAAGTTTTAAAAAATTTAATGGAAGAAATTAAAGAAAAATATTCAAAAACAGATGTTGAAATAAAAAATTTATTTTTTAATAAAGATGGATGGCTAATAATAGATGTAAGTGAAGAGAAATTTTTTATAAATACAATAAATAAATTTACTATTTTCCCTCTTACAATTTTTAATAAGCAATTTTTAATAACTGGAAAAATAGAAGAAATTGAAAATAATTATTTAAAAATAATTTTTCCAAATAATAAAGGAGAAACTTCTATATTAGATATTAAAATAAAAAATTTAATAAGAAAAATTGGTATTTCTACTATAGATTTAAATAATTCTTTAAAAGAGTTACTTCATATAAAAAAATTATCACCTATTCATATTTATTTAGGAAGGGAGAAAAATATATCATATTATCATGCAAATATAATTAATGAATGGTATAAAAAAGGACTTAATGCAGTAAATATGAACGATGTAACAATGAAAGAGTTAAAAAATATTATTTCTGAAAAAAATCTTGATAAAGTTATAATTAAAATTTATCCATTAACATTTTTATCATATAGATTAGTTTTAAGGATAGGAGCAATACCAGAAGTAATAGAAAATGAAATAAAAAGAAGTTTTAAAGAAATAGGGATAGATATTGTTACATCGAGCTTTAATTGGAAAAAAGCAGCTTCATTTTTTTCTTATTGAAAAACTGGAATTAATAATAGATTTTTAAATTAAAAATTTATATACTTTCTTTTAAAACATAGAAAGGTGAGGGCCGGTCGTCTAGCCTGGTTGGGATAAAAATTCCCAAAACCACCCTGACGCGGTGGGGGTCCCCGGTTCAAATCCGGGCCGGCCCATATTTTTCAATGAATTAATTTTTTATTAGATAAATTAATTGGAAACTTTCTAGATAACTTAACTAAAAGCTTTATTTAGATTGATTGCATGAATGTATTTGATATATAATCTTAATTTCTCTCTTGTTTTTTTATATTTAATACTTCTCTTATTTTTTAAATTACTTTATTTTTCTCTATAAAAATAGGAAAAGGAGAATAAGATTAAGAGTAGGTATTGCTAGTATTTTTTATTGTAAAATTTTAATTTTTTAAAAAAATCTGGCGTTAATGTTAAATATTTGAAAAAGCATTATTTTATATAGGTCTATGACTGAACCATATGAGATTTCAAGAAAAGAAATTGAGATATTAAAAATATTAAGTGAATCAACAGAGCCAATTGGTTCAACATTAATTCGACGAGAACTAGAGAAAAGAGGTTTTTTTCTTAGTGAAAGAACTATAAGATATCATCTTAGATCATTAGAATTAAGAGGCTTAGTTTCAGGGCATGAAAGAAGTGGAAGAACTATAACTAATAAAGGTTTAGAAGAATTAAGTAGAGCTTTAGTATCTCATAGACTTGGTTTTATTATTACTCGCTTTTTATCAATGGCTTACTCAGTTACATACGATCCAATTGCAGACTCTGGAATGGTAGTTGCTAATGTTTCAATTATAGATAAATCTTTCTATGATAAAACTATTGAAACAGTAAATTCTTTGCATAAAGCTGGTTTATTATTAGCTCCATATATTAAAGTATTGGATGAAAATGAAGAATATCAAAACATAGTTATTCCAGAAGGAAAAATTGCTCTTTTCACAGTTTGCGATTTGACTATAGATGGTGTACTTATGCATGCTGGAATACCTTTATTCTTTAAATATGGTGGGTTAGTTCAAATTGTAAATCATAAGCCAATACGTATTATTGAATTGATATCTTATGAGGGGACAACTATCCCTCCTCTTGAGCTTTTTGTTCGAAGTAATCAAACTTCAATTGTTAAAGTAATGAAAACTGGATCAGGAGTATTACCTGCAGCTTTAAGAGAAATTGTTTCTGAAGCAAGAGAAAAAACAATTAGAATTCTTTCAACATTAAAAGATAGAGGATGGAGTGGTGTTTTAGCTATAGGTATTCCAAATGAACCAATTCTTGGAGTTCCAGTAGCTATGGATAGATTTGGTTTATGTATGATAGGTGGGCTTACTCCAGGCGCAGCTCTTTTAGAAGAAGGTATAAAAATTGAAACCTTTGCTCCTCATTGTCTAATCCCTCTTGAAGATATGAAAAGAATATAATTTATTGTAAAATTAAAATTATGTATTTTTAATGTTTATTCATTAAATACTTATTTATTGACTTAGCTGCCTTTTTTCCAGCTTCTATAGCTTTTATAACAGTTGCTGCACCACTAACTACATCGCCACCAGCAAAAATTCCATTAGATGCTTCTAAAGTTTCTGGATTAACAATTATAGTTTTTTGTTTATTTGAAATTCTAATATTTCTCGAGGTATTTGTTGCTGCTATAGTGTTTGGTATATGTTCCGTTGCTACGATAACAGTCTCAGCATTATATAATATTCTTGAATTTTCTTCTGGAATTAGTTTAGGTTTACCAGTTTTACTATTTACTACTTGCTTTAATCTTATAAGTTCAACTTGTTTTACCCACCTTTTTTCATCTCCAATTAATCTTATTGGCTTAGTTAATGATTGAAGTTTTACACCTTCTTCTATTCCACGTCTAATATCATCTATTCTACCTACAATTTTCCTTTGATAAAATATAGAAACTTCTTCTGCTCCTAATCTAAGAGCACATCTAGCAGCATCCATTCCCCTAGCACCTAATATCGCAACTTTACCTCTAACTTTAATTGGAGTTTTACTTTTATATGGAAAAGTATACGCATTCATTAAATTTATTCTAATAAGGAACTCATTTAATGAATAAACTCCACATAGATTTTCACCTGGAATTCCTAAAAGTTTAGGTAATCCTGCTCCTGTGCCTAGAAAAATAGCATCAAATCCTTCATCAAAAAGATCATCTATGGTTAAAGTTTTTCCTATAATAATATTCGTCTTTATCTCAACTCCAATTTTCCTAATATACTCAATTTCTTGTTTAACAATTTTTTTTGGTAAACGAAATTCTGGTATACCATAAATTAATACTCCTCCCGCTTCATGTAACGCTTCAAAAATAACTATATGATGACCCATTTTTGCTAATTCTATTGCTGCACTTAAGCCTGCAGGACCACTGCCAACGATTGCTACACTTTTTCCAGTAAATTTAGGGATATCTGAAATTCTTATTCCTTTTTCTAAATTCCAATCTGCAATGAATCTTTCAAGAGCCCCTATATTGATTGGATCACCTATAGTATTCTTACATCCCATAACGCATAATTTTTCTTGTGGGCATACTCTCCCACAAATTGATGGTAAACAATTCTTCTCACGAATTTTCTCATTAGCTTCTTCATAAGCACCTTTTCTAATGAGTTTTATAAAGTTTTTTATATCTATATGAAGTGGACACATCTCTATACATAATGGATTCTCACATTGAAGACATCTAGATGCTTCAGCTAATGCTTGTTCTTCACTATATCCTAAAGCTACTTCATTAAAAGTTTTTAAACGTTCTTCTATAGGTAATTCTGGCATTTGAATTCTTTTTAATCTAATATCTAAAATTTGCATTTAAATTTCCCTCATAATTTTTAGAGCGGTTTTCTCCTCCTCATCATACATATGGATTCTTGCTTTAAATTCTTCAAAATCTACAAGATGAGCATCAAAATCTGGACCATCTACACATACAAACTTAGGCTTTCCATTAATTGTTACTCGACAGCATCCACACATGCCTGTACCATCAACCATTAAAGAGTTAAGACTAACGATTGTTTTAATCTTATAAGGTCTTGTAATGTCTGAAATATTTTTCATTAATGTTGCTGCCCCTACAGCATATACCAAATCAAACCTTTCATTTAATTCAAGCAATTTTTTAAGAACGTCGCTAGCATACCCTTTAATTCCTTCAGAACCATCATCAGTAACTATGTAGAATCTATCACTCAATTTCTTAAATTCTTCTTTATAAATTAAGAATTTGGATGTTCGTGCACTTATAATGGTTGTTATATTATTACCAACTTCTTTTAATTTTTTTGCTCTTTCATAAGCTGCTGCAATTGCTACTCCTCTACCAATAATGCACACTTTTCCATATAATGCAATTTTACTTGGTTTTCCTAAAGGTCCTGCTAAATCATGAATTATATCTCCAACTTTTAATCTTCCAAGCTCTCTTGTTGATGCACCAACTTCTTTAAAGACCAATGTTATTGTTCCTTCTTCAGGATCCCAATCTATAAGGGTTAGAGGAATTCTTTCACCATCCTCACTCACTCTTAAAATTACAAATTGTCCAGATTTAGCTTTTTTTGCAATCAATGGCGCTCTAACTTTTATAGTCTTAACTCCTGGAGCTATTTCTTTTTTAAAGATTATTTCATTCTCCATTTCTATTTAACTCCTAATACTCATTTTCTGTAAAGACCTACGGAAATTGCTTTAATGATTTCTTCAGGTTTTTTTCTAAAGTAAATAATATCCAAGAAAGCTTTTTTCAAATCTGTTCTCTCATCATAAAGATTAAATCTTTCTAGAGCAATATCCAAGATTTCTGATATGATGGGCATTTTCTGTTTATAAATTTTTCTTGCAATATTCCAGCATTTACAGAAATTAGAGTAATCTAGTCCTAGATTAAAATATTCTGCTAATATTGCATATGCAATTTCTTGATTTGAAAGTTTTCTTGAAAAAAGTTTCTCAAAGTATCCTTTTATATCTTCATTTTTACTAGTACTATAAAGATAACTCCAATAAATGTAATTGTAGAATATATCTATGGTTCTATCTTGAAAGTCTAGACAACTAATGCCTGGATTATGTCCTTTAGCACAAACTATATTGCCATCTATATCTCTCCTATCTTCAAAGTTTTTGCACTCGATACAGAATCTTGTCTTAGATGCTGTATTTCTTACGCCTTCAAACTTATCTTGAAAATCTGGACAACTAACACCGGGATTATGATTTTTAGCACAAACTATATTGCCATCTATTTCCATTCGATCTTCAAAGTTTTTACATTCGATACAAAATCTTAAAAACAAACTTATCACCTTATGATAACATATTTTCTAAAATATTGTCCGCTTCTTCTTCAATTAATGGTATTCCAGTTACTTTTGCTGCTCTTTCAGATAATGCTACTAAATCTTTCCTATCAAGTAAGTTTAATTTCCATTTTCTTACTCCAGCCATCAATTGCTGTAAGCCAACTTTAATTCTATCCATGTATGTATATAATCCAATAGCTCCCCAAGGTATTTCTTCAAACCTATCATGGAACATGACTTTTAAATCTGGAGCATTTATAAAGAATTTTTCTGGCGAATCACCAAAAAGTTCTTCAAAATACTTTGGCAATGATCCTTTTTCAGCTAGTTCAGCAAAATAAGATGATTTCATTACAGCGGTTAATGGTGCTCTACCCATTAATATAGCTTTTACATATGGTCCATTACCAAAATTACTCATAGCAATAGCTTTAAATATTTGTGTTTCATCAATAAAACCTCCAGCAATTACTATATCTGGTACATATCTCCCTTTTTTATTAAGAAGTACTGCACACTTTAATACTTGAGCTTCAAGATAAACTGTTGGTGTACCCATTTCATTCATCATTGGAACAGGACTCATTCCAGTACCACCACCAGCACCATCAAAAACTACATAATCAATTTTAGCTTCCGAAGCAATTTTCATAGTAAAAGCTACTGCTTCTGGACTATAAGCTCCGGTTTTCAAGCTTACTTTTTTAGCACCTTGTTCTCTTAACAACTCTATATCTTCAATGAAGCTCTTCTCTGTTGGCATACCAACTCGACTATGCCTTTCAAAAGTCCTAAAAACACCTTGTTTATATGCTTCTTGAACATTTTTATCTTCTGGATCTGGTATAACTATATAGCCTCTTTTCTTTAAGAGAATTGCTTTATTTAAATCATTTATTCTAACTTCTCCTCCAATTGCTTTTGCTCCTTGTCCCCATTTCCTTTCAATAATATCTACTTCTAAGCTTGATATAGCATAAATATCAACTCCAAGTCGTTGATCTTCTACATTTGTTTGAATTGCAATATTTCCATATTTACCATCCCAAAATTTTCGAAATGCTTCAACTCTCCTTTTCAATTCTGGCGAATGAGTGACTTTTCCATTTTCGATTTTTGCTTCTGGATCCATTCCACAAACATTTTCTCCTATGGTAACTATTATTCCAGATAATGCTCCACCAATTGCTAATCCATCCCAATTTATTTTAGCTACATCCGTAGAACCATAAGCACCTATCATAACAGGTATTTTAAGAGGTATTCCTCCAACACTTGTTTCTACATTTACATTTGGAAAAATAGCAATATCAGAATCTTCATCTATACCCATAGCACCTAGAAGTCTAGCATGAATATTAAAATGAGACCAATCTAAACCATAATCTTTTAAAGATCCTGCTGTGCTTTTTCCAAACATACTAGGATCTGGATAAAGTGCTTCTCTTCCTCTAAATGCAGATAATGAAACTTCGCATAAAAATGGGCATTCTTTAATACATAATGGACACAAACCACTAATTGGACAAACATCCTCAACTCTAGTTCTAGTTCTAGTTGTGGACATAGAATTCAAATATGAAGAATTCTTATGGATAGGATTCGGCATAATCATCCCTCCTCTGGCTACCGGCTACCTATTGCCGATAAGCAAAACTTTCTTATTTATAAATTTTTCGAATAACTATATATGATAAATCTATTTTTTGATTATTCTTTTTTAAATTTTTTAAAAAAAAGTTTTTTAAAAATTAAAAATTTTAATATCTTTTTTATTTTAAAATTTTCTCATGGAAGTCTTTGAAGCTATTTTAAAAAGAAGGTCTATAAGAAAATATTTAGATAAACCAATTGAAAAAGAAAAAATAATTAAAATTTTAGAAGCTGCAAGGACTCCATCTGGAGGAAATCGTCAACCTTGGCGTTTTATTATTGTAAAAAATAAAGAAAGAAGAATAAAACTTTCTGAAATAGCTTATAATCAAAATTTATAAAAGAAGCACCTTTAATTATTGCAATTTGCAATAAAAAAGATGAAAGCTTAACTAATATTGGTTTATCAATGCAAAATATTTGCTTAGAAGCTTTTGATCTTGGTTTAGGAAGTTGTATAATTGGATGGTTTAATAAAGAAGAAGCAAGAAAATTCTTTAATATTCCAGAAGAGTATGATGTATGCTATTTAATTACTATTGGTTATCCTGCAGAAAAACCAATTTCAAATAGAAAGAATTTAGAAGAAATTGTTTATGAAGAAGAATGGGGTATCAATTTTAAAAATTAAACTATTTATTTTTTAAAAATTTATAAGGAAATTATTTAATATAAAGTGAGGCTTTCAATATCTCTTGGATAATTAGTAACTATTTCACTTTTTTTCTTATGAACAATTATTGTATCTGAATGACGAAAACCACCAATTTTTTTAATATATATTCCTGGTTCAATTGTAAATACCATATTTTCTTGCAATATTAAATCTTCATCAAATCTTAAATATGGTTCTTCATGAACTCCTATCCCTATTCCATGTCCTGTTCTATGAATTGCATATTTTCCATATCCATTTTTTTGAAAGATAGACCTGGCTTTAGCATCAACTTCTTTTGCTTGAATACCTGCTCTAATTTCATCAATTGCAACTTCTTGTGCATTTTTGGCAATCTCAAAAGCACTTTTTTGCTCAATTGTTGGTTTTCCAATAAAGAAAGTCCTTTCAAGTTCTGCTCTATATCCATTAAAAACAGCTTGTCTACTATGAATCCCTATATCTCTTTCATTTAGCTTTCTCGTTGTTGATGAAATGTGAGGCATTACTGTTCTTTCTATTCCTGTTGGTGTCATAGATTCTGAAGTTATTATTATTTTTGGAAATTTAGAAGCTTCATAAAGAATTGCTTGCAATCCTTTTATATCAATTTCAATTTCAGTTACTCCAGGTGAAGCTATGGATAAACTTGCTTCCACACCAATTTTAACAATTTCTCCCGCTTTCCTTATAAATTCAAGCTCTTTTTCATCTTTTATGTATCTCATTTTTTTAATTTCTTCTCCAATATCGATAATATCAAAATTCTTCTTTATTTCTTCATATAAATATAAAGGGAAAAATGATTTTTCAACTCCTATAGCTCCTTTTACTTTATTTATTTCATTAAATAAATATTCATAAGGTGAAGTACCATATTTCTCCATTTCTGGATGCTCATAATACACTTTTATTTCATTAACATATGCTTCATTTTTTGCATGTTCTTCTTCTAAAGCTGGAACTATTAAACATGTTGATTCTAGATCTATGATTAAAAATATTGGACGAGAATAATTAATTGCTCTAAACTTTGTTAAATAAAATTGATTTTCTGGATTTAAAACTATAGCTTTAGAAATTTTTCTTTCATCCATATAATTTCTAATTTTCTTTAATCTTTTTTCTATTTCTTGCATATTTATCACTTATTAACCTAAACTATATTAAAGGGCGTGTCCAACTTCCTACCATAGTCTAGCCTCTCTTTCTGGAACCAGTTTGCATTCATGTTGAATGAATACAAACCAGCACTCCTCCCATTAGGAGGCACAGCAGAGTAGCAAAATGCTACTCAACCCCTTTCATTACTAATTTTGTTGAAAATTAGTTCAAGGAGCTTCTCCCTCAGATGTCCTTCATTTGGAGAATGCTAGTTCCTATGAATAGGAAGCTTGGCCCACGCCTAACTTCCCCCTACCCTCCTTAAGGAGTCTCAGGAAGAAGCTATTGTTTTAAAATATTCAATTGTTCTTTTTTTATTTATCTCTAATATTATCACCTCTTTTTTTTAATTACTATATATTTTTAAGAAAAATTTAAGCATATCCTTTCTTAAATCAAATAAATTTTAAATAATTGTTTTTAATAATATGATTGAAAAAGAAGTTTGTTCTTTCTTTATTAGAAAATGAAATAGAATTCATAGAAAATAAAGATGTATGGTTACTTCAACTCTCCCATTAATTGTTTTTCTATTATTTGGATATATTATTAGTATTCTATATAAGATATTTTTTAAAATCTTTATATAACAAAATTTTTATGAAAAATTAAATAATTGGACACGCTCCTATATTAAATAAAAATTTTTAAAATGTTGAAAGAAATCCATTTATAACATCTTTAATAGATTCTATTAATGGATATTTTATTTCTCTTTTTTCTTTAGAAAGCTTTTCAAGTCTTTTTATTCTAAAATATAATGGTGGATGAGGATCCCAACTAATCCATTCTTGAAATCTATAAAATGGTATTCTTTCATATTGTAATCTATAAAATCCTATTTTTCTAAGTGCTTCAGCAAGTTTTTTTGCTTCTCCCAATTTTATTGCAGAAATTAAATCTGCTCTTGCTTCAAAGAATTTTGCTATAAAATACACAATTCCAAGAGCAATCATTAAATAAAAGAATGGGAAAAGGATATAGAAAGGTAGAAAAACATATAATCTAAGTAAATATTCTATTGATGATAAACAAAATAGTATCAATGGATCTCTACCTTTTAAATGTCCCAATTCATGCCCTATAACACTTAATATTTCTTCTTCCTCTAAACGAATAAGCAATCCTGTTGTTATAAGGATTGTGCTCCTATTTGGGCTAATTCCTGTAGCTGCTGCATTAGGGATCATTGTATTTAAAATTACTATTTTAGGCATTTTTACATTAATTTTTTTAGATGCTTTTTCTACAAGTTCATAAACATTTATTACTTTTGCTTTCATTCTTTCAGGAACGCATTTTATACCATATTTAGATAATGTTTCTTGAGCAATTTCACAATCAATCTTTTTTCCAATAGCTAAAGTTTTTTCATAAATTTCTCTTTTAATTTTTCTAATTATCTCAATATCATATTTTTCTCTAAATTCTCTAAGTTCTTCAATTGAAAGATAATATTCTATAAAATGAATATATTTATTTTTCGAATCTATTATCCATTCTCCTATTCTTAATGCAATTCTATCTGAAAAAAATAATATAGAAAATTGGAAAATTAAAATGATAATTGGAGCATAAAAACTAAATAAACTAAATACTATTATGCTTATTATAATTGATAAAATATAAAACGTTATCATATCTCTAGTGAAAATATTTGTATATGCTTTCTTTTTCATAGAAAGAGAAGCTTCAGGAATAACTTCTTTCCCCTCAATCCAAGCAAAATATATTGCAGCTCTCCTTATTTTTTCTTGAAACCATTCTATATTTATTATTAAATTCTCTCTTAATTCTTCATATATTTCTTCAATCAATTCTTTATAAATTGAAGATACTTTTACATTTATTGGTATTTTAGCTTCCAATTCTACATTTACATATTGATCTGTGCCAGGTTTAATTATAATAAAAGATAAGCATTTTTTCCCCTCTTTTTCAAATATTTTAATATTTTTAAATAATATTGGATTACGAAATAAAAATTCTCTTTGAATAAATTTTAGCATTTCTTCAAAATATATTTCAGGTATACTAATATCAATCGTAAATTCCATTACGAATTCTTCTTCAAGTCTTTGCATTAATTTATTTATATATCAATTATTTTAAAAACTTTTATTTTTATATTATTTTAAATAAATGAAAATAAAATGATAAGGAATATAGATAGAAATGAAGCTATTGAATTGATTAAAAAACATATTAAAAATGATAAATTGTTTAAGCATATGCTTGCAGTAGAAGCTATTATGAAAGGAATAGCAAATTTTCTTAATGAAGATGTAGATAGTTGGGGCTTAACTGGATTATTACATGATATAGATTTTGATGAAACAATGAATGATTTTAAAAATCATGGAATTTTAGCTGAAATTATTTTAAAAGGGAAAGTTAATGAAAATATTATAAGAGCTATTAAAGCACATAATTTTGAATATACTAATATTAATCCAGAATCTAAACTTGAGAAAGCTTTGATAGCAGCTGATGCAATTTCAGGTTTAATAATTGCTTGTGCTCTTATTATGCCCTCAAAAAAGCTTAATGAAGTAAAAGTTGAAACTATTAAGAAAAAATTTAAATCAAAAGATTTTGCTAAAGGATCAAGTAGAGAAAGGATCTTATTTTGCGAATCTATAGGTATACCTAAAGAAAAATTTTTTGAAATAGCTTTAAATTCTTTAAAAAATATAAGCAATGAATTAAATCTTTAATTTTAAAATTTATATAAAGGAAATTTAAATAAATATATAGCGGCTATGATGTTTCAGAGTTATTATGATTGATGAAATAAATGCATTTGTCTGAGCCGCTTTTTTAAAAAAGGTAATGCTTTTTAATTTTCTATTATTCTTATTGTATGAAGAAAAATGGATGAAAGGAAAATTTATGAAAATGACGAAGTTCTTTTTTTAACAGAGAAAAAAAGGAAGCATCTTGTTAAAATTGTTCCTGGAGAAAAATTTCATAGTGAAGAAGGTTTTATTGAATTATCCAATTTAATTGGGAAAAATTATGGTTGCTCTATTAAAACAAATATAAATCGTTGTTGGAATGTATTATATCCTAGGCTTGTTGATAAAGCTCTTAAGCTTCCTAGGCTTACACAAATTGTTTATCCAAAAGATCTTGGATATATATTAATTCAAGGGGATATTCAACCTGGAAGTTTTGTTCTTGAAGCAGGTACTGGAAGTGGAGTTTTAACAATGTTTTTAGCAAATTATGTAAAACCATATGGGAAAGTTTATAGTTATGATATTAATGAGCAATATATTGAGAATGCTAAAAAACAATTAGCTCGATACAATTTAGATAGATATGTTGTATTTAAATTGAAAGATGTGACTAAAGAAATAGATGAGAAAAATATTGATACGATTATTTTAGATATCCCTACTCCATGGCTTGTTGTTAAGAATGCTTATAATGCTTTAAAACCAAGTGGAATTTTCATTTCATTAAGTCCAACTATTGAACAAGTTATTGAAACTGTTGAAGAATTGAATAAAAATAATTTTATAGATATTTCTACAATAGAAATTTTACTTAGAAATTTAAGAGTAAAGAAAGGTATGACAAGACCAGAGCATACAATGCGTGCTCATACAACTTATATTACTTTTGCTAGAAAAGCTTTAAAGGAAGAATGAAAATTTTTTAAAAAAAGTGATTGAGATGAGCCATTTGCCAGAAAAATTATTAAATACATTATTTTTACTTATTGGAATTGCATTTATCTTTTTAGCTCCTTATGTGAATGTTATTTTATCTCCTTTCTTTAAATGGCCAATAAGCTTATTATTCGCAATTTTATTCTTCTTAATTGGAATCTTTATAATTTATAAGTTTGTTTAATATGAATGCAATTTTAATTTATATTTTTTTAGGAATATTGCAAGGAATATTTGAATGGATACCAATTTCAAGTGAAGGTATTATTGCATTAATAAGCAATTTTTTAATAAAAAATTTTAATCCAATAGATATAGCTTTATTTTCACACATAGGAACATTTTTTGTAATTTTAATATATTTTAGAAAAGATTGGAAAGAAGTTTTAATGTTTAAAAATATTGAACTACTAAAATTTTTAATAATATCTAATATTATTTCTTTAATAATTGCTTTTCCTATTTATAATATA
>Ga0207433_10009143_pt1 | contig 15856 bp, 11 predicted proteins | sample YelNatPaOPGAMG01_FD_187559 | JGI IMG/M metagenome (GOLD analysis project Ga0207433, IMG submission 187559) | Hot spring thermophilic microbial communities from Obsidian Pool, Yellowstone National Park, USA - OP-RAMG-01 (SPAdes) (version 3) | ecosystem: Environmental > Aquatic > Thermal springs... | reverse complement strand
GTTGTAACGGATACTTGGGCAACCACAGAGTTCGCCACACGTTTAAGAAAAAGAGGAGAGAGCTTAGTCATAATTTCTCAGTCTCCAGCTAACATTGAAGACGACATAAGGAAGAACTCTCAGAACATCTTCATCTTCAGGCTTCAAGATTCTGGAGATATTTCAACGGCATGCGGACTATTAGGCTACAGCTCAAACACAGCTAAAGAATACTTAAGCCAAGTCATAAGCAGACTTGAGCAGAGGCAAGCAATAGTTAAGTCACCAGCAAGCAAAGAGCCTTTTATTATAACAGCGCCTGAAGTTATTGTTAAGCCCATACTTGAGCAGGAAATAAGAAAGTACTTGCCGAAAGTGGAAATAGAGCTAACTGATTTAGAGCAGGAGTTCTTAGAAAGCATGAAAGAGAAGCCTTTTATTCCAATGGTTGAGAGAAGGAAGCTATTGGGCTGGGACAAGCAGAAGTACAGCGAAGTTGTTGATAAGCTGATTTCTAAAGGAGTAATTGAAAAAGTTAGGGTACCGGTTGGAAAAGGTAGGCCTTTAGTTTTATACCAGATTAAGGGTAGGAGACCTAGCATTAAGCATGAATACTACGTTTACTGGATAGTTGATGAGCTAACTAGTAAAGGATTTGTCTGCAGAGCTGCTAAGATTGGGGAGGAGAAGCCTGACATAGAAATACCTTCTTTAAAAACTGCAATAAACGTAGAGCTTGGAAAGTCCGAGGTAGAGAAGAACATCCAAAGCGCCTTGGAGAAGTTCGAGAAGATTATAGTCTGTTCAGATAACAAAAACTTGCTGAAAAAGCTCAAAGAGCAGAATGAAGACAAAAGAGTTTTGATTTCCGAAATTTGGGATATTCCAAGCCTTATTTCAATTAATGCTGCTTAATGCTGTTGGTTCGAATTTCTGAAAAAATAGAGAAAAGTGATCTTCGTTGGAAGATGCGCATATAAATATGAGAAAAATTACATTACGAGGAAGAAATTAAAAGTTTTAGAAAGCATGTGCGTGCCGCTGATGTGATATTTTATTCATCTTCTTTTGATATTCAATCACCTTAAACAAACATACTCCAAGGAAAACTGCATAAACTATTATTGCTGCTTGTGCTCCAAAATGCGTCATGAGTAGGTCTAAGGAAGGCATGCTTGCAATTATTGTAATAACGCCTATAATGCCAACAAAAAACATGAGTTCTAGCCATTTATTTCTAGCCCTTTTTGCTTCTTCCCATTCTTCTACTTTCGACATTTAAATCACTTATCATATATGATATAAATCGAAGGATGTGGAACATTCCCAAGTTCTATTTTAAGGTAATACTTGATTATACCCCAAGCCAGAATATCGTATGCTTTCTGCTCATTAACTATCATCTTAAGTTTTCCAAAAGCCTCTTCATTCACTATTTTTTCGAGGAAATCGTATTTATATATAAGGATAGTTCTAACGCGAGAAAAGAGTAAGTCAATGGAGGGATGAGAACCTATCTCCTTTTTCACTAACACAAATAGGTCTTTAAGGAGACTTAAGTTGTTTTCAAGCTTTTTCTCAACACCTAATTTTTGCATTTCTTCATCTAATTGTTCAATATTTTCCTGTATGTTTGCTAATGTGTAGATCTCAAGCGTTTTTAAAGCATAAGGAATAGCAGTCAACATTGTTTACTATATTTGGCTAATTCTGGATAACATCTTAACAAATCAGCTTCCAACCGCTTTTTATCATATTTTACACTGGATGCAACAAGATTCTCTTGCGCTCTTTCGTATGGTTCTCTTTCTTCGGTAGAAATGGTTCTGACTTTCTCATCAAGAAATCTGTATAATTCACCAGCGATCAGTTGTTCTTCAAAACATGTTATTTCTAATTTAAAATCCTCTGGATTTATCTTTCCTTCTTCCACCATTCTTTTTAATTCATGTGATCTTCTTTGAAACTCTGCCATATGCTCACGAGTTATAGCTTTTACTTCTTTATCAAAATGTTCATATGGCCTACTAATCTTATTTAAATGTTCAATACTTAAATCTATTTCTACAAATTGTTTAACAGCCTCTCTTTCAGATTTCTGATCGTAAAGAATCGCAAGATAAGTATGTTCATCAAAGATTCTTTCAAATTCTCGTATACCCATTACCTACCACCTTCCAGCAAATTAGTTATGAGTGAGGCTTTATTAATCATTTCTTCAATATAACGCAACAAATTACCAATCCCCTTTTGTTCTTTGATTTTATAGCGGAGTTTAACCCAATATTTGTTCAAATCTGCACTACTCGGTTCTACATCAATATCCATGTACTCTTTGTAGCCCAATTTCCCAAACTCTCTTAGGTATACTCCAAAGTAAGGAGCAGCAATAGTTTCTTTGAGAGCTTTGGAAACAATATCAACCTTCTCTTTTCCAATGAAGTTTGAAATCGTGTTAATTGCCCCCTGCTTGCTTTCAAAAATGAGAATTAAGACTAAGTCAAAGTCAAGCATTTCATTCTCCTCATCGAACTCCACCATTTTCTTCGCTATGCTCAGTAACAGCTTAAAAGTACTAACTGCCTTCTCAGGTTCCTCGTCACTTGCTACAAGCCTTATCGTCCCATCGCTAAGGATAGACCCTATCTCATTCCTGTACCGAAATCTTACACCATCTGGTCTTCTAAGAACAAGGTCAAAGTAGTTACCACTCAGCTCTGCAGAAGAAAGCTTATCAGCCTTAGCAATGTTAATTGTTTTATTCTTCAAATCAACTTGTATGTCGATAATATCATATCGCAACAGAGTAGACTCTTTTTCCCATTTCTTCTAGAAGTATTATACTCTTCAAGGTAATATATAAAACTTTTCAATTAATAATTCAATAGCACTACAGCATTGATACGCTATGTTTTTATTTTACGTATACGATGTATACGTAATATTTAAACTTTACGTATGGCACGTTGAGACTAATCTAAAATGGAATATTTTAGGCCACTGATCCGTAAAAATAATCTGAAAGAAGTTGTGACTGACTCGTAGCTGAGCTTGATGAAAACTGGAAGTTATGCAAGTTTAAAGAGGCAATCAAGAGAATTAACTAAGAGAGAAAAATAAAAAAGCAGAGTACAAAATGAAGTCTATTTACCCTCAACGCTAAAAAGTGGAAGTTTATCTTAAGCATCGGTATTTAATTTAGCTTCGTCAACTCTTTTGGCCAAAAGGCTTGCAAGCGAAAGATATTCTAATGTCTTAAAGGGATCTTTTTGTTCTATTATTCCATGAGCCTTTGGGTTTCGTATACCTACTACAGAACCCATAAATAAGTACATAAAGCCTTTTTGTTCATCTAGATCTTCTCTCGTAAGAAGTTCATTCAATTGGAGAATGGGTTTTTTACTTATATTTAAGGTTTCTTTATCGTATTTAACGTCAAATACCTTTCCCATAAGATCTTGACCATCTAAAACCTTTTGGCCAGATTTATCTTTAACATAATTGATAAGAGCTTTGTAAGCTTCAAAAATTGCTTGTGCGTAGTGTTTGTCTTTAAACAATTTTTCACTAGCATTTTTTATGACCGGGTGAAGTTCTAGAAGATCGAAAACCATGTTGGGATCGACTTTATACACTTTCTCCTGACATGCCAAAAAATCATCTATCAAACTCAATTCAAATGTCGATAATGAATATGTAGTACCTGTTTCTATTTCGATGTCTTCAGATATTCGAGGTTCATAAGAAATGTAAATACGTTGATTTTCAAATTGCTTCCAAAGAGTTTCTTTTTTATCTTCAATTAACTTTCTAAACGTTGCATCTTTAATGCTCTTGAATATGTTTTCACTATACTTTATCATGAACCAAAGCAGGGGTACAATTTCATCAACACTTAATTCTCTAAGGTTTATAGAAGATAAGAAATTTACTATCTTGTCAACTACAGCATCTTCAGCTCCCAATTCAAATAAAGCTGCGGAATAAAAAGCAAAACGGTAAATTTTATTATACCAGTGATTTTTAACTTCATTGCGCACATATTTTAATAGTATTTCTTTTTCCAATTCGCTTAACATTCCCGACATAGCTAATCCTACTACTGTAGAATAGAAAATTTCAGGACTATTAAAAATACCAAACTTCCACTTTTCTTTCTTATCTAACTCGGTTATTCTTTCCTTTATTGCGGTTTGTAGTTGCTCCATGTTTTCTTTGCTTTTTAAGTTAAATGCGATTCCTGCATAGAGACACATCGCTCCGATATTCCTTTCTTCTTTTAAAATTTCTGAAATTGTAGCAGAGTGTATCCATCTATCGAAAAAGTCTAGGATTTCGTTAATAGTTATCTCATCCCTAACTCTATGATCATACAACACAAATCCTATCCAAGCATTATCAAAAGGACTACCCCATAATAGATTTGGGCTTTTTCTCCGCAGAAGCTGGGCATGAATTTCTTTATGAATTTCTGAATTTATCATAAGAACCAAGCCTTATCAATCAGCTTACCATTCGTAATTATGGTATTCCAATTATTTACGTCTTCCAAGTTACTTACAAGCCTTGCAATAAGGTATGAGTAATTGATTGTAATTGGTATTGTTTTTGCGTTAAAACCTCGCCAATTCACGTAAGAAAAACGATAAACTTGCTCTACTAATCTTGGAAATTCTTTAAAGTCCATAGTTGACTCTTTATCCATAGTAATTTCTAGCACGTGTGGAGCACCGATATAAGGACGTTTCGAGTACAATCTTCTTCCATCTGTTGCTAGAATAGCTTGACGAGAACTCAATCTAACGGCCATCCCGATCAATGGAGCATATGTAAAATCTGACATGTCAAAGATTCTATAGCTAGAGTAACTGTTAAGGTGCAAGAGGGCATATTTTACATCTATGCCTAATCTATCTATTGCCCTTTTCACAGCTTCTATCTCTTTTCTTCCTGTTCTTTTATGGAAGTGGAATACTAAAAAGCGTGGAGGTTCGCTCCTCCTTTCATATTCTATAATTGCTTCATAGACGAGTTCTTCTAAGCTTCTCTGATAATCTTCCCATGTAGCTACCGGTGATTTTGAGTAAAAAAGCAAGAAATCGCCATTATGCTTAAAAATTGTAGTAAAGCCCACGATCACTTTTTTACTCTTGTCTATTGCTCTACTCATTCCGAGCACTATCTCGGGTTTATCTCCGGCTTCAATTACCCAAGGTGTTCCACCAACTTTAGCATAAGAGGAGAGAGCAATGTTTCCTAATATCCATTGGAGTTGTTCATCATCCTTAGTAATTGTTGCTAAACGTATCACTTGACATGGAATTCCATTACCCAACAAGATGGTTTTAATGAGCGAATACAATGATGGGCTTCTACTTTCCTCTTCTGTAATTACAAAAGCTATATCATAATCCTTTGTAACAACTTTCTTAAGGGCTTTTCCATAATCGTTTAACGTTAAAGCTTCTACTGGATATTTTTCAAATTCTCCTACATCAACTCTAAACAGTCTTCTGAACCCAGGATAAACACCAAGACCATGGACAAATCTTTCAATGAACCTTTTTATTTCATTTTCGTAGATCGAAGGATAAATTATAACTGGTTTGATTTCACTTTTTGGAAAAATATCTTTGTCGTAAGGTCCAAACTGCGAAACACCATTAAAAGAGCTTTTACTTGTAGCTGTAGGTAGAGCATAATTGAACCTTAACAAAGGTGCATCTAGAATTTCTGCATAAAGAGAAAAAGAATTCATGAATCACACCCCTATAATTATTGGTGTTGGTTGCAATGAGACTATTGCTTCATTACCAGTTGGCAATTCTATCTTATCTCCTGCTTCTTTCATAATGCTTAAAATATTTTCATAACGGAATTTGGAAGATTGAGCATTCATTTTCCCATCAGGCGTTAAATCTCCTGTTTTTACTCTTATTTCTCTGATCGCATTTCTAGCTGCTACAACTCCATATTTTTGTGAAATATTCCTTCGAATGTCAGAGTAAGAACAGGTCTTTCCTTCATACTCAAGTTTAAATTTCAAGTCTATAATTAAACCAAATATCAGATTATTTGTTAATAGATCTTTCAAGTAAACTGTTCTCAATTCGCAGCCTTTTAAGAGTACTAACTCCTTAATATTTAAGGGAATTGGATTTTTAACATCAAAAGCTTGCATCCTGAAACCCAGACGCTCTATATTATAACCTACTGAGGCAAGCTTGTTACAGAACCCTTCCAATATAACTCTGCACGTGGTTTTTGGAATTTCTTGAGGTGTTTTTACAACAGTCCTGAACCCCATTTCCAAGAGTTCGGAGGGTGTTCTACCATATGCGTATACCTTGTCTCCTTCAGCATAAAAATTACATGTAAAACGTTTTCTTAAATCCTCTAAAGAATGATGTCTTTTTCTATCATCTTCAAGGAGATTTAGCGGATCGTTAATAAAAACGGGAAAAATATTGACGTTAACACTCATAATATCCATCTTTACTCATGCACTTTATTAACTTCTCTCCTCCTCTAGAATTTTTGCACCAATCTGGTTCAAAGTCTCCTTTATTTTAAGGTCTATAGTATCCCTGTTTATTCCCTGTTTTGATTCAGCTTCAATTCGGACTTCTAGAGATATGCTAGCTCCTTCACGGCTCAACGGTGCAAAGACACCACGTACCATGTCAGATAGTTTGTCCCATGGAACATCAGCTCTCAACATAATCCTTCTTATAACTCCTGAAGGTGGAGCTTCCACTCCTGGACTCTTTTCAACAGTTATAGGAGAAGGTTTTTCCTCAACAGCTGGAATGCTGACTTCCTCTTTCATTTTTCTTGCAACTTCCTTTTTAAGTATGAAAGCTTCTCCTACTATTTCATCGGGAGAGAGTGTCTCCTCGTATCGTACTTTATCACCTATCAGAAGACCGAAAGTGCCTTCCCTTATTCCCTGTATTATAGCATTTATAAGAACATGTTCACCCTCAAGCATCGGCAGCTCTGAGAACTTGAGGAAAGCTTCCCAGACTTCACCCACAGTTTTACGTTCATCCTCCTTCGAGAAAGTTTTTTCAAACACTACTTTCGGAGAAATCCTGTCGAGTAAGATATCCTGATCTTTTAAGTAATCCCTAACCCTTTTCGACATGGTTAAACCTTTTTCAATAGTGGGAATGCCTAAGTCGAACATTTTCACATCTTCCCTTGAGGCCTTGCCCATGTGCCTGTAGATCGAAAGCACTGTGCGTGAGACTTCGGAGTCGGCTTCATCCAGCTTTTTACCAACTCGTTCCCTATCCTCTTCGCTCAGCCTTGCCATAGTTTCCTTTTCCCTTTTTATTGCGTCAAGAGCTAGGAAGCGCCTTATCTTTCTCTTAAATCCTTCGAACTCGTTAGGATCAGCTATGAGAAATATCAACGTGTTCTTGTAAGTTCTGTAGCCAGCGGAATACTTATTTAACATGCTTCGCATGAACTCTATCGTGTTTGGGTCGTCGGCCATAAGAGTATAAGGAAGAATTATGAGCTTAAGCCTCTTATTGTCCGGAACGTCGCTATCTGTCTTTGGCCAGATGAACACTTCGAAATCTCTACCCGCTAACTTTTCAATTCTGCTTCTAGCTTCATCCTGAATGTCTTCATCCCTAATCACTTCTTCCTTATCTATAATAACCCTGTTGAGCCCGACAATGTTGCTGAAATAATAGAAGTTCTTTTCAAAATGCAAGAACCAGAGCTCGTCCTCAAGCTTCTTCAAGACTTCATCCACTATCGCCGGTGGAATCCCGTTCCAAAGGAATGCCAGCCTAAGCCTTTGAGCGGTGACACCCTTCCTCTCTCCACCGCTGAAAGAATAGAAGAATATTGACGTAGATATTCCTGTTGCAACGTTGAATCCGGCATACTCCTTCCCAATCTCACTGTCTATTTTCGCCGCCTTTGCGTTCGGCCCGCTTATATCGGAAGCGATCACTCCTTCGTACTCGTTCCCTATATGCTTTATGAATTCCCTTCTTATAGCCTGATTGGCAAGGTTTATGTGCGCAGGCTGAATGAGAGGAGCAAGATGCCCTCTTCTAAACAGATCTGCAACCACTTCAGCCAACAGTCTTAAAACTCCTCTTGTTCTCTGAAACGTTGGTATAGTGGCCCATCTTTCACGAAGAATATCGATTATCTCAGGATGGAAAGGATACGCTTTAAGCATCTTTTCCTTATAACTGATATCCCTACATTCCGGCGGAATATCTTCGCCAAGCTTTTGGTAGAGGCTGAAGTACTCTTCAACCACCTTCCTATGTTCCTCAGGGTCTCCTAGATCTTCGAAAAGCCTTTTCCGAATAATCTCGTAAATCTCCTCTCCCTCAACAGGAGTATATATTTTTTCAACCCTGCCAAAGATCTTCTGAAGCTCCGAGAGAATTCTCTCAGCTTTCTCAGCTTCCTCGAAACCTTCAGTAACACTTGAGGGCAGAGTAGCTATTAAAGCGCATTCCTCGGTTACTATTACGGCTTCTGTCAAAGCCTTTAAGAAGGATTGAACCTGTCCCTTCAATGTACCTTCCCTGACTTCAACGCCCAAAGCTCTTACAACGTATTGTAAAAGCTCGTCGATAAGTATCAAAATAGGTTTGTTTTCTGAAAGCATCCTCAGAATCACATCTTTGGGCGGGGCGACCTTTTTCTCATCATACTCTTTAACAAGCTCATAGCATCCAAGCTGATGTGCTATCTCACCCCATAATGTTCTCCCTCTTAAGGGGTCAGCATATTCGCCTACAAAAACTACAACCTTCGTTCTCGGAATCCTCTTTATCCCATTCTCCTTTAATATTCTCTCGATAGCCTCATGACGTGAAGCCTTTTCTGGATGTTTAAAAACATGGTATAACGTTAGCAAAGCATGAGTCTTCCCTCCACCGAACGGTGTTTGTATCTGAATAACAGTGTCGCCTTTACCGATGCCAGATAACTTTAGCAATACAGCGCTGATAAGGTTTGTCAATCCTGTTGTGAAATACGTTTTTCTGAAAAACGTCTCAGGATCACGGTACTCAAGCGCTCCTTTATCTTGAACAACATCTCCAAGGCTTGCTGCGAAAACAGCTTCTTCCAATCTCCCTTTCTTAATGTCTTCATGCGGGTCTGCAACCTGCCACCAAGGCTTCATCTTCACCTAGCCCTCCCCTATAAAATCCATCAATCTTCTTTCTTTTCTTTCCTCTTTAATATATGTTTCCTTACCGTATAAAAATCCCTGTAACAGCTGTTTCTCCTTATCTCCTTCAGGAAGAACCTCGGAAATTGCTTGCGCAACCTGCCAGAACATCTCATTGCTTGCATACCCTGTTTCCTCCAGCACTTCTTTGATTTTACTTTTATCTCCTTTTTCCCAGAGAATTAAGACATAATGAAGGACATCGACCATCGAGTTGAACTTCGTCTTCTTCATGAATGCCGAATCCTTCGCTCGTTCCTTAGGGTCAAGCACCCTGATGAACTCTTTCTCTTTCTTAACGAAGCTTCCACTATTCCATAACTCTGTTAGCTCAACACCCATCGGTCGAGAAAGCTTGATCGCTTCGTCGTAATGCATCCTAGTATTACCAAAAGCCCATCTCCAAAGCAGATAGAACCTAGTTTCAGCATCCACTCCGCCTAGCTCAGCCTTTTTCAAGACCCTTTCCAAAGCAAATTCGCTCACAACTTTCCTCACATATTCTAACAATTCTTGAACAGAAACTTCTTCGCCAGAAAGCTTCTCAACTTTTGAATATTTGCCAAATACTTCCACCGCCGGACCTATAGCACTAACGAAAAAGTCAGCACCACTTATTCCCTGCTGCCAAAATTGCTCAAGTTTTTCTTTAACCCTTTTCTCAATTTCATCTCTTATCTCATTAAAGTATGCTACCTTTTCTTCTGCACGTTTCCTGCAAACCATGTAGATGGAGGAAGCTAGCGCAGCGCTCTCTTGAGCTCTTAATCTTTCTTTCATCTCCGTGTGAATAGGCCAAGAAGCAGTAAGTACCAACCCCGATTTAAGAAGACTACTAATAATTGTTTCCCATGCTTTAGTAGTCTTATAGGCAAAAACAATGCAGGCTATACCTTCTGGTTTCAAGACACGGCGGATTTCTTGAAAAGCTTTGGCAATCATTTTCTCAAAAAATCTTTCTCCTTCTTCGAAACCACCTTCGTTAAAAGAATAAGTAACTATCTCCTCAGATTTCGGTGTTAACGGTGTAGCAAAAAGATCAGGATACAAATCTCCAATTGCTCTTTTAAGCCAAACGTAGAAGAAGTCAGATAGATAAGAATAAGGAACATTGTCGTAGTAAGGTGGGTCTGTGATGACTGCGTCAAAGTAATTATCAGAATATGGAAGAGAGGTAGCAGAAGATTGAGTGATAATAGCAGAGGCCAAGTTTAATTTAGAAACATTTTCAATTACTCTTAAAACTTGTCTGTGCATACTATTCCATGTGCCTGTAAGAATTGGTGAAAAGGGATTAAGTTCAGAATAATCCCATGTCATTTGTAAAGCTTGCCTTGCAAATGCATGCGTAGAGAATTCCCATTGTGGGTGCCAGGCCCCTAGAACGGATTCGAAGTCAGTAATTCTGCTTATTACCAATCCCAAATAACTCACTACAGCCTTCACATACTCTTCTTCAACATTTTCTTCCAACATCTTCTCGTATGCTTGTCTTACCTTCTCAACAAATGTAATCAGGGTTAACTTCTGCCGAGAGTTGAAAAGATCACCCCATGTATTCAATCCAAAATTACGAACTGAAAAAGCTCTTTCTGCACCAGGTCCTCCACCTTCAGGAGTCGGCTCATTTGGTACAGGATCGTAACCCCACTTCTCATACAATTCTTGCCTTTTCTTTTCAAGATACTTCTCAGCTTCCCTGAAAACCTCTATATCTTTATCCTCGGCCAACCTGTAAGTTTTACCATGTTTCTTCGGATTGTACAGAATGACTGCAATCATCCTCTGCCCTGTTTTTCCCTCTTGGAACTGTTTTCTCACCTCCTTATTGCTTAAGCCTGAGTTGCAGCATGGGCATAACACTTTTGCCTTTGCCACTGTTCCCCTTGAAGGATCGAAATCTATCTCCTTTCCCTTCCTGATTTCAAACTTAACCTTGTTCCCTCTAGGAATGATCTTATAGGCAATCTTCTTATTTTCTTTCTTCGCAAGCCATGTCTGCCTAACTAAGGGGATCTCAGCTCCACAAGAGGGGTTTTGACATTTAACCGTTCTAGCCCAGATATAACCTACTGGGATGCTTCCATCAGGGTCTGGTGGGTAAAATCTACTGATCTCCTTTCTTGCTTCCTCTAAAACCCAGTTCCCCCATTTCTGAACATCGTAGAGAAGCTTAGGCACCTCCTTAGCCCCAACTTCTCCGCTAAGCGTTTTCTGCTCTGCTTTCTCAATCCTCACCTTAAGATTGGAATACTTTTGCGGAAACTCTAAGGCTGCTTTTAAAATCAACACTGCAACAGGATTATATTCTAGAGCATAGGTTTCACAGCCAAGCCTTAAAGCTTCTAGCGGAATAGAGCCACCACCTGCAAAGCAATCTATAACCCTTGGAGCTCTCCCATCAAAAAAATCAAGGATTTCTTTTCTGGCTTTCCCAATTAATTGTTGGTTCAAAGAATTTTCCCATTTCGAAAGTTCGGCTACAAACTTAAGTTTCTCCCGTAATTCTTCATCGTTGTTAGGAGCTGGTATCAAAGCAGCATAGGTAGTTGCCCTAGATGCAGCTAGAGGGCGCCTTGCCCACCAAATATGTAGAGTAGAAATGTGCCCATGTCTTATGTTCTTCTCCTTAACAGATTCCTCACTCACTTCTTTAAGCGGAAAATCAACTTCTATGAGCCTTTTATCTACCATTACCGCCCACCTTTTCCTTTGTTGCCGCATCCTTCCAGTTCGTCACAACATACCTGACGACTTCAACTTCTTCCTCCGACTTAAGCTTCTCAGCCGGATTCTGTATAGTGTAAAGCTCAGGCTCTTTAGCGTTCACTACGATGTAAAGCCAATACTCGTTCCTCAATCTATGGGCCATGAGCCATTCGTTTGGTGTAAGTGCAATCTTTCCCTCCATTGCCCTAGCCTTGACTTCTATGTATCTAAAGCTTTCGTCTGAAGCCTTGGAACGGATGTCGAAGCCCAAGTTTTGGGCAGAAACATCTTCAGGATTCCTTCCTTGAGATAGCTCGAACTCCATGGCTACTCGCATCCCTATTTCTTCAATTTCCTTATCCTCTTTTAAAGCATCATCTAGAATCTTCGGAATAACAACCACGACACCAAGAATCTTTGGTGGTGAGGGCAGAAGGTGTGTTTCCAGCTCTATCTGCCTCTCAAGCTGCTCCTTCTTTTTCTCCAGCTCTTCTTTATTCCTTTTCTCATTTACAACTATGACTTCAGGTATGACCTCGCCCTTCGCCTTTCTCGTCTCATAATCGATCAGTTTGCTTTCAGACTGTGAGATGAGCTCTTTAAGAGACCTTATTCCATACTTTTTCTTTATCTCAGCATCATGCTCCCTCTGTTTCTTCAACTCCTCTAAGTAATTTGGCAAAACATTCTCAACAGTGAAAGCGAGTATTGAACTTTCATTAGGCTCTAGAGCTTGCTGCTCGTGTATTGCAGAAGCATCGCAAGCCTTCAAGTCCCAAAGGATGGATGGAGAGACAAGCTTTATGTTGTTTTGCCTGTCTTGATACAGGGCGAAAAGCCTCTTTCCGGCAGGAGAGCCTGTTCCATCGTTTATCTGCGCTTCCAGAAACCATATGAAGCCGTTCATGTTTCCCGATGGATCTAGAAAAACAGCTCCTTTCTCCATGTCAACACTATATTTCTCGAATATCTTCTCCACCACGGCTTCGAGAAGCGGATGGCCTGGAGCTACGAACTCCGCTTGTCCTTTAAACGCTTGTTCTTTGTCAAAAGAAAACTTGTTGTACTCCTTAAAAATCTCACCGAACCTTAGCTTGAATTCGTGACTTAGATTCCTAAGCTCATAAGGAACATTTGGCAGCCTCCAGAAACCATCCTTCCTCTTTTCTAGAGGTATACCCATTTTTTCTGAAGCTTTTACGAAGAACTTCTCTATATACTCCGGAACAAGTCTGTTCTCCTTCGCAACTCTTGCCTCACCTAAAATCCTGCTTAGATCTATATACTTTGTGGCTAATCCTTCCAGAGTAGCCTCCTTAACCCTTTTAAGAGCCTCTTCATCGGTAACCCTTTCAATCTCTTTCAGTATGTCGTCAATGGACCTTTTATTTGTCACAGCTTCTATGATAAGGTCTTGAAGGCTTCTGCCAGGGAAAACATCTCCTATTACGTCAAAAACCCTATCGCTACCAAGATGCATCCTGATAATATCAAGCTTGTTGAACAGCCTTTCAAGGATCCTGCCTTCCCTAGTATCCACAGCCACAAGGTTATAAATATGCGCTTCATACCGTTGCCCATACCTGTGTATCCTTCCCATTCTCTGCTCAAGCCTGTTCGGATTCCAAGGAATATCATAGTTAACCATAAGCCAGCAGAACTGAAGGTTTATTCCTTCTCCTCCAGCTTCTGTTGAAACCATTATCTGAGCTTTCTCCTTGAACTCATGCTCTGCAGCTATCCTCTTGTCAAGGTTTAACGCACCATGAATATACGTCACTGAAAAACCCCAGCTACGGATCTTTTCAACAAGGTATTCGAGAGTATCTCTTGATTCTGTGAATATCAACAGCTTTTCCCCATTTTTCCTCAGCCTTTCCTCTTCTATGACTTTCTTAAGCTCGACAAGCTTTGTCTCTATCTCCTTCTTCTCAACTTCTTTTGCAAGCTTAACAAGCTCGTTGAGCTTCTCTATTTCCTCCTTAAGTTCTTCAAGAGTATCTACTGACGTGAGTTTTTCGAGAAGCTCATCCTCTTTTTTCCATCTCTCTATTTCAGGAGAATCCTCTAAGGCCTCTTCATCTATATACCCAACATCCCGCAAAATCACTCCCTGCTTATATAACTCTTCAAGTCTATCCCTCCTTCTTTCAAGAGACCTTCTTATCGCCCTGACGCTTGATGCAAGACGCCTCTGGAGGATTAATAGGGCAAAGGCAGCATTCCTCTTTCTTTCAGGCTGTTCCATAGCTTTATTGTAATACTTCTCCACGTATTCAGTTACGGCATTATAAAGGCGCTTCTCATCATCACTCAAACGATACTTAACAGTTATCACCTTTCTCGGAGGAAACAACGGTGTTCCGTCGAAGTTCTTTAAATCCTCTTTTAACCTCCTTAGGAAAAGCGGATTATCCTTATTTCTAATAGATTCTTCAAGCATTTCATTACTAGCAAAGAAACCTGGCTCAAGAAGGTCTAAAAATAGCCTGAAATTGTTCGGATCTCCACGATGCGGAGTTGCTGTAAGGAAGAGCATGAAGTTGGAATTCCTAGATAAAAGAGCCCCGAGCTTATATCTTTGTGTTTCCTTCTTCTTTCCACCGTACTCGTAAGCAGCCATTTTATGTGCCTCGTCAACTATCACTAAGTCCCATCTTGCTTCGGCCAAGCTCGGCATGACATCATCCTGCTTAGCAAAATCCATTGAAGTAATTGCTTGACTCTCCTCCAGCCAAATATTTCTACCCCACGAAGTATTCATCATAGCCCTATCTATAACTCTGAAAGTCTCACCAAACTTCTCCTTCATCTCCCTTAACCATTGATCCCTCAAGTGCCAAGGTATTACGATGAGAATACGGTTAACCAATCCTCTTTGCTTAAGCTCCTTAAGCACTAGACCAGCCATGATTGTCTTTCCAGCACCAGGATCATCTGCAAGAAGAAACCTGATTCTCGGATGCTTCAATATGTAGTAGTATACCGCATCTATCTGGTGTGGCAGAGGGTCTATTTGCGAAACGTTAACGGCATAAAGAGGATCGAATTGATAGGCAAGACGAATCCTCCTGCCTTCAGTGAAGAGAAAGAATGCTTCAGCATCTCCTGAGAAATCCTTTCTTTCCAACTCAACCCTTCTTATCTTACTAAGGTCGCTTTCAGCAAAAATCCTGGAGTAAAACTTCTCTGATTTTAAACCCACACCATTTATCTCAATTCCCGCACCTATACGTCTGGAAGAAATAACTTTAATGCGCTCAGGCCAGAATGGTCCCTCAAGTAACGTTTGTTCTTTAAACAAAATGTTTTCAGATTCTTCAGACATTTCTCCTCACCTTATTTTTCTTATAAGAGTAGATCAGTTTTTTGATAATATCTTCATAAGTCTCGTTTTTGTTACCAAGTCTAGCAAGCTCATCTCTTGTCCGCTTGCTGACTTTAATGGTTGTCACATTGTTTGCAGGCATCTTAGTATACTTAGTATACACAAGTATATAAAGATTTTAGCCACTTCGTAAGTAGTTTTCTTTCTTGCTCCGCGGATTTTATCTCTACGCTGAATATTTTGTCGAACTTCTTCCTACATTCGTCACAAACCAAGTCGTACTCTGGCGTACACATTTCACTCTAATTGGAAAAAAAGCATATTTTTATGTTTTTGTTGTCGAAAAAGACAACATGTTGCATAAAGCATCATAAGAAACACCGTTCTAAAAATCAAACGTTCTAACGTTTTTATTCGGCTCGCTCATTCTCCTCTTCCCTCTTCGAGGTCGCTTCGCTAAGAGTAGATGGCTCGCCTCACGTAATTAGCAGCAAAGGAGGTGGTTTGGATGATGGTGCTGAATGCTAAGGAGGAAAGCGTTTTGAGGCATTTGGAAGAGTTAGGGCTCTCTCTTTACGAAGGCAAAGCTTATTTCAGCTGTTTAGTTCTTGGAAGAGCCAAGG
>Ga0207433_10009140_pt1 | contig 15860 bp, 15 predicted proteins | sample YelNatPaOPGAMG01_FD_187559 | JGI IMG/M metagenome (GOLD analysis project Ga0207433, IMG submission 187559) | Hot spring thermophilic microbial communities from Obsidian Pool, Yellowstone National Park, USA - OP-RAMG-01 (SPAdes) (version 3) | ecosystem: Environmental > Aquatic > Thermal springs... | reverse complement strand
GGGGTTAACACCCCCCGCTCGCCTCTGTATCTGTATGTGCAACCGGGGGGTTAACACCCCCCGCTCGCCTCTGTTCTGTATCAATCTCTACCGCGTCCAGTATAATTGGGTTTGTTCTTTTCTGGGTCTTTCTTGGTGTTTTCTGTGACCTTGGAGGGTGTCTTCTTGGTGATCTGGGATATGGCTCCGAGTACCTCGGCGATGCGCTGGTCGTTGAGTTCTCCGGAACGGAAGGCGAAATTGCGGACAACTTTCTGCTGGACTGCGAGCAACACCGTCACATCGGCCTCACGGTGGAGAAGATAGCTGGGCGGGCCGACTTCATCTTCGAAGACAGACAACGGCACGCGCTGCAATGAATGTTTTTGGCTCCACTGCACCACTTGGGGATCAAGCGCGGCCTGGTCGTCGCTGAGAAACGTTATCCAGGCGCGCAGCTCAGCGTCCTTATGCTCGGCCAACGCCTTGTCCAGTCCGCGGGCCAGTTTGCCCAGTGGATCGCTGAGCGTCCGTGCGAAGACAATGACTGCGGGGCGATCAGCCGTGGCGCAGATGAAGCAATGCGCTTGCCCCCGTTCCGGGCCAACGGAAACAAGCGAGGAATAGGGCCCCGGCCGTTGGCCGGGCCGCAATCCCGAAGCGACCGGCCCTGCCGCCCAAGCAGCGGCAGCAAACAGCAGGACCGAAAAACCAACGGTGCGTACCATGCTATGTCTCTCCAAGGGCGAGAACAATTGGACAACTCCTGCCCTATTTTATTCCGCCGCGGAACTCCTGGAAAACGCGGGCTTGCGAATATTTTCGCGCCGGCTGCCGAGTCTAGCGCGAGAGCCAAGATAACCTCTGCTACTACGAGCTATGCCGCACCCAGAGAAGCAAGTTCAGCAAAAAGCTCAGCGCCAGAAGCCCCGCGAGGACGCCGATCCATATCCAGGCATAAGGCGGCCCGGCAGGCGCAGACGATCTTTCTTCTTCCTCTGTCTCGCCTTCGCTCAGGGCGGCCAAAGTCGCGGTTTGCATTTGTCGGCGGGCCAACTTGGGCGCCTCGCCAGAAAGAAGACATTCGAGATCGATGATAAGATCTTCGGCCTTTTGATAACGGCGGCGGCGGTCCTTGGCCATGAGGAACTCCACCACCTCACCCAGCCCGGCGGACAGCGATTGATTGAGGTGGTCCGGCGGAGTCAGTTCTTCTTCCAGATGGGCCATCAACACGCGCTCCGTTTCGGGATAGTAAAAAGGCGGTTTGCCCGTGACCATGTGATAGAGCGTTGCCCCCAGGGCATACAGGTCGGCCCGGCCATCGATGTTTTGTCGGCCGCGAATTTGCTCGGGGGCCATATAGTAAGGAGTGCCCATCGCGATCCCTTTTTCGCGCTGCGCTAACACGGCGTCATCGGTCTCGCGGGCCATACCAAGATCAGCCAATTTGGCGATGCCCTCGGTGGTCAGCACGATGTTGGCCGGTTTAACATCGCGGTGGATTAGGCCGCGGCGATGAGCATGCTGAAGTGCCTGAGCAATCTGCAAGATGATCTCGACGGCCTCGCGCTCTTGATAGATCTTGCCTTTTTCCAGGATCTCGCGGATGGTTTGGCCCTCGACCAATTCCATGACAAAGTAGTGCAACGGCCCAGCCGAGCCGACATCGATGGCCTGGATGATGTTGTTATGGCTGAGGCGTGCGGCCAAGTGGGCCTCGCGGGTCAGCCGCTGCAAAAACTCCGGATTGGCGGCCAGGCGTGGATGGAGCACCTTAATGGCCACTAGACGGTTCATGCTTATCTGCCGCGCCTTGTAAACGGTGCCCATCGCTCCTTGGCCGAGACGCTCCAACAGCTGATAACCGGGGATCTGTTGGCCGAGTAGTGTATCTAGCTCTTTGCCGGCCCGTTCGGCTTGGTTGGCAGTCAGAAAGCCGGCGGCGACCAGACGCGCCAACAGCGCCTGGGGGCCCACTTGGCCGCCGTCGGCCCGGCAGCTATGCACTTCCTCACGCGTCAACAGGCCGCGGCTGATGAGGGCATGTGCCAAGCGTTCTTCATCCATGCGAGCGGTCTCCTCCGAATGCGCGGGCCCAGTCATGGTCTGCCTCCTCGTCACCATACTTTCAACAAAAAATCACGACTCTCTCGCTCAGGCCAAACCACTTATGCTTGCCGGAACTTCTGTGAACTTGATAATATTAGGAAGAACTTGAACCCGATTCCTCCCTCGCGCCTTGATAACTTCGAGACATCGCGCCGAGCAAATGAGGGATCGGCCTGGCGCGGCACCGCGAGAAAGGGAGCCTCATGCACTCCAGTTCCACTTCCGCCCTGGATGCCAGTGTCTTGGTCTTGAATAAACTCTTCATGGCCATTCACATTATCTCCGTGAGGCGGGCTTTTTGTCTATTGTGCAAAGACCTCGCTGAAGTGGTCAGCCTGGAAGACGGGCAGTTTCAGACCTACGACTTCCAAACCTGGCGTGAGGTCAGCGAGTATCGCGCACGCTATTTCCGCCAGGAAGACGATGACTGGATTCGCACCGTCAGCTGTGAAATCCAGGTGCCGCGCGTCATTCGCCTGATGGGCTATGACCGCCTGCCCAAACAGACGATCAAATTCAATCGCCGCAACATTTTTGCGCGCGACAATAATCAGTGCCAGTATTGCGGCAAGAAGTTCCCAACTTCGGAACTGAGTTTGGATCATGTGGTGCCGCGCAGCAAAGGCGGCGTCAGCACTTGGGAAAACATCGTCTGTGCTTGCGTCAATTGCAACGTCAAAAAGGGCGGACGTACACCCAAAGAGGCGCACATGCACCTTATCCGTAAGCCGGAAAAACCCAAGCGCAGCCCGTTGCTCAATCTCAAACTGACGCATAGCAAGTACCAGTCGTGGAAGACGTTCCTGGAGAATGCCTACTGGTCAGTAGAACTGAAGTAGAAACTCCTTCCAACCTGCTGCGCCGACAAGGTGTATCCGCTCTTGCCGGCGCAGCAGGCTAGTCGAGGAGGGACCATCCATGATTTCGCCCACTCTGTTGGTTCCCAGACGCGTTCGCCGAAGGGCGCGGCCAGCGTTCACCCTGCTGGAACTGCTTGTGGTCTTCGCCATCGTCAGTGTCTTGCTGGCGCTGTTGTTGCCAGCCGTACAGAGGGCGCGCGAGGCCGCCGGACGTGCTGCTTGTCAAAGCAATCTGCGGCAGATCGGTCTGGCCCTGCACTCCTTCCACGACATCTATGATTTTTTACCTCCCGGTCTGGCTACCGAAGCAGACAAACAAGACGGCTATCACACCGGCTTTACCTATCTGTTGCCTTTCCTTGAACAGGACAATATCTATCGGCTGTATCAGATGGACAAGCAGTGGTACGATGCCGACAATTACCCAGCGGTTGGGCAGCAAGTTCCTCTCTTTTATTGTCCTAGCAATCGCACGCGCGGCATCCTCGACCTGACGCCGTTCATCCAGCAATGGGGCGCGGCCATGCCGCCCTACGTCGGTGCTTGTGATTACGTCTTGTGCAAAGGCGCCAACGCGTGTTTATGGCCGGATACTTCGGGAATTCCACCGCAGGCGAAGGGGCTGTTCAACGAAGCGCTGTTCCGTCCGAGCGATTCTCTCCGTGGCGGAGGGGCCGGGATCGCCATCCCCCAGCAGGCGGTACGCTTGGCCGGCATCACCGACGGTTTATCGTCCACAATCGCCATTGGTGAGGCGGCTGGCGGCAATCCCTATTATGTCATCGCTGATCTCAACAACCTCAGTCAGCCAGCCATAGATCCATTCCTGGGCGGCCCCGCCACGATGGAGCAGGCCTGGGCCGCTGCCAGCATGGGCGATACTCAGCATCCTTGGTACGCCGGCATCTTTGGCGTCACGGCGCAAATCGGCTTTGGTCCAAACCCGATGGACGAGCCGATGAACCGCCGTCCCGGTATGCCGACTCTCCTCGGCAACGATCCGACTGGCTCCAACGCTACCGGACTTGATCGCATCAGTGGCTTTCGCAGCATGCACCTGGTCGGTTGCAATTTCCTCTTTGCCGACGGCAGTGTTCATTTCTTGCCGCAGGCCATCGATCCAGCCCTCTATCGCGCCCTGTCCACCTATGCCGGCGGCGAGCCTGTTTCTGGCATCGATTTCTGACTGCGGAGAGTGCCATGCATTGGGGCCGAGCTGTTTGGTGGTTGCTGGCACTGCTATTGGGATGCACCAGAAAGCCGCCCTACGAAGGCCGCAGCATTGCCGAGCTGGAGCGCATGTTGCATGCGCCGGACCCGGCGGTACAAGCGCAGGCGGCCTACGGCCTAAGCCGACATGGGGCCGAGGCGCGTTCTGCACTGCCCGCACTGACGCGCGCCCTGCAATCCTCGAATACGCTCGTGCGGCAGCAAGCAGCCCTGGCGCTGGGAGAAATAGGTGCAGAAGCCGAAGAAGCGGTGCCGGCTTTGATCGAAGCACTCCACGATACGGAGTGGGCGGTTCGTCGCCAAGCGGTCGTGGCGCTGGGCAAAATCGGCCCGGCGGCGCGGGCCGCCGAGCCGGAGTTGCTCCGCTGTCAACATGATGCCAACCCTCTCGTCCGCAAAGCCGCCTTGCAGGCACAGAAGCAAATCAAGAAAGCAAGGGGCGACTAACCGAATGCATGACGACAAATGCAAACCCTGTTACTCTGAGGGTCTCCGCTGGATTTGGGCAAGCAGAATCGCGCCCTTGGGGCAAGCGGGGTGGCGTCTGCGTCCCGAGGAGGCGCCGCTCCTTCTACCTCAACGGTTCGGCGGCCCTTCCGGAAGTCGAAAGACGCCACCAGGAAGGACATGCAGGTTTTGCAAACAAGCAGTGGGTGTGCGGCCGGTAAGAGGAACCAGCGCAGCCAGACCGGCGGCAAAGGCCGTGGACTCCGCTGTGCCCTCTTCTCGATCATAAGACAATATGTCTGGCTTTGACAGCAAATCTAAACCGAACGGAGCGCCGCCGGCACTGTAGGGCTGACGTCGATTGTCGGAGTTGACCGCACCGACGGTGATGGCCGTGTGCGCGTCGGCGGGCATGCCGAGACTGCCGGCCGCCGTGACGTAATCGTGGAAGACCGCTCGGCCCGAAACATCCAACGGTGACACGAAGAGGCGCACCGGCATCTCGCTGTGCTTGCGCATAAACGGCAAGGTTGGATCGCCCGGCGGATAGATCGAGTCAGGAGCCGTGCCGCCGATACGCACGGCATAGCGGCCTGCCTGCTTGATCTGTACATCGAGCGTGATCTCGTAGGTAGCGGAGCTGGGTGTGGCATTGAGGCGCATCCCCGCATCCACCGATTGGGCAACGACCTCCATGTCGTCGGCCGGCTGGCGTCGCCCCGTTGGGTCGAGCTGCCGCAGAAGGTAAATGCGCATGTGGCGGGCAAGCGGCTGGCGATAGGGATCCTCGCCGGTCTGGGCATAGAGAGGATCGTGCGCTTCGCGCCACTGGAGCGAGAAGCGGAGACGGACGCCGGAGGGGAGGTCCGGCATCGTTTGGCCTAGAGGTGTTTGCCAGGAGAGAAAATTCAACTCCGGAGACCATAGGTCCGGCGGCAGCGGTTGGTGCAGCTCGCTAAACTCCATGATCCCATTGCCGTCGGCATCGCGGAACAGGCCGGTCCAGCTTTGGCTGTGCGTGTCGCCAGCCGCCTGGAACCACAACGCCGCCCGGAAGGGACGATCGTCGAAATAACGGCTCAGAGCGCTGGTGCCATCCACTGGGAAACCATCATGCCAGGACAGCGTTGAGGCCACCACACGGATGCCGCGCAAGGAGAGGAGAGCCTGCTTGTATTGCAGATAACGAGTCAGGCGTTGTTGGAACGCACGAGCGTCGCGGTCATATGTCCTTTGACGGACGCGATAGAGGACAAAAGCCCGGTCGCGTTCGGGTAGTCTCTGGAAGGCGGGAAGTTTTTCAACCTGCTCGGGCGTTAGGCCCTGTTCCTCTGCCTGTTGGAGCAGGCGTTGGTGGGATTCCTCCGGGGTAGGAAACGCATTCAGGACCTGGCGGCGCTCTCGCGCCAACGAATCGCGGCGCTGGTCGAGGGCGTCCCGGTCGGCTTGTATTTCCGTCAAGCGATTGTCCAGGTTAATCGAGGAGACTTCATCGCCATTGATGGCCCGCGCCGCTGCTTCAAGCATATAGGGCGAAGCCGGGTCGATGCGGATGAGCGTGAGACGAATTTCCGGCGCCAGGCGCGCAATGGTAAGGGCGCGGCGCGTACCGGGGCCTGGTCCGTTGCCAGGGGGGAACGGATCGGGGCGTAAATGGACGTTGCGTTCGGCAGTGAAATCGACGAGCCGCGTATCGGCAGGAAGTCCCTTCCCCACCAGTGCCTCCCATCCGCGAAAATCGCTGTCCACTACGGCCAGCCGCGTGCCGCGTCCTGTGCGACCCAGGGCTTGCAGGCGGGCCGCACCGCTGGCATCGAGGAGGGGCTGCCAGCGCGTATTTTCGGTGAGGCCGGCGTCCGTCCGGCCTGGAGGATTGGGCTGGTCAGACACCGGCCTCCCCGGTTGCGGCAGACGGGGCAAACGCACGCCGATAACGTCCGGCACAGCGGCAAGCGTCGGGGCCTGCGTGGGATTGGCGATGACTGTGACCAGCGGTCCAAGTCGGCCTTCTACGATCAGGCCCGGAACAGCGCCATGCAGCAGGCGGAGAAAACCTTTGTCGCCGACATCTGGGACGCTAGCAAGGACCACTTCCAATCGCGTTGGCTTGGCTGCGGCAGTAGCATCGGTAAGTACTTCACGCAGGTCAGGCGAGAGTTTTTCTTGTTCCTTCGGCACTTTCGGCTGAGGCGGGCGGGGTGGGGGCGGCGGCATGTCCGGAGAGACAATCGATGCGCGCACGGCCCAGACGTCCTTGAATGGTCCTGGCAGCTTTTGCCCGGCCGGTTGTTGACGTAGATCGGTCAACAGAGCTTGCACATTCTGGAAAGGCATCGAGCCGACCAGGCGCGTATGGCCGCGGTGATCGTAGCCGACTGCCTCGAAAAACGACAATCCGGCCAGCACTTCAAGTGTCTGCTGGTGGAGCCGCTGTTGTCCCTCTGGCGTCAACCCGTCGAATAGTCCGATCTCGACGCGGACGCGAGTGGCCTTGTCCTCCGGTATTTTCGCTCCGTGCGGAATGAGCAAGACGGAGTGAATATGCCGTTCGTTCAAGAGTTCACGGATGCGACGCCCGGGAATGGCACCGCTTAGACGTGTATGGGCGACATCTTCCGCCTCGCCCTCTGTTACATCTTGTGGATTACGCTGAAACCCCATTTTCCTGAGATAGCGCATCATCTCGTCATACTGCAACAAGCGTTCATTGCGAAAAGCGTTGATGCGATACGAGATTTGCACGTCATAGGTCGCCGGCGGCGGTGGAGCAGCTGGTTCTGCGGCCTTGACAAAGGGATACAGCAACAAGGTGAACAGTAGGACAAGGTATCCCGTGACGCAGAGATGAAATCGGGGCAGTCTCATATGGTCCCTCCTCGCTTCGCCACGATGTCATTGTAACACGCCGGCGCAGCCCATCGGGCTGGCGATAAAGTAACCGGGAGACGAAAGTCAGGGACGCGCTCTCGCGGTGCCGACTGTGCCGGAGATGCCGGTAAGGGAAATTGCAGAAATTGCTGCCTTCATGCTATCGCCATCCCCCACCAGTCTACCGCTTGCAAGGCTGCCATCTCGCCGCCGTCTGTATTCGGTTGATGCGGCAGCACAGCCAGCAGGGGAACATCGAGCCGGCTTTGCAATTCCTCGATCACGGTTTGCTCAGCTATGCCTTGTACAGGCGTCGTCGCGGTGATTACGATGCCAGCCAGGCGCAGACCGCGCCGTTGCGCGACCTCTGTGGTCAAGAGGGTGTGATTGAGGGTGCCCAGCGAGCGCCGCGCCACCACGATCAGAGGCAAAGCCAACTCGGCTGCAAGGTCCGCGACGGTTTCGCGTTCTGTCAAAGGACACAACAACCCTCCGACGCCTTCGACCAAGACGGCGTGGTCTCCGGTAGCGCGATGGCGCACGGCGGCAGCCAAATCCGCCACTCGAAGCGCAGTCCCGGCGAGCCGCGCCGCCACCGACGGGGCGGCGGCAGCGGTGAACGTGAACGGAGTTATCGCCGAGAGATCCGAATCGGCGGCGGCGGCGGCGAGGCGGCGCGTGTCCTCGCTCCAGCCGCTCTCCGCGCCGGTGGCCACGGGCTTGCACACACGGAAGGGGCGGCGCTGGAGCCGCCACAGGCGCGCCAAGCCGACGGTCACGAACGTCTTGCCGACACCGGTATCGGTCGCCGTGATAAAGAGACCACGCATTGGTTCACGCTGTTTACAGACCCGCTCTGCCCTCGGGGTTCAACCGGGGGGTTCCCACCCCCCGCTCGCCCGGAACAACCGGGGGGGCACACCCCCGCTCGCCCGGAACAACCGGGGGGGCACACCCCCGCTCGCCCGGAACAACCGGGGGGTTCACACCCCCCGCTCGCCGGGCTAGACAAATCCCTGGCGGTGCGGCGGGAGGCGAAGATCTCATCGCGTCTGTTTTTTATGATCGCCGACGTTGGGGGCGTCGGGGTTGGTATGGGGGCCGAAGTAGCGCAGCGTCACCAGCGGTTCGCGGCCGGTGTTCTCGAAGACCACCCCCTGACGCGCCGCATCGTGCGTCACAAACACCTCATCCTCGGTCAGCTCGCCAAAGCGGATCATGGCCGGCGTTTGCAGCGACAATTTGCCGATCCGCCCGCTGCCCTGCACCGTGATCAGGCCATAGGCGCCGTTGTCCTTGATCGTTACTTTCACGCCTGGATCGACGGTCAATTCCTTGGCGCTGAACAACTGTTCGCCGTGGACCTTGCCGTAAACGATCCAGCGATCGACGTAGCCCTCCGTGGCCGTGTCGGCCACAGGAATCGGTTCCAGATAATGGCTATCCTTGAAGTGGGGATTGACGTTGGCCTCCCAATCGAGCTGATCGACGAGGTAATCAAGGTCATGGTGCTTGTCTTTGGGCATGTCCTTGACAAGCAAGCTCCACGGCACCGGCCGACCTTCGACCATCGATTGGTACATGGCGAATACGTCGGAACCCCATTGGGGCTCATAGGTGACAAGCGAACCGGGCGCGTGCAGGATACAGGGCGGCACCAACCAGCCGGTGCCCGGTTGCAAGCGGTACGCTTTGGAGTAGTTGAGGATGCCGTTATCACCCTCGTTCCAGCGTTCCAGACAACGGCGGATGTCGTCCTTGGTAGTGCCAGGTTCGAGCCCGAAGAAGGTGTAGGGGAAGTTGTTGCCGACGGCGTTCAGCTGCGGTGGAAAATAGTACGATTCTGGTTTCCCTTGTTGGCCGACCTTGGCGGCTTGGGCGTCGTTTTGGTGCATGTGGTGCGGGATCGGTCCCAGATTGTCGAAGAACTTGCTGTAGACAGGCCAGCGCTGATAACGGTCCCAGATCGGCTTGCCGACCAGTTTGGCCCCTTCCAGGGCGACGGCTTCGCGCAGTGTGAAGACACGCTTGCCTTCGTAAACAACGTAACTCAATCCCTCATCTTCGGGCGCTCCTTCATTGGCGGCAGGGGTCGTTGAAGCAAACCAGCGTTCGTCGATGCCGCCGCGATGAGCGCCCAGGGCGTACAGGTCTTGCGGCGCCAGTTTGATGCGCCGTCCCGGCATCAAGAAAGAGCGGGGCACCCAGGTCGGGGCCAGCCGCAAAATTCCTTCGCCAGCTTCCAGCACTTGTCGCACCAAGGCGGCGTCAACCTTGTGAGGTGCAGGCGGTTGTTTCGTCTTTGTTGTGGTAGGTTTTTTTTTTGCCATGAGAGCTATACTCCAGATAGAGGACCGTGGATACAGCTAAATTACAAAAATCGTCCAGGACAAACTAGCGACCAGGACAAAAGAAAACCAGGCGAGAAGCGAACTAATTGGTAGAGCGAACCGTCTGCATAGGTAGCGGCACTTCTCCGAAGTGCCGGACGGCGGCGACGTTCCTGCCAAGCCAGGCGAACCGAAGAAGAGGAGTTGTCCATGTGGAACGGGCATGAAACGAACGAGGTCTGTTCTCCATGTCTGGTGTTAGCTCATCCCCATGCGGATGCGCAAGCCGCTTTGGCACGGAATTTCCGTCGCCTAGGCTGGGACGTGTACCTGGCCCGCAACGGGTCCGAAGCACGCCGGCTCGCCCGGATGCTCGCGGCCGACCTGGTTATCCTCCACGTCGATCTGCCGGAGGAAAGCGGTTGGTTGACGTGTGATAAACTGATGCGGGAACAACCGTTGGCCAGCGTGATCCTCATCGGCGAGGATCTCAGCTCGCGCAACCGCAGGCTGGCCGACTTTGTCGGCGCCCGCGCCCTGGTCGATGGTACTGAGAGTATGGCCCCTTTGGTTGAGGAACTCCTGAATCCTGCAGCGCCGGTGGCAAGCTAAATCGTTTCGTTTTGCCGCGCGCGGAAGGTACGCGCTCACCTTCGGCTCACGGCGAAACGCGAAACCTGTTTTTTCCTATGTTCACTGTCGCAACCGTTGTGGATTTCCTGGATCGGTTCGCGCCGCCCGATCTCGCTGCCGACTGGGACAATGTAGGGCTGCTTCTGGGCGAATGGTCCGCTGCCGTCGAGCGCATCATGACCTGCCTGACGGTGACGCCGGCCAGCGCCGCCGAGGCGATTACCGGCCGGGCCAACCTGATCGTCACGCATCATCCCATCCTCTTTCGCGGCGTCAAACGTTTGACCGATGCCACGGCCGAAGGACGTATGCTCCTGGAGTTGGCCCGCGCCGGCGTGGCTGTGTACAGCCCGCACACGGCTTTCGATAATACGCGTGGCGGCATTAACGACTTGCTGGCGCGGCGCCTCGCCCTTAGCGATGTGGGGCCGTTGCGCCGTGCTGCCGAATGCGGTCAAATGAAAGTAGTAGTATTCGTGCCGGAGAAGGATCTCAACCGCGTGGCCGACGCCCTGTTTGCTGCCGGGGCGGGGCAGATCGGCGAATATCGTGAATGCAGCTTTCGCCTCGCCGGCATTGGTACGTTTTTCGGCACCGACGCGGCCCATCCGACCATCGGTCAGAAGGGGCGGCGCGAAGAGGTCCACGAATGGCGGCTGGAGGCGATCTGCCCGGCAAGTTGTGTCGAGGCAGTCGTCGCCGCCATCCGCCAGGCGCACTCGTATGAGGAGCCGGCCTTTGACATTTATCCGCTGCATCCTCTACCGTCTGGACGCGGCGAAGGGCGGGTCGGCCTGCTGCCCCAGGGCCAGCCGCTGGGCGAGTTGGCCGCGACAGTGAAGAAGGTGCTCCGGGCTGGGCCTGTGCAAGTGATCGGCGATCTGCAAACGCCGGTACAGCGGGTGGCAATCGCCTGCGGCGCCGGGGGGGAAATGCTCAGCGATGCTGTGCGAGCGCGGGCCGACGTGCTTCTGAGCGGTGAGATGCGTTTTCACGATTACTTGCAGGCCCGTGCCGAAGGCTTGGCCCTAATTCTGCCCGGACACTACGCCAGCGAGCGCTGCGGCATCGAAGAGTTGGCCGAACGCCTGCGCAGCCAATTTCCCCCGCTGCACGTCTGGGCCAGTGAATGCGAAACCGACCCGGTGCAGTGGGTTTGATCCGTTTAGCCGCGAGCCGTAGGCGAGCGCGACAGCGCTCGCCTACGGCTCGTGGCTAAACTTAAGGCACAGGCGAGCGCTCGCCTACGGCTCGCGGCTAAACTTAAGGCACAGTTTTGGGTACCTCTATGCGCATTTTTGTCACTGGCGGAACAGGACTGGTTGGGCGGCGACTGGTTCGTCGCTTGCACGAACGCGGTGATCAAGCCGTGATCCTGACGCGCCGCGCCGGTCATGCCCGCGAGTTGTTCGGCAACAACGTCGTTGTGGTTGAGGGCGATCCGATGCAGTCGGGCGACTGGATGGATGCCGTCGCTGACTGCGATGCCGTCGTCCACCTGGCTGGCGAAAACGTCTTCGCCCACCGCTGGAATGCCGAATTCAAGCGACTGCTGCGCGACAGCCGTGTGCTTTCCACGCAACACGTCGTCGAGGCATTGCGGCGCCAGCCAGTGCGGGCCGACGGCCAGACCAAAGTGCTCGTCAGTGCCTCGGCCATCGGTTACTATGGTCCGCACGGCGATGAGGAATTGACCGAGGATAGTCCGCCCGGTTCGGACTTTTTGGCGCAGCTGTGCGTCGAGTGGGAGCAAGCAGCACGGGCCGCAGAGGCGTCCGGTGTGCGGGCGGCTTGGGTACGCGTCGGCGTCGTCCTCGATAAGGAAGGCGGCGCCCTGGCCAAGCTGCTGACGCCTTTTCGGCTCTGCGCGGGCGGCCCCGTCGGCAGCGGCCGGCAGTGGATGAGCTGGATTCACTATGCCGATCTGGTTAGTCTGTTTTTGCTCGCCCTCGACAACGCCCAAGCCAGGGGACCGCTCAACGGCACGGCCCCGAACCCTGTTACCAACCGCGAATTCAGCAAAACACTAGGCCGGGTGTTGCATCGGCCCTCCTTGGTGTGGACGCCGGCCTTGGCCCTGCGCATCGCTCTGGGCGAAGTGGCCGAACTCATCACGACCGGCCAGCGCGTTCTGCCCAAACGTGCTTTGGAACTGGGCTACTCCTTTCAGTACCCCACCCTGGACGCCGCCCTCACCCAGATTCTCGCCTGAAAAAAATTGCCAACCTTCTTGACGCGCCCCTTGTTCCTTTCTATCTTTGGTATTACCTTGTATAACTGGTATTACCAAGTTAGACCAGAAAGGGAACAATCATGGCGCGACGACGGGGGTTCACGCTCATCGAACTGTTGGTGGTGATCGCCATTATTGGCATCTTGATCGGCTTGCTCTTGCCGGCGGTGCAGAAGATACGCGAGTCGGCAGCCCGCACGCAATGCGTCAACAATCTCAAGCAGCTCGGCCTGGCCCTGCACAATTATCACGACAGCAACGACAGCTTTCCCCCCGGTTACATCGACGGTAATACCAATCCCAACAGCACTCCGGACAACGATGTAGGACCGGGCTGGGGCTGGGCCTCGTTCTTGCTGCCTTTTGTGGAGCAGCAGAATGTCTACAATCAGATCGATTTCCGCGTGGGCGTGGGCCTGGGGAACAATGCGGCGGTCTCACAGCTCGCGCTGAAGATCCATCAGTGTCCCTCCGATCCCTATCAGCAAAATTTCACGGTTTGGCCGACAAGCGTGGTCGTGGCGCATGGCAACTACGTCGGTTGCAACGGCTGGGAGGAGTGTTTTTACGGCGCCGGCGGCAATCCCCAAGGGGGGGCAGGGACCGACGGCCTAACCGGCAATTACGGCGGGTCTGGCGTCGGCCTGTTTTATCGCAACAGCCACACTCGCATCGCCAATGTCACCGATGGGCTGAGCAACACTATCGTAGTCGGCGAGCGCTCTGGCAATCATTCGCCCAGCACCTGGACCGGCGCCGTGACGGGCGGACAGTGTCCCGCCTGGATGGCGACTGTACCTGCTACTCCTCCCTATTCTCCGCCTCCTGGGCCTGCCTATGACAATGCAGACTACGACGAGGCCCTGGTCCTCGCGCACGGCAACGCCACGCACCTGCCCAGCGCCGACTTCCCGATTTACGATCCCGATACGTTTTACTCCATGCACACGCCGCGCGGGGCCAACTTCCTGTTCGGCGACGGCTCGGTGCATTTCCTTAGCAGTGCCATCGACCCTCTCACATACCAATATCTCTGCACTATCGCCGGCGGCGAAGTGGCCAATGATTGGTAAGTGACGGGTCCAGAATGGACGAGAGACTTCAGCGATGCGCCGGAGAATTTCTTTTGTTCTATTGTTGTGCTTGCCGGCGTGCGGCTGTGGCAAGACGAAATCGACCGACGAGTTGCTCGCGAACCTGAAATCGCCTCAAGCGAAAGATCGAATCATCGCCGTTCGACTTTTACAACAGCGAAAAGGGGACGCGGCCAAGGTCGTGCCCGCGTTGGTTGAGGCCCTCAAGGACAACGAGGGCGACATCCGTTTGAGCGCCGCCATCGGGCTAGGGTATTTCGGCGAACAAGCCAAGGACGCCATCCGGGCGCTGCAACAGGCCGCACAACACGATCGTGACGTTCGGGTCCGCAAACAAGCCACCGTGGCCCTGTCGCGCATCGATCCCGCACGCTTTCCTGGCTCCCCAAAATGATCGCTGACTCGACGGTTTCGCAGCCCGTTCGTAAGATGTCAGCGCGACTTCCGCGGATGTGCTGAGTGTTCCTGCTATGCGTGCTTTCATGCGCCGCCGCTTCTGGAAAGCTCTGCGATACCGCCTGGGCGTCCTGGGCGTGTGTTTGATCTATCTGCTTGCCGCCCTCGAAATTCCACTGCCTGTCTTCGTCCATAAAAACAGTAGCCAACCGTTTCCCTGCCAGAATCATGCGTGCGGTTGCCAGACCGCGGAGCAATGTTGGTCGCACTGCTGCTGCTTCACGCCGGAAGAACGCTGGGCCTGGGCAAAGGCCCACAACGTCGAACCGCCCGCTTATGCCGAGAAGCCTGCCGTAAGACCTGCCGCTCAGGGTTGGAACACCGTCAAGCTGCGCGCCCGTGACAAAGACGCAGCGGCAAAAAACTGCTGTTGTTGTACCCACAAGAAACCTGAGACACCGGCGAAAGAACGTTCGGATACATCGCGTCGGTGGGGGACGATGATGTCTGCCTGGCGCTGCCAGGGCTATTCAACGCTGTGGATCAGCACCGGCACGGTCTTGCCCGTCCTTCCCTTCGCCGCTTGGTCTCCCGATGATGCTCCTCCTGCGTGTATTTGCCTTCTCTCGATACACGCTGACAAAGTTCCCTTCACTCCTCCCGATCCTCCGCCACGGCTATCTCGCGTCTGAGTCTTTTTGACGCCTTCTGCCCACGAAAACTGCGCACGGAGATTGCGCGCAGGTTCGCCCTGCGCCGTCGCTTGCCTTGCTTTGGACAGACATTGCATTCACGAAAGGATCATGTCATGAAGATACGCCGTGGTTTTACACTTATTGAATTGTTGGTGGTGATTGCCATCATCGCCGTGCTGATTGGCCTGCTCTTGCCCGCAGTGCAACAGGTACGTGAAGCGGCCAGCCGGGCCTCTTGCACTAACAATCTGAAACAGCTGGGCCTTGCGGCCCAGAACTTCGCCAGTACATTCGGCTTTCTGCCGACCGAATATGTCCCTGATTCGGGCCAGCCGCCTGTCGCTGCCAACTATCCGTATCCGGGCCAGGACTGGCACGTTCAGCTGATGGCCTACATCGAGCAGCAGAACGAAGTAAAGCTGATAAACGGCGTGCTGACACCCGTGAATGCCGCCACGGACACCCTGAAGCTCTTTCTCTGTCCGAGCCGAGGTATTCGACCAGGGCAGGCTTCTCCCAATGCCCCGGGGACGCCACCGCCTTACGGCGGAATCAGCGACTACGGCTACTACGTCCTTGTGCCCTGGAACGTTCCCGGCGCCCAGTGTATTCTCTGGAGCCCTTCGGGCGTTGACCTGGCGCAGATCAGTAACGCCAACGGCACCTCTAATACGGCGCTGCTGTCTCACCTGGGCGTCAATCCAGCGGAATACGGCTATGGCCCCACTACCTGGTACAATTGCAACAATGCCACGGGCGGGACCAGTGTCCCGGACAGAGACGTGCCGCTCGGCGCCTACCTGTCGCCCAATACCTATAACCCTCCCGACTTGAGTTCGCCGCACCCAGGCGTCAACCTGGTTACTTTCGCGGATAGCCACGTCCAGCCGATCCCCCACGGTTGGCTGACGCAGTATCAAAATCAGGTTTGGTCTTGGATGAACCCAACCCCGATTTCGCTGCCCTGAGGATGGCGCCCTTGC